>OLND01001801.1_pt1 | contig 21028 bp, 20 predicted proteins | sample 1672031 | NCBI WGS metagenome assembly OLND01 (sample SAMEA3136638, study PRJEB25190) | human gut metagenome | biome: human gut; feature: human-associated habitat; material: faeces | place: Austria | collected 2013 | reverse complement strand
TGCATAAATTCGCGCGGTATGTCTCGGGTTTTCTGTGATCTTCGCTCACAAAAAACAGTTTGCGGGATATTACAGTGAACAAACAGTAACGTCTGATATTTCCACAGCAGCCTTACAGGGAAATATTTACTTTGCATATCAGATATAGTATTATTTACAATAGTAAAAAAGCAGGAAGGTGTAAAGAAATGCAGACACATCAGACAGACTTTTCAACAGGAAATGTCTATCGTAACATTATGGAGGTGGCTGTGCCGATGATCATTGCACAGATCCTGAACCTCCTTTACAACATTGTGGACCGGATCTATATCGGAAGGATTCCTGAGATCGGAGCCACTGCACTGACAGGAGTGGGACTGTGTTTTCCTATTATCACCCTGATCACCGCATTTACCTATCTTTTTGGAAATGGAGGAGCACCGCTTTGCTCCATGGAACGGGGAAGAGGAAACCGGGAAGAAGCAGAAATGCTCATGGGAAACACCTTTGTGATGCTGATCGGCACAGGAGTGATCCTGACAGCCATTGGCCTTATCTTTTACAGACCGATCCTCTATGCCTTTGGCGCCAGTGATGTAACCTTTTCCTATGCGGCAGACTACATAAGGATCTATCTTCTGGGAACCCTGTTTGTGATGATCACTCTGGGAATGAACCCGTTTATCAACAGCCAGGGCTTTGGAAACACAGGAATGCTCACGATACTGATCGGTGCTGTACTGAACATTCTTCTGGATCCCCTGTTTATCTTTGGGATGCACATGGGAGTCCGGGGAGCGGCTTTGGCGACTATCATTTCCCAGTTCTGTTCCGCCATCTGGGTTTTACGCTTCCTTACAGGAAAAAAGGCGATCCTGAACCTGAAAAAAAGCGCCATGAGGATCTCCTGGAAAAGAGTGGGCAGTATCGTAAGCCTGGGTATGTCCGGTTTTTTTATGGCATTTACAAACAGTCTTGTGCAGGTGGTATGCAATGCCACACTCCAGACCTGGGGCGGTGATATCTACGTTGGTGTCATGACAGTTTTAAATTCTGTCCGTGACATTTTCACCATGCCGGTCCATGGGCTTACTACAGGTGCTTCTCCGGTCATGAGCTTCAATTATGGAGAAAAAGCATACGACAGAGTCAAAAAAGCAATTAAATTTATTACAGCTGTCTGTGTGATCTATACCCTGGTAGGCTGGGGAATCCTGAAGCTGCTTCCGGAATTTTTTATCCGGATCTTTAACAGCGATCCCGGGCTTCTGGAAAAGGGAGTTCCCGCCCTTCATATTTACTTTTTCGGCTTCTGCTTTATGGCATTGCAGTTTACCGGGCAAAGCGTGTTCGTAGCACTTGGAAAGGCAAAAAAGGCCACCTTTTTTTCTCTGCTCCGAAAGGTAGTGATCGTAGTACCGCTGACGCTCCTGCTGCCTCATGTGAATGGCCTGGGAACAGACGGCGTGTTCTGGGCGGAACCGGTTTCCAACCTTGTAGGCGGCTGTGCATGCTTTTTCACCATGCTGGCGACGGTACTGCCGGAGCTGAACAAACGTAAGGCATAAGACGGGCCGGATAAAGGTTTGCGGGAAATTTTGATATGTGTTAGAATGGACAGGATGATTTTTCTGCAAACTAAGCAGAAATCTTAAGAAGGGCCGGCGTATAGCCGGACAGGAATGAGAGGAAAATATAATGGCTTTATTTCAGGCATTTCGGGCAGTAAGACCTGCTTCGGAAAAAGCAGAAAAGGTGGCTGCACTTCCCTATGACGTAGTCAGCAGAGAGGAAGCGAGAAAGATCGGGGAAAAAAATCCGGAATCTTTTCTCCATATAGACCGTGCGGAGATGGATCTGGATCCGGAAACTGATCTTTATGATCCGATGGTTTATCAGAAGGCAAGGGAAAATCTTGATCGTTTCCAGAAAGAAGGGATCCTGATCCAGGATGAGAAACCGAACTATTATCTGTATGAACTGATCCGTAAGGGAAGATCCCAGACCGGGATCGTAGGTGTCAGTTCCATTGATGATTACATGAATGGTGTGATCAAAAAGCATGAGCTTACAAGAGAGGATAAGGAGCAGGACCGCATCCGTCATGTGGATGTCTGTGATGCCAACACAGGCCCTATTTTTCTGGCGTGCAGATATCCGGCAGAGCTTCTTACTCTTATGGAAGAATGGAAAAATGCACATGTTCCTGTGTATGATTTTACTTCCGATGACGAGATCACACATCGTGTATGGGTCGTAGATGAGGAAGAAAAGATCCGGACTATACATAGTCTTTTTGGCGGAATCTCCTCTATCTATATTGCAGATGGCCACCACAGAGCAGCCTCCGCAGTAAAGGTGGGACAGAAGAGAAGAGCGGAGCATCCGGATTACACCGGAAAAGAAGGATTTAACTTTTTCCTGTCAGTGGTATTTCCGTATGACCAGCTGACCATCCTTCCGTACCACAGGATCGTAAAGGATATCAAGGGTATGGAACCCAAAGCCTTTATCGGAAGCATGAAGTTTAATTTTGAGCTGATGGCAATGCCGGGATTTCCATGTAAACCGGTGGAGAAACACTGCTTTGGGCTGTATGTAGACGGAGAATGGTTCCATCTGAAGGCATATCCGGATATCTATGCGGGTAAAGACAGCGTAGGTCAGCTGGATGTGTCTATTCTTCAGGATAAGGTCTTGGGTCCGGTTCTGGGGATCAGTGACCCGCGTACCGATGAGAGGATCCGCTTTATGGGAGGAAACCACCGGCTGAAGGATCTGGCAGCAGCTGCAGATGAGACAGGAGGAGCTGCCTTTGCCATGTATCCTACATCCATGGAGGAGCTGATGACGATCGCAGACGAGGGTAAGCTTATGCCGCCAAAGAGCACTTGGTTTGAACCGAAGCTCCGCAGTGGTCTTTTTATCCATAAGCTTTCAGACTGATGCCGGAGGCTTTATGGATTTTTTATAAAATGGTCAGGAAAATCTTAGGAAATCACTACAGATTGCTCACATTTGTCCGGTAAGATACAAGTATATGCTGAGCAAACGCGAAAGAGGGGTTTTCATGACAAACGAACAGTATTACGATTGTATCCAGCCATATCAGAATGCATGTCAGATCATGCGCGCCAAGCTTGAAGTGCTCAACGGAAGCCTGTATCAGAAGTCTTCCGTATCTCCGATCCACAATATCCAGGAACGGATCAAATCCAAGAAGAGCATCGAAAAGAAGCTGGAGAAGCTGGGACATTCGGACAGTGTGCAGAACGCCAAGGATCATCTCCGGGATATCGCCGGGATCCGTGTGATCTGCTACTTTATTGATGATATATACAATCTTGTAAATGCGCTGAAGCGGCAGAGTGAGCTGATCTTTATCAGGGAGAAGGATTACATACAGAATCCAAAGCCTAATGGGTACCGCAGCTTTCACGTGATCATCGCAGTTCCGGTATATTATCTGGATACCATGGAGTATTTTCCGGTGGAGATCCAGCTGAGGACGATGACCATGGATCTTTGGGCAAGCATGGAGCACCGTGTCTGTTACAAGAAGCTTCCGGAACACAGGGATGAGCTTGCGGAGGCCTTCTGTCAGTATGCAGATATCCTTGGAAAGATCGAGGAACAGTTTGAAGCCTACAATGAAACAGGAATGCTGGAGGAGATCACACCTGCCCAGATTACTGAGAATCCGACGGAGGGATAGGAATGGAGATCGAAGAGGAATTTATATCCGGTTTCTGCCGTACCATGAACGGGGGCGAAACCGTCTGCTGTGAGTATACACGGCAGGAGGACAGCAGCAGGAAGCTGACCTTTATGGACTGCGCGCATGAAAGATGTGTAAACACAGGCGCCTGTGAGATCTTCAAACAGGCCCATGAGCTGGAGCAGAAATAAAAGATCAAAGAAAAGAAAACAGCGAAAAAGCAATAATGATAAAACAGCAATTATAAAAAATCACAGAATACAGGAGGAGTGAGTATGAAGCACACAGTAGATGCAATGGGGAAACAGTGTCCGATCCCGGTTGTGATGACCAAGAAGATCCTTGACAAGGCAGAGCAGGGAGACGAGATCTTGATCCTGGTAGATAATGAAACAGCAGTAAACAATTTGAGCAGACTTGCTGGAAGTACCGGATGCAGCTTCGTATCCAGAAAAACAGAAGGTGGTTACGAGATCAATATGACAGTAAAATCTGATCCTGCTGCAAGAAGCCAGGCAGAGCCTGAGATCGTCTGCACACCGGCTGTTCCGCAGGGGGATTATACCGTTGCCATCACTTCCGATAAGATGGGAGATGGAGATCCGGAGCTTGGCGGGATCCTGATCAAGGGATTTGTGTATGCACTGACACAGCTGGAGACACCGCCGTCAGTTATGCTGTTTTATAATGGCGGAGCCAGACTTACCGCACAGGATTCACCATGTATCGAAGACCTTAAGACCTTACAGGAGCAGGGAACCGAGATCCTGACCTGCGGAACCTGCGTGAACTTCTACGGACTGAAGGAACCGGCAGTGGGAACCGTAACAAATATGTATACCATAGCGGAAAAGCTCACAAAAGCAGGAAAAGTGATCCGCCCGTAAACAGAAAAACATATAGAAACAACAAAAACATATAGAAACAATAGAAACTTACAGAAGCAGACAGAAACAAATAGAAATATACAGAAATGCCGCAGAGCCATTTTGAAGCCTGCGGCATTTCTGACATCCAGTTGGTATCTGGTTGATATCCGGTTATGAGCAAGCAGTGAAGCGGATCGGATCGCAAATATCCGCCTGACTTAGCTCCGAACTTACAATTCCACATCAAGCTGCTGCTCCTCAATATGATGGCGCTTTGCATAGCCGGTAAGCATCAGTGTCAGTGCGCCGTCGCCGGTCACGTTACATGCAGTTCCGAAGCTGTCCTGCAGTGCAAAGATGGTAAGCATCAATGCAGTGCCGGAGCTGTCGAATTTCAGTATTCCGGTGATGATGCCAAGGGATGCCATGACGGTTCCTCCGGGAACACCGGGAGCTCCGATGGCAAAGATACCTAGAAGAAGGCAGAACAGAACCATGGTACCCGGTGTGGGAACGGAACCGTACAGGATCTTCGAAATCGCCATACAGAAGAAAACCTCTGTCAGAACGGAGCCACAGAGATGGATGTTTGCAAACAGAGGGATTCCGAAGCTGACCAGATCCTTACGAAGTGGTTTTGCCTTGGAGGCACACTGCAGTGCAACGGCCAGGGTGGCTGCAGAGGACATGGTCCCTACTGCAGTCAGATAGGCAGGACCATAATGGCGGACAACCTCCAGAGGATTTTCTCCGGAATAGATTCCTGCAAGGATGTAAAGAAGAGCCATCCAGATAAAATGCCCGGCAAGCACCAGTACGATGATCTTCAGAAAAACAGGCAGCTGTCTGGTGATGGTTCCCTCGTAGGCAAGGCCGCAGAAGGTAGTGCCGATAAATAACGGAAGAATGGGGATGATGATCCGAGCCACCAGAGAAAGAACGATTTTCTGAAATTCATCCAGGAGCCCAGTGATCAGCTTCGCCTTTGTCCAGGTAGCGGCAAGTCCCAGCATCATTGCAAAAACAAGAGCACTCATAACGGACATGATCTGCGGGATCTCCAGCTCAAAGATCACCTCCGGCAGCCGCTTCAGTCCTGCAGCATAGGAATGGATGGACAGATGTGGAATGATGAGAAAGCCAGAGGCTGTGGAAAAAAGCGCTGCGCCAACAGAGGAGCCGTAAGCGAGGACAACCGCAACACCCAGCATCAGCGAAGCATTTTTGCCAAGCCTGGTAATGGACGGAGCGATAAATCCCAGCACGATCAGCGGCACGCAGAAGGTAATGATCTGGCCCAGAATGTACTTGATAGTAACTGTGATATTAAGAACTGCCATGGAGATTCCGTTGGTGCTGTACCGGTTCAGGATAAGCCCGGCTATGATCCCCAGGATTACAGCGACCAGCAGCTTAAATGGCAGACTGTTGAAAAAAGATGTTTTTTTCATTGGAAAACCTCCTCGGATAGTATAAAATAAAGCCAGAGTTTATTATAAAGGTATTTGATAAAAATCACAAGGAGGGTCAAATGATTTATCTGGATAACGCGGCTACAAGCTTTCATAAGCCGGACTGTGTGCCGCGTGCTGTGGTGGAAGCCATGCAGCATGCAGGAAACAGCGGAAGGGGCAGCAGCGGCGAAGCAATGGCAGCCTCAAGGCTTATTTTTAATACAAGATGCCAGATCGCAGAGATGTTTGACGTATGGGGACCGGAATGTGTGGCCTTTACATCCAATGACACGGAAGCGCTCAATATCGCCCTGCAGGGAACACTTCATCCAGAGGAGGGAACTATCCATGCGATCTGTACAGAGATGGATCACAACAGTGTGCTCCGTCCGCTGTACCGCCTGGAAAAAAAGGGCATGAAGCTTACGATCCTGCCGGCAGACCGCAAGGGACGGATCTCCCTTACGGAGCTTGAAGCAGCCATCCGTCCGGAGACGAAGGTGATCGTCTGTACCCATGCTTCCAATCTGACAGGAAATCTCAATGATATCCATGCCATCGGTGAGATCGCACAGAAGCACCAGAAGCTTTTTATTGTGGATGCTGCCCAGACAGCAGGAGTATTTCCGATTTCCATGAAAAAAGATCATATAGATATTCTTTGCTTTTCCGGACATAAGGGCCTTATGGGACCCCAGGGCACAGGCGCCATCTGTGTCCGGCCGGGGGTATCTGTGGAGCCTCTGAAGGTAGGCGGAAGCGGCGTCCTCACCTTTCAGAGAGAGCATCCGCAGGATATGCCGGAGACACTGGAGGCAGGCACCCTGAACAGTCACGGGATCGCAGGTCTTGGCGCAGCCATCAGCTGGATTACCGAAATTGGAACAGAACAGATCCGAAAAAGAGAGCAGCAGCTGATGTGGCGTTTTTATGACCAGGTAAAGGAAATTCCGGGAGTTACCCTGTACGGAGATTTTTCCAGGGAAGAACGCTCCCCTGTGGTGACTCTGAATATTGCAGAGATGGATTCGGCAGAGGTGGCCATGATCCTTGATGAAGAGTACGGGATCAGTGTAAGAGCCGGCGGCCACTGTGCACCGCTGATGCACAAAGCACTGGGAACCGAAAAAACAGGAGCCGTCCGCTTCAGCTTTTCTTATTTTAATACGGAAGAAGAGGTGGACACTGCTGCCGGGGCGGTAAAGGAACTTGCCGCGGAATAAACAGCGAAAGACGGACAGAAAGGACACAAAACATGTATCAGACAATATATGATGTGGTAGAAAAAAGAGGACGCATAAAAACAGGGATCCTTCTGAACGGAAAGGATGCCGGACTGAAATATCTTGCAGAAGAAAACAGCTTTTTTTATCCGGAGGGAGCAGAAAGAAAAAAAGAAGCAGAAGAATTCCTGAAGGCTTCCGTGGAAGCAGCTGTGGAAACCGGTGTTGTGAAAAGCGGAGACCAGGAGATATTTGTGGAAACCTACGAGAAGAATCCCAGGCTGATCATACTGGGTGGCGGACATGTTTCTCTTCCGGTAGCAGAGATTGGCAGGATGCTGGGCTTTCATGTAACAGTCATGGATGACCGGGAGGAATTTGTGACGGAGGAAAGATTTCCCATGGCAGATGAGAGGATTTTTGGAGAGTTTGATACCCTGTCCGACAGGATCCCTCCCTATGAAAACGCCTACTATGTAGTGGTGACACGAGGCCATCTGGGAGATTCCGCCTGTGCAAGAGCGATCCTTAAGAGACCCTTTGCATATTTCGGAATGATCGGAAGCAGGACAAAGGTGCGGATCACCAGGGAAAAGCTCCTGAAAGAGGGCTTTACGGAGGAACAGCTGGATCAGATCCATGCCCCCATCGGACTTCCCATCGGAGGACAGATGCCGGCTGAGATCGCCGTTAGCATCATGGCAGAGATCGTGCAGGAAAAGAACCGGCATTTCCGCACCTACTGTGATGAGGAGGTGGAGGCCGCAGTACGCCGCAGTACACCGGGAACCATGGTCACGATCATCGAGAAGAAGGGCTCCTCACCAAGAGGAACCGGGAGCAAGATGTTCGTATTCCGGGACGGAAACACGGCAGGAAGCATCGGCGGCGGAAAAGTGGAGTTTGAAGCCGGAAAACACGCAGTAAATATCCGAAATACGGAAACAAAGATTTACGAGCTGGGACAGGGGGCAGGAGATCTGGGAATGATCTGCGGCGGAACTGTCCGGGTGCTTTTTGAGCCGGTAAATATGTGAAAGAACCGGCCAGGACTTGCATAATATTGCAGAATCGTGTATATTGGACGCAGAGAATTTTTTACCGGCGTATAAGGAGGAATCAGATAAAATGAAGAAAAAATGTATTATGGCTTTGATAATAGGCGCGGCTTTCCTTGCACAGGGCTGTGGATATGAGGAAGGAACCGATGCAGTGGTAACAGTAGTAGATTCCACACCGACGCCGGAGCCCACAGAGAAGCCGAAGGCAACTGCAACACCTACACCGAAGGCAGCAGCAGATTCCACAGCAGACGGAGCAGCAGCGGCAGCGGATTCCACGGCAGACGGAGCAGCAGCGGCAACAGATCCCGCAGCACAGACAGCAGCTACGGAGCAGACCCCAAGCGGCATTAACGTACAGGCACAGGATGCCACCTACTATGCAGTGGAGGGTGTGAATTTACGTTCTGACGCCAATGCAGAGGCAGAGTTTGTGGCAGGTGTCCTTTCCGGAGAATCCCTGAAGTGTACCGGTGTCTGTGACAATGGATGGATCCGTGTGGATTATAATGGACAGACCTGCTACGCATCCGGTGACTATGTCAGCACAACCCCGCCGGTAGGAGCAGTGGCGGCAGATACTACCGCAGAAGATACTACCACAGAAGCAGCACAGTAGAGCACAGACTACAGGCTTTGACCAGATCAGGGAAATCCTGATCCTGCTTCAATTGCAGATATCTCCTTGATATAATAAAAAACAGGTAGCTGTATCCGATGAAATACATCGATACAGGATGCCTGTTTTTTTGTTTCGACATATAGTCCAGTCCGTTCAGAACACAAGGATCATGCCAGCGGATCGTACCCGCAGATCATTCCGGATAAACAAGACGGTCCGGCTTGATATCGTAGAGAACCTCGTTCAGGAATTTCTTTGCCAGATATTTTGCCATGCCAAGGTTCATATCCAGATAATTTCCGCAGTCCTTGGGAGAAGCTCCCGGGATCTCACCCTCAAAATCGCGGATAAATTCAAACATCTCGATCATCAGCGGAACGATATCTCTGGATTCATAATCCCCGTTAAGAAGAAGATAATTTCCGGTACGGCAGCCCATAGGACCCCAGTAAATGACCTTCGGGCCAAACTCCTTATGGTTCCGCAGGAAGGTAGCTGCCAGATGCTCCATGGCGTGAAGCTCGGCTGTGTTCATAACAGGCTCCTCATTGGGAGAAGTCATACGGATATCGAAGGTAGTGATCACCTGATCTCCAACCGGATCCTTACGTGAAACGTATACGCCAGGCTGAAGCTTGATATGGTCAATGGTAAAACTTGTGATCTTTTCCATGTTGATTCCTCACTTTCTTATATGTACGGAGCCCATAATAAGCTCCACACATGATTTTAGCAGAGAACCGGAAGAGATACAAGGCAAAACAAAGGGAATCCTGCACCTGGTTCCGTGCAAAGTTGACTTTATGAAAAGATGATGTTAAACTGAGAAAAGCTTACAGGGGGGAGAGTGAAAAGCTCACCTGAAAATGCCGGAACAGGCGTTTTCGGGATCTGATAAGGAGGACTTATAAATATGAAACGTAAGGTTTTAGCCGTATTATTTGCGACAGCTCTTACCGCAGGAATGCTTTCCGGATGCGGAAGCACAGACAGTACTTCTGAAAAAGCAGACCAGAAGGAAGAATCTCTGGAGGAAGAAACCTCAGAAGGACAGACAGGCGTAGATGAAGAGACAGCAGCCAATGCAGTGTCCGAGGAGGAGGCTGAGGCAGCAGGCTTTTCAGACCATGAAGAAAGCACCGATGATCAGGAGGCTTCCGGTGATGCAGAGGACACTTCACATGAAACCGAAGCTTCTGCAGACAGTACAGAGGATACAGACAGCGCAGACGGAGAATTTTCCGATGGTTCCGAGGATGCACAAATGGCAGGAACAACTGTGATCGATACCAGCCAGCAGCTGACAGGAACCCATCATGCTGCCATCACCGTAAAGGATTATGGCGAGATCGATGTAGAGCTGGATGCAGACACCGCACCCATCACAGTCACAAATTTTGTAAAGCTGGTACAGGACAATTTTTATGACGGTCTGACCTTCCACCGGATCATTGACGGATTTATGATCCAGGGCGGAGATCCAAACGGAGACGGAACCGGCGGAGCAGAGGATACCATCAAGGGCGAATTTTCCAGCAATGGAGTGAAGAACGATATTTCTCATGTAAGAGGAACCATTTCCATGGCCCGCAGCACAGATCCGGACAGCGCAAGCTCTCAGTTCTTTATCGTACAGTCCGATTCCACACATCTGGATGGCGACTATGCTGCATTCGGACACGTGACCTCCGGGATGGACATTGTAGATCAGATCTGCAAGGATGCCAAGCCGACAGACGGCAACGGAACTATTGCAAAGGATCAGCAGCCGGTGATCGAGAGTATCCGTATGGTTGACTGACAGGAGGGAGAAGGATGCTGAAAGGGAAAACAGTGCTTCTTGGCATCACAGGAAGTATTGCTGCATACAAGATCGCATATCTGGCAAGTGCATTACATAAGCTTCATGCAGATGTCCATGTACTGATGACAGAGAATGCAACGAACTTTATCAATCCGATCACATTTGAAACACTGACCGGGAATAAATGCCTGGTGGATACCTTTGACCGGAACTTTCAGTTCCAGGTAGAGCACGTATCCATTGCCAAGAAGGCAGATGTTGTGATGATCGCACCGGCCAGTGCAAACGTGATCGGAAAGCTGGCCAACGGCCTTGCGGACGATATGCTCACCACTACGGTAATGGCCTGCAGGTGTCAGAAGATCCTTGCACCGGCCATGAATACCGCCATGTATGAGAATCCCGTGGTGCAGGACAATATCCGGAAGCTGCAAACCTACGGATATGAGGTGATCACACCGGCCAGTGGCTACCTGGCATGCGGAGACACCGGAGCCGGAAAAATGCCGGAGCCGGAAACCCTTCTGGAATATATCCTGAAGGAAGCCGCCTTCCGGAAAGACCTTGCCGGCAAAAAGCTCCTGGTAACGGCAGGACCTACCCAGGAGGCCATCGACCCGGTCCGCTGTCTCACCAACCATTCATCCGGAAAGATGGGATACGCCATTGCAAAAATGGCCATGCTCAGAGGAGCGGAGGTTACGCTGGTAAGCGGACCTACTGCCATTGAGCCGCCCCTTTTTGTGAAGGTCGTACCTGTGACATCCGCCAGAGATATGTTTGAGGCAGTCACCGGTTTAAGTGATGAACAGGACATCATCATCAAGGCTGCCGCAGTGGCAGACTACCGTCCGAAGCAGGTCAGCGAAGACAAGGTTAAGAAAAAAGACGATCAGGCTTCCATAGAGCTTGAGAGGACAGACGACATTCTGAAATATCTGGGCCAGCACAAAAAGCAGGGCCAGTTCCTCTGCGGATTTTCCATGGAGACCAGAGACATGCTCCGTAATTCCAGAGCCAAGCTTGAGAAGAAAAACCTGGATATGGTGGCAGCCAACAACCTGAAGGTAGAAGGCGCCGGATTCCAGGGAGATACCAATGTCCTGACTCTGATCACACAGGACGAAGAAGTGTCACTCCCGCTTATGAGCAAGGAGGATGCAGCGTTAAAGATCCTGGATAAGATCCTTCTGCTTACCACAAAGGCAGAAGCATAGCTACAGAACCGGTCAGATAGCCGGTTTTAACAACGAAAAGCGGAACAAAAAGATCACCGCTTTCCATCACCGTATTGTATCCGCAGAAAACGCCGGGAAATGCTGTATTTCCGGAAATATTCACAGAGCGGAACGGTAACAAGGAGGAGAAGAAATGAAAAACAACAGATTTACAACAGCGCAGCTTACGTTACTGGGCCTGATGGCAGCGATCCTTCTGCTGATGGCCTACACACCACTGGGATATCTGAACATCGGGCCATTGGCCATTTCCTTTAACGTGATCCCGGTAGCCATCAGTGCAGTCGTCCTTGGACCTGTAGGAGGAGCCGTGGCAGGTGCGATCTTCGGCCTGACCAGCTTTCTTCAGTGCATAGGAGTAGGCGGCTCCAGTGCAATGGGAGTTGTGCTTTTCGGTATCAATCCGGTATTTGCCTTTATACAGCGCTTCATCCCACGTCTTCTGGACGGTATCTGCCTCGGATATATTTTTAAAGGCATGCGAAAGGTCAGCAATACCTATGTGGCATGTGCAGTAACCGGATTCTTTTCCGCATTCCTGAATACACTGTTCTTCATGGCAGCACTTGTAGGACTGTTCGGAAATACCGATTATGTAAAAAATCTGATGGGCGGTCATAACATTATCATCGGCTGCTGTCTCATGGTAGGGATCAACGCAGTATGCGAAATGATTTCCTCCACAGTGATCACAGGAGCAGTGGGAGCTGCACTTTCCAAGGCACATCTGATCCCATCTGCACAGATCAGCCGTGAGAAGACAAAAGCATAAAGACAGGGAAAATAAAATTATGATATTAGCAATTGATATTGGAAATACCAACATAGTCGTGGGCTGCATCGATGATCAAAAAACATACTTCATCGAGAGACTTGCTACCGTAAGAACAAAAACAGAACTGGAATATGCCGTAGACCTGAAAACCTTACTGGAAATCTACCACATCAAAAAGGCAGACATAGAAGGCTGTATCATTTCATCTGTAGTCCCGCAGATCACCAACATTGCCAAGCTGGCAGCAGAAAAGATCCTTAAAAAAGAAGTCATGGTCCTGGGACCAGGAGTAAAAACAGGTCTGAACATCATGATGGACAACCCCGGACAGCTGGGCGCGGATCTTGTGGCAGACGCTGTGGCAGGATTAAATGAATATCCGGTTCCGTTTATTGTGATCGATATGGGAACCGCCACTACCGTTTCGGTTGTCAACAGCAAAAAGCAATACATTGGCGGAATGATCCTTCCTGGCATCGGAATATCCCTGGATGCACTGACAGCCAGAGCATCCCAGCTCAGCGGGATCAGCATCGATGCCCCGAAGCATGTGATCGGGCGCAATACCATCGAATGCATGAAAAGCGGCGTGCTCTACAGCAACGCAGCAGCCATCGACGGGATCATAGACCGGGTGGAAGAAGAGCTTGGTGAGAAAACAACCGTGATCGCAACAGGCGGTCTTGCAAAAAAGATCATTTCTCACTGTAAGAAAGAAATCATTTTGGATGAGGACCTTCTGCTCAAAGGACTCCTTGTGATCTACAAAAAAAATAAATGAAAATAATAAAAAAATCAGCTGCCGGTGCAGGAAACACCTACCGGACAGCTGATTTTTTTACTGTAAAAATGCTCTGCGGAAATCCTCAGGCACAGGTGCCAGGAAACACATAGGCTCCCCGGTGATGGGGTGAGCAAATTCCAGCTGGAAGGAATGCAGGGCCTGGCGTCCGATCCGGTCAAAAACCGGATGATACAGAAAATCCCCCGGCAGCGGACAGCCGATATATTTCATATGCACCCGGATCTGATGAGTCCGCCCCGTATCCAGATGCAGCTCCACAAGAGCATATCCATTGCTGACTGCAAGACGCTCATAATGAGTCACGGCAGCCTCCCCACGCTCAAAATTAACCTCCCTTGTGATCACAGAAGCATCCATTCTCGCAACAGGAGCGGAGATCATCCCCCTTTCCGGCGGAATCCCGTCAGTAAGTGCAAGATAGGTACGCCGGATCTGACGCTGCTTCATTTGGGCAGAGAGAAGAGCCCCGCTCAGAGGGTTCTTAGCCAGCACCAGCACCCCGGTGGTATCCCTGTCCAACCGGTTGATGCAGCGGTAGACAAAAGCCTTCCCCTGCTGCTTATAATACCAGGCAACACCGTTGGCAAGGGTATTCTCGTAGTTTCCGGCAGAGGGATGCACAGGCATATCAGCAGGCTTGTTCAGCACAAGGATATCCTCATCCTCATACAGGATATCCAGAGGCAGCGGCACCGGAATAATGGAAGGCTCCGCTCTGTCCCCGGCCTCCTCCGGAACAAGGATCCGAAGAACATCCCCCTCCCTCAGGACCGTTCTGCCAAAAGCCGGCTGTCCGTTCAGCAGGATCGCCTGCTCCGCCCGTTTCATAGTAGTCAATATATGTTTAGAAAAACCCTTCTTCCGAAGAAATCCAAGAACATTTTCCCCGGACTCCCCGGTTGAGATCGTATAGGTAATAATTCTCTGCATAGAAAAAAATCCTTTTCTGAAATTTGGCAGGCCAAAAGCCAGATCGCGCGGCCTGCGGGTATAGTATAGCATTTGGGAATGGAAATGTCGATTAGGCATAAAAAAAGAGCTGGTACAAGAGGAAACATCCTTGGACAGCTCGTGGATTATGGGATTTGTGTCGCTTATTATCTTCATTAGTCACAGACCAAAAAAGATATATTTTACAGCCATATGTAAGAATACCATTGATATTTTCCTTTGTCAAGGCGTGCCAAAGACATGAAGCATGCTAATAATGTCGTTTTTTAAGCATCATATGCAGTCGTTTTCTATCAAAAAGTGAATAAACAGTCTGATAATCATCGAAATCTAACATTAGTGGTCACAAAAAGTGGTCACTTTTTTCTTACGCAAATCCGCGTAAAATCAATACTTTTCAAGCTTTTTTCCTTTTTCTTTCCAATTATTAGTGGTCAAAATCGTGGTCAACTGTGCCGAAAAAAGCAGTATTTAACAGTGTTTCAAGCTCTTTTTCGCTAATGAAGATATTAAGCGATACCTGACAGCAGAAAGAGATGCCATGAAAACAGGATACAGTATCAAAACATGGAAAATGAGACTCTTTTGTCCGGAAAAGCAGATGATCGAAACAACCGAAGCCCTGTATCGGGATGCCGTAGCATTTTACTACGAGCTCCTGAAAGGAAGCGAAGAGCTCTGGGCCGAAAATCTGCTGACCATCCAGGGACATCTGGAAAAACTCACTGTTCCCGGAAGAGACGGAAGAGAACCAAAGTACATCCCGCCAGGCGGAAAGCTCCCCGTTTACTTTCGGAGATCTGCCATGAACAAAGCTGCAATGGCAGTAAAGACCGCAGCAAGCGCTGAAAGCTTCCCCGAAAAGATCGATGCCAATATCACCTTTTTCAAGGGAATGTACAGAGACCTGACAGACACCTCCGTAGTGCTGAAGCTCTGGAACGGAAAGAAATGGATCTGGGTACCCTGCGGACTTACAGGACGTCCCTTCCCAAGGGAAGCGGCGATCCTTTCACCAACACTGGTCCATGAGGAAAAATGGCTCATGTTCCATGTACCTGTCAAGCAGGAGAACTCCGATGCCCGGACAGCAAAGGAACGAATGCAGGAAGGCGCTAGAGTATGCAGCGTCCGCTTTACCAATACGGACAGCTTTGCAGTATGCACAGTTCTGGATGAAGAATCCAGGCAGCTGGCTGTAAAAAACTGCAGAGGTGGAAATGCATACCGACATCATTGCAAAGCTTTGATGAAAAAAGTAGAAGCATCCAGGGCATTTACCGATAAAGACAACGTCAGTCAGCCAAACAGGAAATATTACATGCATCTTAAGCACCTGAATGAACATTACGCACATCAGGTCAGCAAGGAGATCATGGATTTCTGCAAAGAAAATCAGACCGGGATACTGGTGTTGCCGGAGTATGATGAAGATTTTTCCAGGATATCCATGTACAGAAGCGGCAATTATTCGCCCCTTCACTTAAGTATCCGCATCCGGAATTATCTGAAATACAAAGCCTGGGCAGAAGGAATCCTGGTACTTGAGCTACGCGCCGACGGAACAGAAAAGCAATGTTCCATCTGCGGAGCCACCGGAAAAAAACAAGGCAGTGTATTCATCTGCCAGAATGGCCATCAGGTCAACCGCTTCCTGAACGGCGCCCGAAACCTGGGCCGCAAATGCCAGGACAGCTTCCGGAAAAACAACAAATCAAGTTAATAAGTGGCAGAAATGCCTCTTATATATAAATGCTGAGTGATCAGCAAGAGAGGAAGCGCCAGTGACGCCTCCTTTCCGGTTGAATACCGCCAGGCGGCCCAACGCAGGCGTCGCCGAAGAACTGTGCCCTTGTGGTGCGGGGTGTATTCGAAGTTATAAGAATGTGAAATTACTGAAACTTGGCCTGGGGCTGGGTTCGGTATATAGATGTTGAAAAAATGAGGATGGAACAGAGATATGGATTCTAGAAAAGAAGTACAGCATGTGTATTTGGTTGGTGCAAAGAGTTTAGGTGCATACGGGGGATATGAGACCTTTGTATACAAGCTTACAGAGTATCATCAGAATAAGGAAAACATCAAATATCATGTTGCCTGCAAGGCCAATGGTGATGGCTGCATGGACGAGAATAAATTTGAGGGTGTGACAAAGCTTAACGACCATGAGTTTGAACTCCACAATGCCCATTGCTTTAAGATCAATATTCCACAGATCGGGCCTGCGCAGGCAATTTATTATGATGTTGCAGCATTGAAAGCATGTTGTGAACATATCAGGAAAAACCATATTCCTCATCCGATTGTTTATATAATGGCTTGTCGTATAGGACCTTTTGCAGGCCATTTTTATAAAGAAATACATAAGTTAGGCGGCAAAGTATATTTAAATCCAGATGGTCATGAGTGGATGCGGGCAAAATGGTCTGCACCGATTCGGAAATATTGGAAGATTTCCGAACAGATGATGGTTAAATATTGTGACCTGGCTATCTGCGACTCTGTGAATATCGAAAAATATATCCATGAATGTTATGACGGTAAAGGTATTAAAGGTAGAAATCCGAAAACTACGTTTATTGCTTATGGTGCAGATTTGACACTTAGCAAGCTGGCTGACGATGATGAAAAGCTTGTGAGCTGGTATAAAGAAAAAGGATTGAAAAAAAAGAATTATTACCTTGTCGTCGGTCGTTTTGTACCAGAGAACTCTTTTGAAGTTATGATCCGTGAGTTCATGAAGAGTAATAGTCAGAAAGATTTTGCACTGATCACAAATGTTAACGATAAGTTTCTGAATGAACTGGAGGAAAAACTGCATTTCAAGAGTGACGATAGAATTAAATTTGTTGGTACTGTATACGATCAGGAATTACTGAAAAAAATTCGTGAGAATGCATATGCATATTTTCATGGCCATACAGTTGGTGGCACCAACCCTTCACTGATTGAGGCTCTTGGAAGTACGGATTTGAATCTGCTGGTTGATGTTGGATTTAATAAAGAGGTTGCAGAAGATTGCGCGTTATATTGGAGCCGCGAGCCAGGCAGTCTTTCAAAACTCATTGATAAAGCTGATCTAATGAGCGTAGATGAAATAGCAGAAATGGGTCAGAGAGCCAAGAAGCGTGTGGCAGAAGAGTATACGTGGGATAAGATTTGCGGACAGTATGAAGAAGCTTTTTTGAATGGGGAGAACTGACTATGAAAATATTAGCAATACACAATTTCCATAGAAAAGGTTCAGCAAGTGGTGATGATCAGGTATTTAAGAGTGAAACTGCGTTGCTGGAAAGCCACGGAAATCAAGTGGTTAAATATACGGTTTCAAATGATGAGTTCGACAATGCAGGGTTGCTTGGAAAGCTGTCGGCAACATTTGGAATGCTGTGGAGTTCAAAAAATTACAGAGCAGTACGACAAATGATAGAGAAAGAAAAACCGGATATTGTACATATTCATACTTTTTTTCCATTACTTTCACCGTCAATTCTGTATGCAGCTAAACGAAGCGGAGTGAAAGTTGTAGCCACATTACATGACACCCGTTTTGTTTGTCCATGTTCAACATCTCTGAGAGGAACAGAACTGTGTAATGAATGCGGTGATGGAAAGTATTTTCGTATGTGCAAATACGGGTGTTTTAAAAACTCCAGATTGCAGAGTTTCATTGTGGCAGGAATTTTCACCTATCACCGTATAAGAAAAAGCTTTTACAAGCAGATTGATCGTTATATTTGTTTAAATGAAAATCAGATTCGACTTCTGACAAATATAGGATTTGATAAAAATAAAATTATCAAGAAATATAATTTTGTACCTGATGCAGAAGCAAATCTCAAGGCGGTAAAAGTTGAGGGTTTGCCAGAGCGGTACGCTGTTTTTTATGGTCGTATTGGTGAGGAAAAGGGTATTAGAATCCTAATGAAGATTTGGGATGAGCTACCTGACATTCCTTTGGTCGTAATGGGTGGAGGTCCACTTGAAGAAGAGTTTAGGCATTGGGCAGACGGACACGACAATGTTTACTTCCTTGGATATACGCAGCACGATAAATGCCTATCAATTGTGAAGGGTGGAGAATTTGTAGTTTTCCCATCTATTTGGTACGAAGGTTGCTCTATGGTCGAAATCGAAACGGAAAGTCTTGGAAAAGGTTTGATAGCAACTGACCTCGGCTTTTCAACAGAAGCAATCGAAAATGGAAAGAATGGCTATAAGATAAAATTAGGTGATATTGAAGGTTTTCAGAAATGTATCATTGAATTATGGAATAAGCCAGAACTAATTTCTGAAATTGGAAAAAATGCTCGGTTGGATTATGAACATAAATATCGACCGGAAGACAATTATAAGCAACTGATGGATATTTATAAAAAAACGGTGGGAAGACAGGAATGAACACAGACATTGAAAAGATAGATAAGATTAATATTCTTTTTAGAACAGGTATAAAGGCAGTGCGAGGATGTTTTAAAAGATTGTTATTGAAAGAAGCACATGGTGTACTTCTCGTTGGAAAAGGAGTACAGATTACCCATGGGAATCATATTCGCTGCGGTAAAAATGTCAAGTTTGAGGATTTCTCGGAAATCCATGGATTGTGTTCTTGCGGCTTGAATTTTGGGAGTTATGTAACTATAAGTAGGGGTGTTATGATACGTCCATCTAGTTATTATGGTGGTGATTACGGAATTGGTCTGACAATAGGAGAACATAGTTCAATTGGACCATATGGATACGTAGGCTGTTCTGGCAAAATTACTATTGGCAAAAACGTAATGTTTGGACCTAAATGCAGTTTGTTTGCAGAAAATCATGTTTTTTCTGATATAACGAGTAGTATTAAAAGTCAAGGTGTTCAACAAAAAGGGATTACTATTGAGGATGATTGTTGGATTGGAAGTAATGTTACAATTCTTGATGGCGTAACAATTGGAAAAGGCTCTGTTATAGGTGCTGGAACATTAGTAACAAAGGATATTCCGGCTGGCAGTGTTGTAGTTGATAAAAGAGATAAAGTAATGAGAGTAAGGTAAGTATTACGAGTTTGTATATTAGCAGGATGCTACAAAAACTAAATTATAAAATATTATGAGGAAACAGACATGAAGATTGTATCTTTTACAATGGTAAATAATGAAAGTGAAATTATTGAATCTTTTGTTCGTTATAATTATAATTTCGTAGATGAAATGGTGATTATTGATAATGGTTGTACTGATAGTACAATTAAAATTGTAAGAAATCTTATTACTGAAGGATTCAAAATCACTGTTTATGATGAATCTTTGGAAGCGTATAATCAGTATCGCCTGGACAATAAATATCTTAATAAAATTATTGATGAAATTAAGCCTGACTTGATATTACCACTAGATGCAGATGAATTTCTGACTGGGGAAGATAATCCACGCAGAATTCTAGAAAAATTATCATTGGATAGTATTTATTATGTAACTTGGCGTTGGTATGTTATGACAAAGGAAGATGATCAGAATGAATCCTTTATTCCACAAAAAATGAAATATTGCTTGACTCGTCCAGCATGGAATTATTCTGATGGTACTCCGGTAACTAAAACAATTATTCCAGCAATATACTACAAAAAAATGAGACTTACGTTGTCAATGGGTCATCATACAGTGTTCGGAAATGATAAGGTAAAAATCATACGATTAGATAACCTTCAGTTTGCACACTATAGAGCAATTAGCGAACAGCAGTTGATTTATAAGACATGTTGCTATACGATGCGTGACATCGCAACGATGGAAAATAATTTTGAAACCGCTCAACGAACGAATCAGATGGCTATTATTGAGCGAGGTTTAAGCATGTGGGAAGCAGCAGAAGAGTCTTCTTATGGTGGATATACGTGTAAAATAGAAAAAAAGCCATTAGAATTAAAATTTTGCACGAAATGTAATCTTGAGATGAAATATATAGAATTGTCCAGTGAGAGCATTGAAAAGAGAATTTTATATACTGGACGGGAAATGGCAGTAAGAGCGTATAATTCTGAAAGAAATAAAAAGGAAAAACGGTTATTGAAACCAATTGTTCTTTGGCTTGATGGCATAAGGGGGGAAGAGTGCATTTTTCCGAATCCTTCAAATAAGTTAACATTTTTAACAGAGATGTATAATGTTAGAGGATTAGTGACAACAACTGAAGAAATAAAATTTTTAAAGGCTAATTATCGATTGATTGTTACCCCGGATTTTGTAAAATTTTTGCCACATGAATATATAGTAGTAGCAGATCAGAGTAATTATGTTACAGTAAAAAAAATGCTTATTTCAAAAGGACTTGATGAAAAGCAGATAATTTCTTTAGCTGAATATAAGAAACACCTTGGGGTGGCGCTGAGAATTTATTGTGCGATTTGCTTTATTCCAAGTATGACAAGTCGAGTAAATAAGTATTTAAAGCGCAATGGACTGATGACTACTGTTAATAAAATAAAACAGCGATTAAAACAGTGATAGAGGATGGTTATGGATGTATCAGTGATAGTTCCTTT
>OLND01001797.1_pt1 | contig 21056 bp, 8 predicted proteins | sample 1672031 | NCBI WGS metagenome assembly OLND01 (sample SAMEA3136638, study PRJEB25190) | human gut metagenome | biome: human gut; feature: human-associated habitat; material: faeces | place: Austria | collected 2013 | reverse complement strand
CGTCACGCTTTGTGTCGAACGTCCGGTACTTGCGGACACGCTTTTCCTCGCGGTCAACGCCGTAGTCAAAGCACACGCGGTACTTGTCGCCGCGCTGCGTAATGCTGCCATATGCCATGCTTCTCGACTCTGTGGCTTAACGATGCCATGGAATTTTGCGGCTGTCAATGGCTGCAAATTGCTGCAACGCAAAATCGCATTCTCACAAAAATATTATTTGCTGCAGATAAAAGCAAAACCGACGGCTTAAACCGTCGGTTTTGTGTTGGATTTGGTGGAGCCGAGGGGAGTTGAAGCCCTGTCCGATGACGGTATAGCTGACGTTTTCAAGTGTCGTGTTGCATTTCGTGTTGCATGGGTTTAGCCTGTTCAGAGTATAACACGGCCTTACAGATATGTAAATCCATCTTCCACTTTCATATGTCTTCACATATCATTATCATTGAAAACCCTTATTCAAGCTGCTATTCGTTTTGAGACTCAAAAGTCCCTCGAAATAGTCGTTTACCTTCGTATCAACGGCTGCACGGTCAGCAGAGAACGTATGCTGATAGACGCTTTCCAGAATACTGTCGGTAGACCAGCCGCCGCGCTCACGGCTATACAGGTTGGGAATGCCGAGCGACACGAGCACAGAGGCGGACAGATGGCGCAGGTCGTGGAAGCGCATGAGCAGCTTCACCATGGTGGTCTTGCCGGCGCCCGTGGGGCCGACGATGGCCACGGTTTGCCCGGCAGCCACGCGAGCGGAGAAGTTGCGGATGACGGGCACATCGGGCGTGTAGCCGAAGCGCACGCCGTCGAATTCCACGTCGGTGGAAAGCGCCGCAGGATCCACGGCGGAGGCCTCTTTCGGCACCTCGGGCAGATCGAGGAAGGCGAAGATGCGCTCGGCCGCCGCGGCCAGGGACTGCAGCACGTTGGAGATCTGGGCCAGCTGGGTGATGGGCTGCGTGAAGTTCTTCACGTACTGGACGAAGGCCTGGATGTCGCCCACGGTGATGGTGCCTGCCACGGCGAAGAACGCCCCGGTGACGGCGACGGCCACGTACCCCAGATTCCCCACGAACCCGAGCACCGGCATCATGAGGCCCGAGAGGAACTGCGCCTTCCAGCCGGCGTTGTACAGCGCCTCGTTGTCGGCCTCGTAGGCGCGCACGGTCTCGTCCTCCCGCCCGAAGGCGCGCACGACGGCATGGCCCGAGAACGTCTCCTCCACGCGGCCGTTCAGCGCGCCGAGCAGGCGCTGCTGGGCCACGAAGTGCTTCTGGGAGAGCCTCACCACCACCGCCACGAGCGCCATGGAGACCGGCACCATGACCAGGGCCACGAGCGTCATGATCCAGTTGATGGAGAGCATCATGACAAGCACGCCCACCACCGTGACCGCCGAGGTGATGGCCTGGGTGATGCCTTGGTTGAGGCTCTGGCCCAGCGTGTCCACGTCGTTGGTGATGCGCGAGAGGGTGTCGCCCGTGGAGGTCTTCTCGAAATACCCGAAGGGCACGCGGTCGATCTTTTTCGCAATGGCGTCGCGCAGCCGGTAGCACGTCTGCTGCGAGATGTAGCTCATGACCCAGGACTGCACCCACGAGCACGCCGCCGACAGCAGGTACAGGGCCAGCGTCGCCAGAAGGATGCGGCCGATGGCGTCGAAATCGATCGAGCCGGTGCCGGCTGCGGAGGCCACAGCGCCGTCGAAGAGCACCGTGGTGGCCTCGGAGAGCACCTTGGGCCCCACGATGGAAAACGCAGTGGAAGCGATGGCGAACAGGAGCACGAGCAGAAGCCGGCCCTTGAACTGCCCCATGAAGGCGAGCATCCGCTTCATGGTGGGGCCGAAGGCCAGCGCCTTCTCGCCGCCCATCATGCGGGCCGCCGGGCCATGGCCGCCGGGGCCGTGCCCGTGGCCGTGGCCGCCGGGGCTCCGCCGAGAGCCGCTGCCGGCCTTGGGAATGAAGGAGGGATGCCCGCTCATCGCGCACCCCCTTCGGCAAGTTCTTCCTCGGAAAGCTGCGACAGGGCGATTTCGCGGTACTCGGGGCAACTCTCCATAAGCTCGGCATGGGTGCCCACGCCGGCGACGCGCCCCTCGTCGAGCACCACGATGCGATCGGCCGCAAGCACCGTGGAGATGCGCTGGGCCACGAGGATCACGGTGGAACCGGCGGCCCAGGCGGGCAGCGCGGCGCGCACGCGGGCGTCCGTGGCGTAGTCGAGCGCCGAGAAGCAGTCGTCGAACAGGTAGGCGCGCGGCCGCCGCACGAGGGCGCGGGCCATGGAAAGCCGCTGGCGCTGGCCGCCGGAGACGTTGTCGCCTCCCTGGGCAATGGGAGCGGAAAGGCCTCCCTCGCGCGCTTCCACGAAATCCAGGGCGCAGGCCACCTCAAGGGCGCCGCGGATGGCCGCCTCGTCGGCGCTCTCGTCTCCGTAGGCGATGTTGCTTTCCACCGTGCCCTCGAACAGGAAGGCCTTCTGGGGCACATAGCCGAAGCACGCCCGCAGGTCGGCCTGGGAAAGCGCGCGCAGATCGGCGCCGTCGAGGGTGACGGAGCCCTCCGTCGGGTCGTAGAAGCGCTCGATGAGCTTCACGATGGTGGATTTGCCCGAACCGGTGGGGCCTACGATGGCCAGCGTGGTGCCGGGCTCGGCCGTGAACGACACATGGGAGAGCGCCGGATCGCCGTCGTCGGTGTAGCGGAAGGAGACGTCGTCGAAAGTGATGCGCACGCCCGCTGCGGCATCGGATCGCACGCGAGTCGGCGCCTCGGGATCGCGGACGGTGGGCTCGGTCGCGAGCACCTCGCTCAGGCGCTGGGCGGCCACGTCGGCGCGGGGCAGCATGATGGACACCATCCCCATGATGAGGCAGCCCATGATGATGACCATGGCGTAGGTGATGAACGCGATGAGATCGCCGGTCTGCATGGTGCCCGCGGCCACGCCCTGAGCGCCGAACCACACGATGGCCACCGAGGTGAGGTTCATCACAAGCATCATGGTGGGCATCATGAAGGCCATGGCGCGGTTGGTGAACAGCTGGGTATCACGCAGCTTGCGCGAGGCGGCGTCGAAGCGGTTCTCCTCGAAGCCCTCGCGGTTGAAGGCGCGCACCACCGACAGGCCGTTCAGCATCTCGCGGGCCACGAGGTTCACGCGATCGATGAGCGTCTGCATGATTTTGAACCGCGGCAGCGTGAAGCGGAACAGAACGGCGATGACCGCGAAGACCATGGCCACGGCGAGCACGACGATCCACCCCAACTGGGGGTTGGTGACCATGACCATGACCACGCCGCCGATGGCGAGGATGGGGGCGTAGAGCACCATGCGCATCACCATGGTGCACACGTTCTGGATGAGGGTGACATCGTTGGTGCCGCGCGTGATGAGCGAGGCCGCCGAGAACTGGTTGATCTCGGCATCGGAGAAGGCCACCACCCGCGCGAACAGGCGCCGGCGCAAGTCGCGGCCGATCTTGGCGCCGGTGCGGGCCGACACGAAGCCGGCGGCCACATCGAGCACCATGGAGCCGGCGGCGGCGAGCAGCATGAGGCCGCCGATGCGCAGGAGATAGGCCATCTGAATGGGGAACAGATCGACGCCGGCCGCCTTGTAGCCCGCAAGAACGTCGAGATCCTCCACGCCCGACTGGGCGATGCCCACATCGACGATCTGCGAGGTGAGCACCGGGATGGCCAGCTCGCAGCCGGCCTTCAGGAGCAGAAGCAGCATAACGAGCGCCACCGCCCCCTTGTGCTGCCCGAGAAACCGGATCACGCCCAAGGCTGCCCCTCCCCTACACAGCGAAGAAGGCGAGCGCCGCGTAAACGGCCACGCCAGCCACGGCGGTCCACAGAAGCGACTTGGTCTTCACGGCCACGAGCGCCGATGCCACAGCGGCCACGAGCGGGATGGCCGCCGGCCACACGCCCGCGTCGAACATGCCGGGGTTCAGAAGGTCGTTGGCCACAAGCGCCGCGAACGCCGCGGGCGGGATGAAGCCGAGGGCCTGGGCGAGGCGCGGGGGCAGCTCGCGGCCCTTCAGCAGAAACAGCGGGATGACGCGACAGGCCCACATGGCCAGCACGCACCCGATGAGAACGAACCAGAACTGCTCCCAGCTCATCGGCGCTCACCGCCCTCATCAGGCGAGGAGTCCCCACTCGAGGAGGGGCGACCAAGGTCGCCCCCTACGGGATCAGTACCGGGAGCGCTTGCCGTGACGGGACGGCGCGGGAACAGCGCCGAGAACGCCAGGGCGCACACGACACCGGCAACAGCGCCGATGAGAATGGCCGGCCCGGTAAGCCCGAGCGCCTTGCACAGGTACACGCCGAGCATCGCCACAATCATGGCGACGATATTGGCGGAGGTGAACTTCTGGGTGACGAGCAGGCAGATGAAGATGGCCGTCATGGCGAAGGCGGCGATGGGCACGGGGATGTCGACGGCCGCCCCCACCGCGCAGCCCACGATGTTCGAGATCGTCCAGGAGCTTTGGGAGAACAGGTTCACCATGAGCGCCCGATCCACCGACCAGTTGCCCTCGGCGAAGCGCGCCGTGTTCACGCCGTAGGACTCGTCAGTCACCGATGCGGCGAACAGGGCCGCAAGCCAACGGGGGCTTGCAGCGCACTGGGGCGCGAAGGAGGCGGCGTAGAGCATCTGGCGCGTGTTCACGAGGGACACCGACGCCGTGATGGCCGCCACCGAAGAGCCGGCGAGGAACATGTTGGGAATCATGAACTGGCCGGCGCCCGAGTACAGAAGGATGGACAGAAGCGCCACCTGCAAGGGATTCAGCCCGATGGTGTTCCCCAAAATGCCGCAGGGAAGGCCAATGGCCACATAGCCCAGCATGATGGGAACGGCGGCGGAGAACGCCGAAAGTATGTGCTCGCGAGAAAACATGACGCCTATGATAATCGACTCGCAGATTTTTGAAAGACCCTTCCCCCGATTTCACAACCCCTAAATAGCAGGTGGCCCCGCGGGTAATCAGGATTCCGCGGGGCCGTCTGCTTCATCGGAGATGGCATATATGATGTGCCGGCTGCCGCCGCGCGCATAAGCGGCGGCAGCCGGCGGGCTTCGGCAGGTGACTTCGCGGGTAATCAGGGTTCCGCGAAGCAGTCTGCCTACTCGGAAAGGTCTCAGGTGCCGGGGCGGAGGGCGCTCCGTCCGCCCCGGCGGTCTCCCCTACTCCTCAGGGGTCTCTTCTTCCTCCTCGTCGTCATCGTCGCGCCGGCGGGCGGCCACGGCGAGAACGAGGCCGAGGGCCGCGACCAGGACCAGCCCCACCATCCACGGCAGGAGCTCGTCGCCGGTCTGCGGGAGCTTCACGTAGAACAGGCGGGTGCCCCACGGCGTCGTGAACACGAGGGTGCGCCACGCGTCGGCGTCGCCGGTCATGCCGAGGTCGACCGACCGTCCGTCCTCCGGCACCCAGTTGTAGGGAACCAGCAGGTTGAACTTCTGGCCGTAGGCGTTGGGCGTCGTGCGCACCGTTTGGAACGCGCCGAGCACCGACATGGCCGGCGTGATGCCGACCCGGCCGCCGGCGCCGACCACGGAGTTGGCCGCCTCGCCCCAGTCGGAGTCGTTGTTCTCGTCGGAGCCGACGTTGATGGCCACCCACTCCTTGCCGTCGGGCATGTAGGAGCGCACCCGGTACAGGTAGGGCTTGTCGTTGCCGTCCACCATGGGCAGGCCGTCGAAGCGGTAGGCGCCGTCGACGTCGGTCTCCATGGAGGCCACCTCGGCCCAGCCGTCCTCGGAGCGCACCTTCTGGCCCTCGACGGCCGCGAGGGCCGTGGGGGCGTAGGAGGCGCCGTTGAAGCCGACGGCGTCCACGTCGATGACCATGCGGTCGAGGTAGACCTTCTGCCCGGGCACCGCAACGGCCGTGTCATCCTGCAGGCCGTCGGCCTCCGGGTCGTCGAAGACCACGCCGGCGATGGCCGCGAGCGCGTAGGGCACAAGGCCCGTGTCGTTGTAGTCGGAATCCTCGGACAGCGAGATCACCCACACGGTGCCATTCGGCCCCAGGATGTAGGCGGCGCCGTTGCCCACCAGATCGCGACGGTCGGAAGGCTGGGCCAGTACGATGAGGCCGCCCTGCGGATCGCCCGGCTCGATGAGCTTGGTGTCCTCGTTCAGGTCGGAGTCGGTGGTGGCAGTCCCGCGGTTCATATGGGTGACGCCGTAGCCACGCGGCAGGTCGTCCACCGTCACCTCGAAGCCGTAGAGCACCGTGGTCTCCTTGCCGTTCACCATGCGCTTGCCGGCGACGTCCAGGTTGTCGAAGATCCAGTGGCCCTGGCCATCGGAGGTAGTAGTCTGGTTGAACGTCTCGTCCAGATGCCAGCCGGTGCCGGTCGCGTCGGTGCCGAACCAGTAGCGCTTCAGGCTCACCGGCACATTCGGGATGCGCACGTTCTCGCCGGCATCCTGGATGCCGTTGTAGTTTTCGTCCTGCCACACCACACCGGCGATGTGCGCCTGGGCGATGCGGAACAGGCCGTAGCCGTGGGCCAGGGAGCTGAACCAGTTCAGGTCGAACCACTGGTTGTCGCCGACGAGCGACGCCATGCGGGCCTGGTAGGCCTCGTAGAGACGCTGGCTACCGGTGTTGTCGTAGTAGGGCAGGTTCGGTTCGCCGGTGACGGAGTTGGTCGCGTTGGTGCTGACCTTCTCAACCTCCTTGCCGTCCTCGATCACGGTATCCAGGTACAGCAGCTTGCCGTTCTTGTCGGTCTGGTGCTTGCCGAAGATGGCGTCGTGGCGCTGCTGATCCATCTTCTCCAGATCCTCCTGGGTGGCCGTGGCGATCCAGGCGAGCATCTCGGTCACGTAGTCGTCGCTGTAGCTGCCGTTGCTGCTGCCATCGCTGGCACCGGCGTCGGCCCGGGCACCCGAGGCGCTGGCGGTCATGACGCGAGTGGTGAAGGTCTCGGACTCGCCGCCGTCGCCCTCGCCCGGCTGGGTGGTGTCGCCGCCCTCGGGCTTGGTGACGTCGATGACGGGCTTGTCGCCCTCGTCGGAGTCGGCCGGGCCGGTGGCGGTGCCGCAGCACTCCATGCCGACATGGCTGCAATCCTCCACCGTGCACAGGCCGTTCTCGTCCTTCTCGTGCAGGCACAGACCGCACTTATCGCACAGGCCGTCTGCCGCCGCGGCGACGGTATCCTCGTCCACGTGGTCGCAGCTCACGTCCTCGTCGCCGCCCGGCTGGGAGGCGTAGGTGGCGTAGGCGCCGGAGGTCGTGGAGGACTCGGAGCCATCGGCCAAACGGGTCAGCACGATGAGGTCGCCGGCCTTCGCCAGAGCCGTGTTCAGGTTGTCCGTGGCCGGCAAGGTGTAGTCGCCGTCGTGGCCGGCGGAATCTTCCACGTTCGGCGCCAGGGCCTGGGTCTCGTCGTCGAAGTCGGAGTTGACCCAGTCGTTGTCCTCGGTGCCGATGTGCTGCAGCGTGGGCGCCCACACGTCCTCATCCGGGTAGCTCACGATTTCGGCGCGGTAGGAGAACAGCACCTTGAAGGCGGCGGAATCGGACGAGGCCTGGTGCAGGCCGGTGCCATAGGCCAGGAACTGCCAGTGGCCGTTCTCGTCGGTCACGTCGAAGCCGGCGCCGGGCACGTACTCGTAGCCGTTCTGATCGAAGAACTTCTCGTCGTCATCGGCCACGTCCAGCGCCTGAGTGGCAGTCAGCGGCAGATACGGGTAGTTCGTGCCCAGGCCGTCCTTGGACAGGTCGTGGCGGCCGGTCAGATCCTCCAGCATATCCTGAGTGAAGGTCCAGTCGCGGCGCCACACGCCCTTCTCGTCCTCCGGCGTCTCGGCGCCCACGAGGATGGTCAGGTCGCGCTCGGCGTTGGTCCAAGCGCTGTAGATGACCAGCTCCTCGACGCCGGCCGGCTCGTCGCCGTTGCCAGTGCCGCCGCCAGCGGCATCGTCGTCGGCCTGAGTCGTCGGCTCGCCGCCATTGCCGGTGTTGTCGGTATTGCCGGTATTGTCGGTGTTATCGGTATCGTCGGTATCCTCGCCGGGCACGACCTCCATGTAGCTGGTGAGGAACTCGGTGTGGTTGTGGTACAGCACGTTCAGCTTCATGAGGTTCTTCGTGGCCGCCTCGGCGCGCTCGGCGCCCTCGGGCATGGCCGCCACGGACGCGTACAGCTCGCTGATGTAGGCCACCATGGCGTCGGCCGCGGCCTTCTGCTCCTCGGAGGTCATGGTCTGGCCCTCGTCCAGCTTGAACGGGTCGGCCATGGCCACGATCTCGTCGTACTCCTCGCGGGTGAGCCCGGAGTTCTCGAAGCTGCCGTCGCCGCCGGGGGTCTGGCCGGGCACCTTCTCCCAGTAGCCGATGCCGGTCTCGTCGTACCAATAGCGCACGAGTCGCACGACGGCGCCCTCGATGCGATCCTCTTCCTCGTCCATGAGGCCGTCGGAGTTCACATCGTTCCAGACGTTGCCGTCGATGAGCACCGGCAGCTGCTTGGTGAGGCCGGCGTCGAAGGCGCGCTTGTAGTACATGCGGTTGGCCAGGTCGTAGTTGGTCTTCAGGTAGCGGACCGCGTAGGCGCTCGACAGGATGCCGCCGTTCAGATCGGCGTCGTCGGCGATCTTCTCGGCCACAACGGCGTAGACCTCGTTGATCTTCTCGTTCTCGGCGTTGACGTTGTCGGTCAGCGAGGACTCGAAGGAGGTGAGGTCGGAGTTGTCGCCGGTACCGGCGCCTTCCACGTGGAAGCGGCTGGCCACGTACTCGCCGGAGTCGTCCACCACCTTGATGGCGTAGCCGGTCAGGTACGGAGTGGCCGACGTGAAGGCCGGGTCGGCGACCTCAAGCTCGGTCTGGCGCGCCTCGAAGGCGGCCATCATGTCGGCATCGGCCTTGATGGCCTCCACCTGGCTGGCGGACAGCGAGACGATCTCGGAGGCCGTGAGCTGGCGAATCATACCGACCGACACGGGGCGCTTCTGCAGGGCCACCAGATCGGAGGTGGAAAGCGCCGTTCCGTTGGCGTTGGCCACACCGTAGGGCTGGTACACCTTGCTGATGTCCTCGCCCGGAGCGGCCGGATGATCGACCTCGCTGCTCACGAGCACGTAGCCCGGCAGGTTGTCGAAGTCGTAGATGCCCTCGGCGTCGGTGTAGGTCCATAGCTGGTGATCCTCGATGACCAGCCCGCCGCAGATGTCGCAGCGCCCGTCCGGGCCCTCCGGCGTCGTGGCGCCGGGAGCCGCGGCCTCGTTGTGCTTGACGTCCACATGGGCCGCCGTGCTCGTCTTCTTGCCGCAGATCTTGCAGGTAGAGGTATGGGTGTTGTCGAAGTTGTCCTTCCATTCAAGCTCGGCGTGCTGGCAGATGTCGGCGTTGCAGCCGTCGCACAGGCCGTTGCCGTTGGCATCGGCGTGGGGCTCCTCGCCCAGCACCGCGTTGCAGTCGGCGCAGGTGACGGTGTGGGCGTCGGCATCCTTGTAGGTGCAGGTGCGGTCGTGCAGGTGCAGGCAGTCGCCGCAGCCATCGCACTTGCCGTCGCCATCGCCATCGGAGCAGGGCTCGTTGGTGGCAGAGCCGGTGCAGTCCTCGCCGTCGCAGGTCCAGTTGTGGGTACCGTCGCCGTTGCCGGTGTAGGTCTTGTTCTCGTGGGTGCACTCGGCATCGCCCGGATCGGTCACCTCGGTGCTCTCGCCGTCGGCGAAGCCCTCGGCGCCCTCGGCAGCGGCGCGTACCGCGAAGCGGGCCAGGGCGAATCCGCTCATAGCCGGCTCGGAAACGGCACGAGTGCCGGCATCCTCGCCGGTGTCGCCACCGGTGTCGCCGCCCTCGCCGGTGCCCGGGTTCTCAGGATCGGTCGTCTCGCCCGGGTTCTCGGGGTTCGGGTTCTCCGGATCAGTCGTCTCGCCCGGGTTCTCCGGATCGGTCGGCGTCGTCGGCACCTCGGGGGCCTCGACATCCTCGCCATCCTTGTACTGGCGGCCGCCGTTGAAATTGGTGTTCTCAACCCAGTAGCCGGAGTCCTTCAGCTCGCGCACGCCGGCCTTGTACAAGGCGTCGTAATCGTAGGTGCGGCCGGAGCGGACCAGGTACACCTTGCCGCCGTCGCCCTCGACGACGTTCTTGCCGCGGTTCTCCACCAAGCGCAGCACGCCGTTGGGATAGTCGTCGGTGGCATGCTCGGTATCCAGGTAGAAGACGTTGTTGTCCTCGTCTTCCAGCAGCTGGTTGCCGTGGTTGTCGTAGGTGGGCACGAAGTAGTACTGGGTCAGAATGACGCGCAGGCCCTCGACGCCCTGCTCGGTCTTGTCGCGGTCGTCGGTGTCGATACGGTCGTCGGAGGTGTCGGAATCGTTCTTGCCGTCGTAGTCCTCGTCGTACCAGGCCTGGCCCACCAGACTCGAGCGGTCGGGCGGCACGAAGCCGGCATTCATGGCGTTCTGGTTCTGGCCGATGGCGAAGTCGTAATCGAAGGTGCCGGTCACCGTCTCCGTCGTCGGACGGCCGTTGGCGTCGACAGCCTCGTGCTTCTCGGACCAGCCGTAGGCGGTGCGCTGGTTCGCCCAGCTGGCGCCATCGGCCAAGCCGGCCAGCACGATGCGCCAGGCAGCGTTGTTCTTCGAGATCTCGCCCTCGACGGTCTCGCATTCCTTGATCGTGCACGAACCGTCGGAGTGTACCTCGTCGGCAGTCTGGATGTTCTGCTCGTCGAGGAACACCGGGTAGTTGTTGGTCTCGTAGCGGCTCCACACATCGACCATGCCGTCGCTGTTGGTGCCGGGATCCTGCTCCTCGGCCGTCACCATGGGCTGGACGCGGGAGTTCACCACGTCATGGGCGGTGGTCTCGGCCTCGAAGGTGGTCACGAGCAGCGAGCTCATGCCGTCGTCGCCCTTCTCGCCGTTCACCTCCACGGTGTAGGAGGCCAGCGCGTACTCGTATTTGCCCGTCGTCGGGTTCCACGTGCGCACGGCCGTGGGCAGCTCGTCGAACAGGTAGTAGCCGGACACGTCGTGCAGCTCGGTTGTGCCGTCCTTGGCGAGCGCCTTCAGGTTCTCGTTGTCGCCGGTCAGCACGGCCACCTTGCCGCCGCCCAGGTAGGTGGAGTTCGGCACGGTGAAGGTGAGGCGGTCGGCCGGGGAGGCGTCCACCATCTGGCCCGCCTCGTTGCGCACCTTGTAGGTGCCGGAAGTCGGGTTCAGCGTGTCGGTCTTCGCCTCGGTCACGCCGCCGGCCATCTTCTCGGCCATGACGTTGCCGTCGTTGCCGAAGTGCGGGTTGGGCTTCCAGGTGCCATCGGCGCCGAGCACGTACTGCTTCAGGATGACCTGCTTGCCGTTGTAACCGTACTCCAGGTAGTCGGCCTCGGTCTTGGTGCCGTCCTTCTCGGTGGTCACGCGCGTCTCGGTGTTGTAGTTGTACAGGCCGTCGTAGTCGGCGTCCTCCCAGACGTAGCCGTCGATGGCGTAGGCGGGAGGCTTAATGAGGCCGCCGTCGTTATGATCGCGGCTCGCGCCCATCATGAGGTCGTAGGCCACGAGCGTCTTGCCGCCGACGGTGGCGGTCATCGGATCCTTCACCTGCACCTTGCCGTCAGCGTCAAGCTCCGGGTTGCCGTTCTCGTCCAGCACCAAATTCGGCGTCTGGTCGTCGTTGTTCGATGCCGGCGCGTAAACGATGTTGGACTCGTGGGACGCCAGGCCGTTGGGCGTGGTGCCGTCGTCGGCCACCGTCTCCAGAAGGATGATGAACTCGTCGGGCTCCACCAGCTTGTTGTCGCCGGTGAGGTCGGAGTTCTCGCGATAGCCGGCACCGGTCAGGTGGTACTTCGCGCGGAACAGCTCGTTTTCCGCGACGCGCGGATCGCTCACGCGCACCTTGTAGCCGTAGACGACCCACGTGTCGGCGCCGTTCACGTTGCGCAGCCCAGCCGTCTCGAGGTTGTCGAAGCGGTAGGTGCCGGAACGGTACAGATCGGGCGTGCCGGTCAGCGCGCCGTCGATGTCCTCGCCGAGCTCGGTGGGCTTCGCCTTGTCGGTATCGCGCTCGATGAGCACGCGATCGGTCGTGGTCACGGCCGCGGACGCCGTGTTGCCGGCGGCCCACTTCGTGGTGTCGGGCACCCAGTTCGCGCCATCGAAGTAGTAGCGCTCGAGCGTGACCTCGTAGCCGTCGAGAGCCTCTTCCTCCTCGACGACGTTGCCGTTCTCGTCGAAGGTCACGTCCTGGATGCCGTTGTTGTTCTCATCGTTCCACAGCACGCCGGAGATGGACTGCAGGGTGGGGTGCACCATGCCCATGTCGCCGCCCTGGACAACCTTGGGCAGCGGCACCTTATGCTCCCACGCGCCGCCGTTGCCGTCGGGAATGGAATCCACCACGACCGTTTCCATGTCCACCGTGAGCCAGTCGTAGGCCGCCACGCCGTACAGCGGCGCGTCCGGACGAACCAGCTGCTCGGTGCTCACGCGGGCAAAGTCGCTCGCGTGAGCAAGCTTTGTCTTATTCTCTCCCTCGGTCACGCCCTCGCTGGCCACCACGATGCGTCCGCCGTGCTCCTCTCCGTCCACATCGCCCACCGAGGTGCGCGTGCCAGCGATCTCAAGGCCGCCCTCGGCCGCAATGACGGTGCGGTCGGTAACGGTGCGGCCCAGGCGCACGGTCTTGCCGTCGCCCTCGTATTTTGCGAAGTTCACCACGCCGAAGCGGTCGGTAGAGGCCACGTCGGACTCCACCTCATCGGCCTTGCCGGCGTGGTAGCGGGTGAGCATCCAGCTGGTGCCGTTGGCCTCGACGTCGGAGCCGTCGTGGGCCAGGCCGTCCACTTCCACCTCGTAGCTGGCCAGCGAATAGGTATCGCCGTACATCGGGGCCGAGCCGGCCGGGTAGTCGGTGGCCTTATCGGCGTTCACCAGCGTGGTGCCGGCATCCGCGGCGTCCGCCTTGCCGACGTAGCGCGGCGCGAGCTCGATCTCCTTGTGAACCTCGTCGCCGCAGCCCACCCAGCTGGTGGGCAGGTTGTAGAAGGCGTAGGTGCCCGGATCCAGGTCGTCTACCACATTGCCCAGGTAGTCGAGGCCCAGAGGACCGGTAGTCACCGTGCGGTCGCCGTCGCCGTTGATGACATACTGGACTTTCCCGTCGCGTACTGTTTCGGTCTTAGTCGGATTGTAGGTGACCACGCGCTCCCAATCGGGATTCTCGGCGGTGCCGTTGTTCTTCCAGGTGACATCGCCGCCAAAGGCGCGGGTGCGCACCCAGAAGCCCAGGGAACCCTCGTCGCCGCGAGCCGCGCGCACATCGCCCGCCGCGCCCTGCTCGGCGCGGTCGTACAGCAGCTGCCACGCGAGCTCGAGCGTCGCGTCGGTGGACTTGTCGATGGTCTTCATGGCCTCGATGGGATCCATCTTGTCGATGCCCAGCTTCTCAAGATCCTCCTTGGTCAGCAGGTTGTAGACCAGATGGGCATGGCGCAACGCGAAGCTCTTCCACAGGTCGTGGGTCACGTAGTGCCACTGGGTCAGCGCCACGGTGCGACCGGGCAGGCCGTTCTCGAAGGCAGGCTGGTAGATGCCGTCGTAGGAGCGCTCGCGCTCGGCGCGGTCGAGCGCCGGGTTGCTGGCGGCCCACTGGTCGCTGTAGGAGTCGTCCCACACCACATCGGTGACGGAGGTCTCGGGAATCTTTATGAAGCCGCCGTCGCCGCCCTGCTGCACCTGAACGTTCTCGTCGGTGTCGTAGGTGACGCCCTTGTACTTCTTCCGGGTCCTACTGTTGGTGGAGCTTTCCACCGCCTCGTGGGCTACGATGACCATGCCGTCGGCGCGGCCGGCCGGCACGCGGTTCTTGAAGGCCGCGTTCGTGTCGGTATCGCCCATCGCCGGCACGGAGTCCTGCATATCGATGAAGCGGTTCACCAGGCCGAAGGCCTTGGTGGTGCTGTCGAGGGCGTCCAGGCCCTCGGAGGTGTAGTAGCGGAAGGCATCGGACTCGGTGCGCATGCCCTCGGCGTCACCCGCCGCCACCACGTCGTCCAGGTCGCCCGCGACGTGCGGACGGGTCAGGGTGTAGCCGGCGATGGCCTCGTTAGGCACCTGCTGGTAGAGGTCGGCCGGGTTGGTGTCGGCCACGGCTACGGTGTAGCCGCACAGATACTCGCGGTCGCTCGCCTCGCCCAGCTTCTGGGCATCGGGCTTCTTGAAGCTCGTGGGCACAAGGTCGGTGCGGTACTGGCCCAGCTCCAGATCCTCCTCAGGGTCGGTGCCGTAGGAGGTGGTGAAGGGATAGTACGGGTCGAGCACACGGTTGCCGTCCTCGTCGAGGCTGTAGGTGCGCTTCCACGTGCCGTCCGGGCCGCCGGTCTTGTCCGTGTCGTCCAGGTAGTACTTGGTCAGGCGGATGCGCACGCCGCCGATGCCGCGCTCGCCCTCGGAGACGAGGTTGCCGTCCTTATCGTAGACATCCTCCTGGCGGATGCCGTCGTAGTTGGCATCCTCCCAGATGTAGCCCTCAATGGGAGCGGAGGGCGGCACGATGTAGCCGCCGTTCATGAGGGTCTCGTTCTTGCCGAAGGCCAGATCGAACGAGGCCAGCGGCGCGTCGCCGTTCTTTTCGGCGGAGTTCACCACATACGGCGTGCTGCCCGTGCGGGCGCCCTTGGCATCGGCGGTGGTGGAGCCGGCCAGCACGATGACGGAGTCCATGGTATGGATGTCGCCGTTGGAGCTGAACTTCTGGCTGCGGACGAGCGGGAAGGTCTCGGGGCCGTAGCGGTAGGCAAACGACGAGGTGCCGCGCACGTTGGCCTTGCCCTTGGAGCTCCACTGATCAACCAGGTAGTTCGGGGCAGCAAGTTTGTTCTTCACCGGGTAGTCGGAGGTCTGCACCTCGTAGTTGCCCGGCTTGAAGTCGGCGTTGCCGCGGATGGCCACGGTGTAGCCGGCCAGGTACTCCTTGCCGTTGGTGAACACGCGCACGGGCAGGTCGTCGAACTGGTAGTAGCTGTCCGCTTCCTTGCCGGTAACGCTCTTGTTGCGGGTGGTCACCGTCTTGTAGTAGAAGGGCGCCTTGGTCGTCTCGGTCGGGCTCCAGTCGCGATCGTTGCCGTACTCCGTGAACGCGCCCTGGGGCACCGGGAACCAGTGGTCGGCCGGGGCGTCCGCCTCGGGGTTCGCGTTGCCGCCGTTGGTGCGGTCGGGATCGTAGTACCACTGGCGCAGGTACAGCCTCGTCGGGCGATCGGGCACCGGCTGCTTCTCGGGGTTCTTCAGCTCGATGGTCATGCCAGTGTTGACCATATCCTCGTAAGTGCCGGGAATAAGGTTGTAGATGCCGTCCTTGTAGTCGTTGTCCTTCCACACGTAGCCGCCGATGGCGCGGTAGGCCGGAGCGATCTCGCCCACGTCGCCGGCCACCTCGGTCACTACCGGATGCGTCCACTGGTAGGTGGCCGCATCGGCGGTGTCCATGGCGTTGGATACCGGGATGTCGGCGAAGCTGGCCTGGATGCCATCAGTCTTGCCGTTGTTCACCTCGGCCAGGATGACCTGGCCGTCGTTGGCGCGCACCGAGCCGTCTGCCGCGTAGCGGTGCTGGATGGGCCAGCTCTGGTACAGGGCCTTGATGGCGCCATCGGTGATGTCGAGCTCATCGGCGTTGCCGGCCACGCCCGCCTTGGTGCCGGGCACGTCGGAGTCGACGGCGAGCCCTTTGGCGGTCGCGTCAGCGTCGGCGAAGCTTACGGGTTGATGCGGCGTGGTGATGTGCCAGGGGTCCCGCTCGCCCTTCACGTAGCCGCTCTTCAGGTAGTTCTTGGGGGCCGCCAGCTCCACGCGGTAGGCGGCAAGGAAGTACTCGTCGATGCCGCTGTTGGCGTCGAGCACCACCACGGCCGTGGGCAGGTTGTCGAAGACGTACTCGCCGTCGACCACGTCCACCAGCTTGTAGCCGGCGGCCTCCTTCGCGTCGGCCACGACCTTCTGGTCACCTCCGGCCGCATAGGTCTTCACGGCCACCACGCCCATCTTGTTGCGGGCATCGGCACGGTTCTCGCCGTTGCTCACAACCGGGATGCAGACGACCTTGCCCTGGTCGGTGATGTCGGTCGGATCCTTGACGATGGTGGCCTTGGTGGTCACCCAGTCGGAACCGAAGCCGATGTTCTGCACCCAGGCACCCACGGCAGACGCCTTGGCCGTATCGTCGGTGGACTTGGTGCCGTCAGCGGCGACCCATTCCACGAGACCAGCGTCATCGCCGGTCTTGATCTGGGCGAAGGCCGCGGCGCCCTTGGGCACGTAGTGCCACTGGGTGGCAAGCACCGTTTCGCCGACAAGCCCTTGCTCGTCATCGGCGCGGACGCCATCGGGAGCCGTGTTGTCGTCGGATTCGGTGTCGTCCCACACGATGCCGGTGATCTGGGAGGTAGGCGCCTTGAAGAGACCCGTGTTCACGTGCTCGCGCTTGAACACCTGGTTGGCCACGTCGTAGGCCACGCCTTCCATAGAGAAGGTGTAGGGGGTGTTGGCGGCCGGCGTGGAGGAGTTGGCGGTCACGATGAAGCCAGTCTTCTCGGCCAGGCCCTTGTCGTCCTGCTCCACAGGCTTGCCATCGGCGCCGGTGATGGCGCCGTTCTTGTCGGTAGCGGCGAACTGCGGGTAGCTCGTCACGATGGCCGTGTCGTAGCCGTCCACCATGGCCGAGCGGTGGATGTCGCGCTTGGCATCCGAGTCGGCGTTGGTGGCCCACACCGGCGAGGAGCTCTTGTCGCCGTTGTGGAACACCGTGAGCACGTGGCCCTCGGGCAGGTTCGGCTCGGGCAGGCGGTAGGACGCCATGGCCAGGGTGTCGTCGGTAGCCGCGGCATCGCCGGCCGCCACCGGGTTGTCGTTGGTGTCGAACTGCACGTAGGGCAGAAGCCCGGCGGTGTTGTCGTCGTTGAAGGCGAAGGCGCCATCGGCGTCGGTCTTCATGGTGTAGAAGCCGGTATGCCCGGTGACCACGGTGGCCGTGGTGCCGGAGGCCTCGTCGGTCACAGTCTCGGTGACCTTGTCGCCGAAGGCCGGGTTCTTGATCCAGGCGCCCACGACCGCGTTCGCGTCGTCGCGCACCAGCTCGATCTCGTAGTACTCCTCGCCGGTGAACGTCTTGGCGGGACGCAGCTCGGTGCCCTTGTTGTTCACAACGTTGGCAGCGGTGAAAGTCACCTTGCTGTAGGTGCGCTTCGCCTCGCCTTCGCCCTCGGTCACCTCGGCCACGGTACCCGTGCCCTCAAGGTAGAACCACTGGGCGAGCTCAACGTCCTGGCCCTTGCTAGGTAACAGAGGAGAAACTTCGGAAAAATTTTTTCGTCGAGGAGATTTCCGTGCAAAAAACCCGACCAACGGACTCAGCATTCGAATCCGTTGGTCGGGTGCTTCAACCTTGGCGCAAACGAAGCGATCCGCCCCTCTTTTCAATCGAGGGCGAGCGGTTTTACTTCATGAGCTTTTGGTGAGCGCCTCGCAGGCCGCGACTGCCGCCTGAAGGTCGGACTTGTGGCTCTCCCAGTACTCGTCAAGGGCCTGGCGCATAACCTCGGCTCGCGTGATCTTCATGACCGACGCCAAAAGGTCGGCGTGTTCTCTCTGCTCGGCCGTCATGGGCACCCGCACCTGAGCGGTCATACGTCCGCTCGTCCCCTCTCCGGCTTGGACCGGCGGCTCGGCCTCAACGCTTTTCTTGCGCGGCTTGCGCGTACGGGCAGCGGCCCTAGACGCGCCGGCGGCCCGGGAAGGCGCGTCCGCATCCTCCACCGCAGCAGCCGCCGCATCGGCGGTCTCAGTTGTCCCCGCCGCACCGGCGATTTCGGCCGTCCCCGCCGCACCGGCGACCTCGACCATCCCCGCCGTATCGGCGGCCTCGACCATCCCCGCCGCATCGGCGGCCTCGGCCGTCCCCGCCGCGTCAGATGCCGCTAGCACCGAGGCGATGCCGTAGGAGACCGATGGGATTGCCTCGCACCGAGGCTCTTCCGTATAGTCCTCGGCGAAAAAATCGGGCATCGCGGCGGCCTGGGTCACATCAAGGGAGGCGCTTCTCACCTCATGGGTTCGCGACCGTCTCGGCGCCGCCTTCGCGCCGTCCTTCTCGGACGATCTCGCCGAGCTGCCCGAAGGGGAGATCCCCCTCTCGGGCGCCGCCAGATCCTCCTGGGCGGCGCCGATGTAGGCGGCTGCCGCGCGCGCCGCATCCATCTGGGCGCGCAGATCCTTCTTAGCCATTGATGTCCTCCAGCAGCTCCTCGATGAAGAACCGGTAGTCGTAGGCCACCTTCGCCGAGGGGGCGTACGCGAAAAGTGACTGTTTCACCGCTTGGGACTCCTTGATGACGGTGGCCTCGCGAATCCAGGCGCGGAACACCTTGGTATCGAGTTCGGCCGCCATCGCCTCGGCGTCCTCACGGATGATCTTCGATATGGGCGTGCGCGGGTTGTAGCGCATCAGCAGGATGCCGGCTATCTTGAGATCGGGATTGGTGTACTCGCGGATGGCCTGGATGGTGGCCGCCAAATCGGTGACGCCGTCCAGGGAATAGGCATCGGCCTGAGCGGGTATGACTACCCAGGAGGCCGCCGTGAGCGCGTTCACCGTGAGCGTGTCGAGCGCCGGCGGCGTGTCGAGGATCGCGAAGTCATAGCGATCGGAGACGGCCTCCAGCGCCTTGCGCAAGCGGTAGTCCTTCCCCACCGAGGGCATGAGGTCGTCGGCCTTCCCGTTCAGGCGGCTGGCCGGCACGGCATCGTAGCCATCGATGGTCTGCGCCGCAGCGGCCACGCCCGCCTCGCCCGTGAGCACGTCAAGCGACGACAGAACGCCGCCTGTCTGAGCCTTCAGCGTGGTGGAGAGGTTCATCTGGGGGTCGAGGTCGATATAGAGCACCCGCGCCCCGTCTTCGACCAGCTTCGCCCCGATGGCCAAGTTGGTCGTCGCCTTCGCAACGCCGCCCTTTTGAGAGGCGGCCGCCAGTGTGATCATAGCCTTCCCTTACTGCCGCGACGAGGCCTCGCCCCACTGCGCCGTTCTCTATGGGACGTACTATTACATATAATGTTATGTTGTCTATAGGGTTCTAGAGTTCAAGGGGCTTCCAAATCCCATCTTCGGTAATGATGGCCGTGACGAGGGCGTAGGGCGTCACATCGAAAGCCGGGTTGCGCACCGTAACGCCGAAGAGGGGTTCGGCGAGCACCTCGGACGAATCGCGCTCCTCAATGGAGATGTCGTCGCCTGTCTTCGTTATGCAATCGATGGTGCTTCTTGGGGCAGCCACATAAAACGGAATTTGGAAATGACGAGCCATGATCGCCAGCCCCAAGGTGCCCACCTTGTTGGCCGTATCCCCGTTGGCGGCGATGCGGTCGGCCCCGACGATCACGGCATCCACCTTCCCCTCGGCCATAAGCGACGCCGCCATATCGTCGCACTGCAGCGTCACCGGCACCCCAGCGCGCGCCAACTCCCACGCCGTCAGGCGCGCCCCCTGGTTCACCGGGCGCGTCTCGTCGGCATAGACGCGGTTGATAAGCCCTTCTTGCGCAGCCGCATAAACAACGCCGAGCGCCGTGCCGTAGAAAGCCGTCGCCAAGCTGCCCGCGTTGCAGTGCGTGAGGATGTTGAGACCCTGCCGCCGAACAGGTGCGGCCACGCGCGAAGAGCCGTCGATGCCATGGGAGGCCTCCGGGGCGTCTCCCCTCCCGTCCCGTTTATCCGCAATCTCGCGCAGCAGCATGGCCCCATGGGCGCCGATACGGCGGTTCACCGCCTCGTCCTCGGCAATGAGGGCCCCTGCGAGCCCGTAGAGCGCCTCGGCCGCCTCTGCGGCCGTCTTGCCGGCGCTGCGGGCCTCCTGGGCCGCCTCCACGGCCCTGCGCACGCCCCAGGACAAGTTGACCGCCGTCGGCCGCGCCCCGGTGATCACGCGGGCAGCCTCTTCCAAGCGACGGTCGAAATCGGCACGAGCGCCCTCCCTCCCGAAACCGCCACCTGCCTCCGGATCGCCTTGCCTCACGAGGTTGGCGGCGCTCTCGTCCGCCGCGCACTCGAAGGCGGCCAGCATCACCGCCGCCGCCCCCGCCACGCCGATAGCCGGCGCGCCGCGAACGGCCAGCGTCTTCACGGCATCCACGACCTCGCGCCAGTCCGCGGTGCGCACAAGAGCCAGATCATCTGGCAGAAGCCGCTGGTCCACGAACCCCACCACGGGCCCTCCCTCGCTCTTCTCAACCCAGATCGTCCGCGGCAGGTTCCCCAAATCAAGATTCATGTCATATCTTTCATATTAGCACTTTCGTGCATGATACTATTGTGCTATATTAATCGTGGCAGGTGGTGTGGTCGCCTCTTCTTCGGAAGGAGCTACCATGGTTTCTTTGCAAGAGCTATTCGCGTTCTGCTTAATAGTAATTGAGCTCATACGCTTGACGGTAGACCTTTTGAGTCGAAGAAAAGAGTAGAAGAGCCGTCCCACCAGCAGCGGAACGGCCCCTCTTCACGTAATGTGACAATGAGAGGCGGCCGTCCTACCCAAGGTGTCCACCTGCCATTTCAGTTGCGATTATAGCGCCCTCGTTCGCGCTGTCAAGCAAAAGAGGACCGCCCCGTCGTGCGGAGCGGCCCTCGGGACTCAAGCTTGTTCAGCAGACGCCTAGCGCTGCTTGATGGCTGCCTGGGCGGCGGCCAGACGGGCCACCGGCACGCGATAGGGCGAGCAGCTCACGTAGTCCAGACCGATGCGGTTGAACGTGTGGATGCTCTCCGGGTCGCCGCCGTGCTCGCCACAGACGCCGCAGACGAGATCGGGGTTGCCCTCATGCCCCAGCGCCACACCCATTTCCACGAGCTTCGCCACACCGGCGTCAATCGTGGCGAAGGGGTTGTACGGCAGCAGGTGCTCGTTGAGGTACTGCGGGACGAACTCGCCCTCCACGTCGTCGCGGCTGAAGCCGAAGGTGGTCTGGGTGAGGTCGTTGGTGCCGAAGGAGAAGAAGTCGGCCTCGGTGGCGATCTC
>OLND01001786.1_pt1 | contig 21110 bp, 17 predicted proteins | sample 1672031 | NCBI WGS metagenome assembly OLND01 (sample SAMEA3136638, study PRJEB25190) | human gut metagenome | biome: human gut; feature: human-associated habitat; material: faeces | place: Austria | collected 2013 | reverse complement strand
TGTATATAAAAAAGGACGCATGAAAAATGAATTAACAATTTCCATACGCCCTTTGGTTATGCAATTCAGCCAATCTTACTGACCATTTGACTGGCCCAGACCACCCTGACTGTTTCGGCTGCCCTGACCGTTATTCTGACCATTCTGCTGTGTACTCTGGCTGCTGTCTCCGGCATCAGCCTTTGATCCCATGATGGTTGTCAATGTCTGTTCTGTATAATTGCCGTTGCTGTCCGGGAACTGTGCTGTAATGGTGACACTGTCGCCCGGTGCACAATTCTGGATCAGTTTCTGAAGGTCTTCCATTGTGGAAACATCTTCACCATTGAATCCGGTAATAATGCATCCTGCCTGCAGACCTGCACGCTGTGCAGCGGAACCGGATGCCACGTTGCTGACATAGATACCGGCTGGTGCATTATAGGCAGATGCCGTATCTTCATCAAGTGTACCGCCTGTAATACCAAGGAATGCCGTTGTCTCATCTGTCTTTGCAACAATTGTACCATCGATGATTCCTTTGGCTGTTTCCAGTGCTGTATTAATAGGAATTGCATATCCCATACCTTCTACAGATGTATCTGAATACTTCACGGTATTCATACCGATCACTTCGCCCTTACCATTCAGCAAAGCGCCGCCGCTGTTGCCGGGATTGATGGCTGCACTTGTCTGGAGCAATGTCATTGTCTTATCTGTCAATGCCACTTCTCTGTTGACAGCACTGATAACGCCTGTTGTCACTGACTGGCCGTATCCTAAAGCATTACCAATGGCAATCGCACTTTCACCGGCTTTCAACTGATCTGAATCGCCCATAACCATAACTGCGATAGCCTTCTTTGTATCGTCGGATAACTGGGACATATCAATCGTCAGGACTGCCACATCCTTATCCTCATCGTATCCCTTAACCGTTGCTGTAGCTGTGGTTTCATCTGAAAACTGAACGGATACCTCTTTGGCACCTTCAACAACGTGGTAATTGGTCATAACATATAATGTATTGTTCTCTTCGCTGATGATCATACCTGAACCGGCGCCTTTGGATTCCTGTGTGTACTGTCTGCCAAACCAGTCGGTGGAAGTTGATTCAACGGTTGTATTCACAGCTACTATTCCCGGCATAACATTGGCTACAATATCAGACACATCATTGGAATCCGTTGTTGTCACACCTTCTGCCGATGTCTTCACAATCTGAACATTGTAAGAAGGTGAACCGCTGCCGCCGGCTGATGCAGATACACCTGTTGCTTTATTCACACCAAACATCACAGCTGAAGCTGCCAGTCCGAAGACAACGCCGAGACATGCTGCCTTAACCACCGTCTTGCCAAAACCGCCCTTCTTCCGGGAATGGTGTTTCTCAGGACCTGAATGGAAATTGCCGCTGCCGCCGTTTCCGCCATTGCCGCCATTGCCGCCGCTATTCTGTGTCGGATGATAATAGCTGTAATCATTGCCGGCCGCATAAGAACTGCCTGTGCGCGCTGTATTCGTTCTGTTCTCATATGCAGTACCGGATGTATATTCACTTCTTCTGTCTGCATCTGTATATAATGTAGAATTCTTCAAATCCTCTCTTGTCATTCTGTACAATCCGGATCCTTCCGTTCCTTCGTTCTGAGCGGTGCCTGCGGTCTGGTTCTGCTCATTAACATGATTATCAGTTTCTGTATGATCGAATCTATCTTGTTCATCAAATGCCATAATAGACAACCCCTTTCGTCTTTATTTCTTTTATGCCATTATACTACCACCTAATTGTGTTAAGATTGTGAACCAAAAATGAAAACTTTATGTTATCCGATCAATGACAACATTTGCCGATATTTGAGAAAAAGCTTGTCATCTCAACGTTTTTAAGGTATTATAAAAGTTGTTTATGCTTTTTAATATGCATTTCATTTTCATATAACCAATAGAGATTTCTGTCCACGCAGGCATCTCGTACTACAAAGTGAGGATTTCTACAATGAGTAAAAGAAGAAAGAAGAAGAGATCATCCAAGACAAAGCGCTGGGGAATTATCTTCGGCATTGAATTGGTTCTTATTCTTATCCTGATCCCTGTTGTATTTGTCTATGCCAAGCTTTCTCTTATCCAGACAGCCTCTGCAAGTGATGTAGACAAAGCGAACATCGTTATCAACAATGATGTGGATGCCACAACACAAAAAGCATTGAAGGGCTACCGCAATATTGCACTTTTCGGTGTCGACTCCCGTGACGGCTCTCTTCAGACAGGCGCACGTTCTGACAGTATTATGGTTATCAGCATCAACCAGGAGACGAAGGATGTCAAGATTACCAGCATTTATCGTGATACATGCCTGAAAGTACCCGGATATGGTTTTTCAAAAGCCACTCATGCCTATGCCTACGGCGGTGCTGAGCTGTCCATGAGTATGCTGAATACCAACCTTGACCTGGATATCACAGAATTTGCAACTGTTGATTTCGGTGTCCTGGCCAAGATCATCGACGCTGTGGGCGGTATCGATCTGGATATCTCAGATGCCGAATACAGTCTGATCAATCCTCTGATTGATGAACAGAACAGCGTCACCGGTTCTGATTCCGAATACATATCCGGTCCGGCTACCAGCACGTCAACGGTACACAGGCCACCGCCTATGCCCGAATCCGAAAGATTGACAGCGACTTCAAGCGTGCTGAACGCCAGCGAATCGTTTTATCCAAGGTTTTTGAAGAAGCCAAATCAGCGAATATCGGAACATTGCTGAATATTATCGATACGATTCTCCCTGAAGTATATACCAACATGACGAGCACCGACCTGATTTCCCTCGCCAAGGATATCTTCAACTACAACATTGCCGATCAGACCGGTTGGCCATTTGAGAAAGAAACAGGCTCTCTCCCTTCAGACGGATTGAGTTATGTCTTTGCAGACAGTCTTGAACAGAACGTCACAGAGCTACACAAATACCTCTTTGACAATGAGGATTATAACCCTTCTTCTACTGTTTCTGATATCAGCTATGAACTTTATAACGAAACCGGTTATTAATACTCAAAAGGCGCTTCCTTCGCGGAAACGCCTTTTCTTCATTTCTTATTCTTCATTTCTTATTCTTCTTTTGCTTTTCTTCTATCTTTCTCTGGAGCATTTCCCTGCCTCGCTGCATTCGCTTTCTGACCGTTGCCGGCTTCAGGTCCAGCAATTCACTGATCTGCTGCGGTGAATACCCATAAAGCCCGTTCAATATGATCAAATTCGAATACATCTCCGGAATCTGCTGTACATCCGCCAGCAATTCCCGGTAAATGAGATTGTCTAATGACTCATCCGCCCTGATCATGCTGTGTCTGTAATCATTCTGATAGGTATAATCTTCCATGAAATAATATCGGTTATTCTTCTTGAGCAGAGTGAAGCAGTTATTGACGAGAATTGTATTAATATAACATCTCGCTTTAATACTGTACGGATCACCAATCTGGTTCAAATGTTGCAGCAGCTTCATAAATGTCCACTGAACAGCATCTTCTGCCCATCCTTCATCTCTCAAAATAGCATAGGCCTTCCGCTTCATCGTTGATGCATACAGCCTGAAGGTTATGTTGAATTTTGCCACCTGTTCAGGGTTTTGCTGCTCCTCTGAATGCATATTCGATCCCGAATCCGTCAAATTCATTGCCATACTACCGCCTCCCACAAGCTCTCCTCAAACTCTTATAATATATAAACCTTCTTTTTCAACGAATTGTGACAGAAAAACCGAAAAAAAATAATTTTTTAATGAAAGTAATATTTTTTGATACCGTTGAACATATATCCCGCGAAGCAAAACAATGCTTTTGGCATACTGAAACCCATGTGCCGATACACCTTAAACGTCATCTTCGCTGAATGAAGCTTATTGCCTGATTTGCCTGTCTTGCTCAGCCGGTAGTTCAATAAAGGCTGATTCACGGCACAAGCCGTATGATAATGTCTCAAAATCTGAAGCCACATAATATAATCTTCATGGCATTCATCATGTACCATCGGAAATGCAGTGGCTGCATCACGCTTGATCACAACAGAGGAACAATTGACAGGATTCTGGAACAGCAGATCCCTATATGTAAGCTTTTCTTTCACACCGATGATTCTCTCCGTCGGTCTTCCATCCGGTGTGACCAGCCGTCTTCCTGATGCACACAAAACATAACCAGTCTTTCTGAGTAATGTCAGCTGCATTTTCAGCTTTCCAGGCTCCCACCAATCATCGCAATCCAAAAAAGCGATATATTCACCTCTGGCCTGCCTTACACCCCGATTGCGGCTCTCTGCAACGCCTATATTGTGCCTGTTATGCAGCACCATTATCTCTGACCGCTCCATGTATGGCGACAAAGCCTCTGCCAGACAATCTGTTGAACCATCATCGACAATGATAATCTCCAACGGTACATCCTGTATTAAAGCTGAATCAATCGCCTGTGCAATATAATCCGCACCATTATGCACAGGAATAATAACAGATACCTCTACATGCTTCAATTCTTCTTGTCCTCCGTACGCAATGCTGTCTTCTGACCGGTATCAAGCCCCTCTGAGTTCTCTTTCTGGAAAAGAATCTTCACTGTCTGAATAATGATCATCAAATCCAGTGCGAAGGTATAGTTCTCGATGTAAGTCAGATCCAGTTTCAGCTTATCATAAGGTGTTGTACTGTATTTGCCGAAAACCTGTGCATAACCCGTCAGTCCTGCTTTCATCTTCAGACGGAAATCAAACTCCGGAATACTCTTCTTATACAGTTCTGCAATCTCAGGGCGCTCCGGACGCGGACCGACAAATGCCATATCGCCTTTTAGAATATTGAAGAGCTGTGGCAGCTCATCGATATGCAGAGACCGGATCACATGCCCAACAGGGGTAATACGGTCGTCATTCTTCTTCGCCAGCTGTGCACCGGTTTTCTCAGAATCCACACGCATGCTTCTGAATTTGTAGATCATAAAAACCTTATGATTATATGTCAACCTTTCCTGTTTGTAAAAAACCGGCCCGCCATCATAAAGCTTGATCAATACGGCCACCAGAAGCAATATCGGTGAAAAAACAACCAATATGATACATGAAAAAACAATATCCGATGCTCTCTTGAGCAGTCTCTGCTCTGCTGTCAGGCCGCGATTCCTGAACAGCATCAATTCTGTATCGAAGAGATTGATGGTTGTTGAACTCTTGATCATAATATCCGAAATCTTCGGAATACTGTAACAGCGAATAGAGTTGGCATAACAATATTTCAAAAATTTATTGCGATAAACAGACGGAATATCACCGATCACAATTGCTTCATAATGGCTGATCCGTTCTATGACTGCATCATAACCCTCTGAAATATTGATCATATCAACAATACTGTACTTGTCCGTTCTGGATGTCATCTTCTGGATCAGTGCCTTTGGATTGATATCACCATAAACAAGCAGCATCTGTCTCGGCGGATAAATCTTCGCATAAATCCATCGCATGAAGATCACCCATGCAATAACAGCGACAACATCATAAAGGGTCATCTGCATGATAGGTTCCAGATAAGCCGAAAAACGCCAACGGCCAATCAGCGCCAGCTGCATGTAAGTCACGCCATTGCAGCATAAAACGGCAAGGATCTGGGACGCAATAACATCTGAGACTTTCAGATAACCAACCTTATAGGCACCAAAAATTTTTGAAAAGAAGAAATTGATAAAAGCATACACTCCCATCAATGCCCAGTTGCCTCGGCGCCAGTATAATGCTCCGATAACTGATCTGTAGTTATAGTAGCGATGCCAAATATAGTAGAATATCACCACTTGAACAAGCAGAATCAGTGCAGAAGCAAAAAACATAATTAAGCGTTTATATTGTTCTCTATTTTCCACAATCTTTTCTCCTTAGACTACAATATATTTCATTATAATCTGATTTTTCAAAAATAACAATCAAAACCTGTGGTAAAAACACGATTTACCACAGGTTTTGCCAAATTATGTATTTCGTTGTTAGATCAGCCGATTACTTGCTGATATACTGAGATGAAACATAGCCGTCATAATTCACACCGCCATAGTTCACTGTAATATGATACCAGAGACTTCCGCTGCCGTCCTTAACAGATTCACTGATCGTCACTTTGGTTCCTTCGGAAATAACAACCAGTACTTTGTTGGATGTACCTGCTCCGCTTCGAACATTCAGCCATCCATCAACAACACGACCGCTTGTCGGTGTACTGTCCGATGTCTGATCGGATGATGCTGTGCTGCCTGATGAGGAGGACTGCTTCAGCATATCAGAACGGATATAACCGGTATTGCCGGACTTTGCCTTGACCTTATACCAGACATTTCCGCTACTGTCCTTATCCTGACCTACAACCGTCAATGTATCCTCAAGATAAATGACTTCAATAACACCCTTGGATGTACCTGCTCCGCTTCGCATATTGACACCGTCATATTTTACCTGCATCTTCTGTCCATTCAGATCTGATTCTGTTCCTGAATTTGTATTATTGCTGTCACTATTTGTATCGCTGCTGTTTGAGCTGTCAGCCTTTAGAAGGTCAGAGCGGATATAACCGGTCTTGCCGGATGCTGTCTTAATCTTATACCAAATATTGCCGCTGCTATCCTTATCCTGACCTACGACAGTTACCTTCTCATTCTGGTAGACAACCGTCACAACGCCCTTAGATGTACCGGCTCCACTTCGAACATTGACCACATCATACGCAACCTTCATTGTCTGTCCGGATACATCTGTCGAAGTATCTGAGTTGTTGTTATTGCTGCTGTTGCCACCTGCGTTCTTCTTCGTCAGATAAGAAGAATGCACATAGCCAGTCTTACTGCCTGCAGTAATCTTATACCACAATGTACCGCTGCTGTCCTTTGCTTCTCCGGTAATCGTTACTGCTGTATTCTTTGTCAGTGTTGTCACGACTGAATAATTCGTGCCGGCACCTGAACGCATATTCAATGCACCGCAGTTAACAACTGCCGGGATAGATGTTGCCGGTGTGCTGTTATCAGAATTACTATTATTGTTATTATTGCCATTGCTGCTGTTATCACTCTTTAATGTAATATACTGTGCAAAAACATAACCCTTATAGCTCTTACCGCTCTTCGTGAATGACACCGCATACCACTTACTGCCGCTGCTGTCTTTAGCTGTTCCGGTAATTGTAACCGCCTGGTTTCTGGATATGGTTGTCACCACACGGCTTCCTGTACCCGCGCTGCTTCGAACATTCAGTGCTGAACAGTTCACAACGCCGCTGCCTGATGCAGTTTCTGTATTATTATTATTGTTATTAGAACCGGAATTCTTGACTGTAATGTAATCGGCACAGACATAACCTGTTCTGCCGCCTACCTTCACTTGATACCATTTCCTTCCCTTGCTGTCATTAGCTTCGCCAAGGATATCTACACTGGTATTCTTGCTGATGGCGGTAATAATGCTGTTATTCGTGCCAGCTCCGCTTCGGACATATAAGCTGGAACAATTCACAGTGCCTGTTCCGATCACTTTGTCAGGCGTCGTTGTATTGTCTGTATTGCCCAGATCCCCTGAAACTGTACCGCCTGCATTCTTGCCTTTATAGATAGCCAGACGATCCACACCGGATTCACTGTATGTTGCAAAAAGATCTGTATTACGGTCACCCGGATCCAGCATATAGACTGTGCTGCCTTCAATTCTATCAACAGCTACCCAGTGTCCGCCGTTTCTGACAGAAACAATAACACCGTAGCCGTTATTGACATACTCCGCCATCTTGGCGATCTTCTGTGCCTTTGTCATATTCGCCAGGCTCACTCGGCTGTTATACAGCGTAAAGTTGTCTGCTGCGCCGCATACCTTGCCCCAATACAAAGAACCATCTGATGTAAAACCGCCGTTGTTATTCAAGTAGGTAACCAATGTTCCCGGATTAAAGGAGGATGCATCTGCACTGCCTGTATGACAAATCAACATTGCAATAGCTGTAACCAGACATCCTGATGACTTCATGGTATACTGGCTCTTGCCTAAATGAATGCTTCCCCATTCCGAATCCCACTGTGCCCAGGACCGATAATCAGAACTGGCTGCATTCGCAGTGACAGTTCCTGATAATGGGATACACATCAACATAATCATCAACATTGCTAATAGCTTCTTCTTCATACGTTTTATACTCACTTGCCTTTCCGTCCTTCTCTGTTATGTATTTTCATCGATACATATCGTTTTATTTCAATTTGTATCACACCAACTGGTACTATTCTATCACACCCTTTAACATTTTTAAAGTTATTTTGTAACAAAAATTTAATTTTTTGTTACAAAATAACCGTATAAAAAGGCTGCCGTCACCTGTTATATGACGGCAGCCTTCATGACTGCAATGCTTTATTTCTTTCTGAAGAACAGTCTGTTCATCGCGCTGAAAATCGCTCTTACAGAGGAACGTGTGATGTTGGAACTGATACCAACACCGAAAGCTTTCTCGCCTGTTTCTGAATTCATCAGTTCAATATAGGATGCAGCCTGAGAATCGGAACCGGTTGTCAATGCATGCTCCTCGTACATTGTCAGTTTGGTATTGAAACCACCCTGGTTGCACAATGCATGCTTAACTGCATCAATTGGCCCGTTGCCGAAGCCTTCGATGGTCTTTAACTCATCCTTGAATGTATAAGTCAGAACAACCTTTGTATCGTAGCCTTCTGTTGTCTCGGAAATATCTTCTGCGCGCATCTTCTTGAAATGCAACGGATATTTTGCATTGATATACATCTCTCTGAACTTGTCCATGATCTGTGACGGTGATACTTCACCCTGACGCTCAGAAAGTAACTGAATCTCATCAGCCAGCTCTTTGTGCATCACCTTCGGGAGTTTGAAACCATAGTAATGATCCATAACAAAGGCTACGCCGCCCTTTCCGGACTGACTGTTAATACGAACGATCGGTTCGTACTCTCTTCCAAGATCTGCCGGGTCGATCGGCAGATATGGGACTTCCCAATACTCGGAATTTCTCTGTTCCATCGCATGAAGTCCCTTGTTGATGGCATCCTGATGAGAACCTGAGAATGCTGTGAAGACCAGCTTGCCTGCATATGGATGACGCGGATCAATATCCATCTTGGTACATCTCTCATATACATCTATAATCTCATTGACATTCTCAATATCCAGTTCCGGATTAATACCCTGTGAAAACATATTGTAAGCAATGTTCAGAATATCGACATTACCTGTACGTTCACCGTTTCCAAATAATGTACCTTCAATTCTGTCTGCACCAGCCAGCAATGCCAGTTCAGAAGCAGCCACACCGCAGCCTCTGTCGTTATGCGGATGAATACTCAGCACAATCTTGTCACGCTCTGTAAAATGTCTGGACATCCATTCAATCTGGTCTGCATAGACATTCGGTGTTGTCATCTCAACTGTTGCAGGCAGATTGAAGATGATCGGATTCTCCACAGTCGGCTGCCATACTTCCTTGACTGCCTCACAGATATCCAGCGCAAAATCAAGCTCTGTACCTGTAAAGCTCTCCGGCGAATACTGAAGCTGGATATTGCCGTCAAAGCCTTCCATATACTTCTTCACCATCTTCGTACCATCAACTGCAATCTGCTTGATCTCTTCACGATCCATATTAAAGACCACATCTCTCTGCAATGTGGATGTGGAATTGTAAATATGGATAATGACATTCTTGCATCCCTGAATAGCCTCAAATGTTCTCTTGATCAGATGCTCTCTGCACTGGATCAGGACCTGAACCTTGACATCATCAGGAATCAGATTTCTCTCAACCAGTGTTCTCAGAAAATCATATTCAATCTGAGAAGCTGCCGGGAAACCGACTTCGATTTCCTTGAATCCCAGTTTCACAAGCAAATTGAAAAATTCAATCTTCTCTTCAACAACCATTGGCTCGATCAGCGCCTGATTGCCGTCTCGCAGATCGACACTGCACCAGATCGGTGCCTTCTGGATCTCTTTGTCCGGCCACTGTCTCTCCGGGTAATGAACTACAGGTACTCTCTTATATCTCTTATAATTTAACATTTTATATTCCTCCGTTAATCACTGTATTTGCGCATGAAAATAAAGCCAAGGAATTCCATCAGCTTTAACTATCTGCGGACCTTTCTGCTACATCTCCGTTAGTTATCTTACGATCTATGAGCGACGGAGTCGAAGGACCACTCCATATACAATTAACTTAAACAATGTCGGACTTAAAATACTAACCCCATGTCTTTCATTCCTTTTCAATCTATTTCCAGACGAACTTCGTCTAAACATTACTTTAGCAAAAAAAAGTGCATCTGTCAATATTCTGTGTATAAAAATGCGGTGTGCCGCCCGGATATTCACAAGGAAAGGCCGAACAAAATGTTCATCACTGGCCGCTTCCGCTACTAAATCTCCGCTCCGTTTCGATAAGTGCTGAAGCACCTGTGACTGAACATTTTATTCGGCCTCTCCTATCCGAGTACTATTTGCTCAATACAATATGTATTTTTATTCAAATGATAGATGACCCGATCATTTTTATTTCCGCACCGATGCGTATGGGCTTTCCGCTTACGGATTTATAGTTCTTCGAGTCGTTCTCTGATAACCAGTTCCAGTTCTTTCAGGGCTGCGTTTTCATCGTTACCGTCACAGGACAGCGTTATCATATCCCCTGATTTGACGCAAGCTGACAGAACACTCAGTACGCTTTTGGCATTGGCCTCTGTTCCGTCTGCTGTCGTTATTGTAATATGCGATTGAAATTTTGTTGCGGCTTTACACAGAATACCTGCAGGTCTTAGATGAAGTCCCGACGGGTTTTGAAGCTGCAGTTCTACACTTACCATCTTCAGTGCCTCCCTCAATATCCTATTTTCTATTCATCACTGGTCTTAGAAATCACCACATGTACATATGCATCTGCGGCCAGTTCCAAATTATCATCAAAGATAACCGTCAGCGGCAGGTCATATTCTCCCTCACCATAATTGCTCACATCAATCAGCGCTGTCAGATTATCTGTTGTCAGACTGTTAATCTCACTGGATATTCCTTTAACTTTCAATGTTACTGCCTTATCAGAAGACCCTGGCCCGCTCTTTTGATAAGTATAGGCTGTATTACTGCCCTTCAGCGATATCTTGCTCAGCGGCAGTTCAAAGGATGTCTCTGTAATCTGCTGAATATCCACAACCAATGCAACTGTTGCTTCCTTATCCGTAAATACAACACCATCCGGAAGCTGCTCGGCAAGATTCTGTACAATTGATATGGAATCTTCCACCTTGCTGTTCTTGCCTGAAATATCATAATCCTTCAGTGTTACCTGACTGATCTTGTCCAGATCTTCCTTTCTTCCGGCAACAGTCACCTCTTTCGGTTCATAGGCTGCCGAAACCATCTTGTATCCATGCGCCACCTGTCCCGTTACACCAAAGTCCACCGGCACCGTCTTTGTCTCATAGATTGGCACAGTGACGCTGATATCGGTCTGTGAAATATTCAATGTAGAACTCGATACCTCATCCCCGCTCTGATCCAGCAGTTTCAGCGTCGTATTCGTCGTCACATCCGTTGTATTACCGCTGCCTATGCTGACATTGACACTGGCCTCGTTAATCTTATTGACCACCGACTCAGGACCGGATACTGTAACCATATTCGGTGTTGCCACACCCTGACCGATATAATAGCCCTCAGAAACCTTGCCATTCGTATTCACTTTGACATTTAACGACTTCTCAACCAGATCTTCTATTTCAACCTTGAGTGCTGTGCTGCTTCCAATTGGTGTGATCTCAAGACTCGGATATTTCGGACATGAGACATCCACCATGACCGCACCTGTAATCGACAGTGTGGAAAGATCTGCCACTGCCAGAAGATCATCCTTCGACAATCGATTGACCACCGAGGTCTTTCCCTTGACCTTGACACTGACTGTATTGCCGCCTACATAGCTGTAGGCCTTACCTGCTTCAGTGATCTGATCTCCATTCACTTCCGTCACGCTGATATCTGAAAATTCACGGGTATACACCGGATCTTCAATGCTTAAAACGACAATCCATACCAGAATTGCAAGAGCCAATGACAGAAGTTTCAAACCAAAATTATGCGTCAGTCTTTCTCTCATTCTTAATCCTTCCCATCAGCTTTTTACGTTTGCCTTCTTCTATTCCCTGTGTAATCTCTGAAAGTTTCTTCTTCAATTCATCCTGTCCAACATCCCGCTTCAGCAATCCGCCTTCCGCAATTGAAACAGCACCGGTTTCTTCCGAAACAATAATCGTCAGACTATCGGAGACTTCACTGATGCCAACGCCGGCACGATGTCTTGTTCCCAACTCCTTACTAAGTTCCATATTGTCACTCAGCGGCAGATAACAGGTCGCCGCTACAATTCGCTGGTTCCTTATAAATACCGCACCATCATGGAGCGGTGTATTATGTTCAAAAATATTCATCAGCAGCTGACTGGATATCTGTGCATCAATGGGAATACCCGTACGCTCATATTCATTGAGAATCACCTGCTTCTCCATAACGATCAGCGCACCGGTTTTGACCTTGCCCATCTCATATACGGCACGTACAATTTCGGAATTGATCTTGTCCAGACTTCTCCTGTCCTCCTCTGCACGCACCGTTGCCGGACCGAAAATAGAGAAGATAATATTCTTTCTTCCCAGCTGTTCCAATGCACGTCTAAGCTCAGGCTGAAAAACAATCACAACAACCGTCACAAGCACACCTGCGGTCTTCGACATGATCCATGTCAGTGTTGTCAGATGAAAGAAATAGGAACCCAGGGCAAAAACCGTCACGACAACAATGCCCTTCAGAAGTGTCCAGGCTCTGGTGTTCTTGACCCATATCAACAGTTCATAAATAATAACTGTGAGGATAAGAATTTCAACAATATAGGTAATATGAAACGACTGCGGCAATCCAATATTCGTCAATGATTTCATCCAGTTATTCATTTCATATCCCCCCTGTCTTTCACTGATTCCCGTTAACTATTCCTCATGATCCTTCGATGCCTGCACCTCTTTGGATGCAAACGCCTTCTTCCTGGAATTCATCTTCACAACATTCTTCTCCGGTTCCGATATGAAAATCTTCGGAACAGCCTTTACATAATAATAATAATCGTCATCTTCAAATTGTATATATTCTTTTCTGGAATAATCTACAGCACATTTCATAAACTGCAAAAATACTGCCAGTAAAGTACCAATGATGATACCCACGTTCGTCATGATTATATTCAGCTCTGTTCCAAATGCCGCTGCACAGAAAAACGTAACAATGATCTCTGCTGCTGCACCGGCCACAATCGCTGCATACCAGGCATAATCAAAGGATAACTGACTGATCAGATAAACAACCGTCATCGTCACTGCTGCCGCAATGGCATAAGCCCAGATAGACTTGTCATCGGCTAACTGACCGAAAATCGTGCTGATGGCTTCTGTCGCACCTTCAAGGTTGATGGACATGCCTGTACCTGTCATGGATACAGCCGCACATGCATATCCCAGAAACTTCACCATAAACAGACCGATCACTGCCGGAACAACCGCATAAGGTGAAAAATACATACCTGCCAGGATCGGGATCATATAATGAAGATTGTACTGCATCAGTACCGGCACCGCCAGCAACACAACACTCTGTCCCGGTGCAAACTTCAAAAACATCAGATACACGATGAGCATAACCACAACTGTCAGAACAGCAAGCAAAACGGACAGCTTCACCATATGTGCTGCAATAACTGCTGCCACGATAAATACCGAAAAACTGCCCGGAATAATCGAGCAGATCAATGCCAGCAATATATTGACCATCGGATTGTTCAAAACTTCAAAATATCCAAGCTGTGAATTGACACAACTGAAAACAAACATCATTCCTATAAACTTGGCAATGATCAGGCACCATGTCTCGTATTCTTTCACAAAGCGATTGATTCTGTCCCTCATCACAAAAATCTCCGTCATCTCTTATCCTCCTGTGATCGGCTGTTCTTCTCACCGCACTGGTCAATATGGCGCAGTATGCGATAATACTTCTTTAACTGTTTATGGCTTGACTGATACTGCCATGCATAATAAATAATACCAATACCCGTATAAATAAGCGCAAGAATCAGGTAAACAAGCAGTACTTCCTTCAGGAACACCATCAACTGCATATTCGCTGCTAATGCGAATATATCCTCAATCTTGCAAACCGCATAGAGTCCTACCATCAGAATATAGGCAACCGTCACACCAATCATGTTCTTCATCAGATGGAGTCTGACATAATCACCAAGAAAATATTCATTTCGTTCAAGATCCGTATGTCCCTGACGCTTCTCATAAATAGAAGCTCTGGTCATCCAGCGGATTTTCTCTTCATTCAGCATAAACTTATCCTTTCCTCTATTATTCAATCCGGGCGTTTCTTCCCGCCGGGATAACCCAAAAGGTATATTGAGTATACCACATTTATACCTTATATGCCATAATTTAGAGAAAAAAAGTAATATGCGATACAGCCGTCTTAATGTACCGTCAAATCCTTAATAACCTCTCCGGCAATGATCAGGCCCACCACAGACGGGACAAAGGCTGTACTTCCCGGAATCTGACGTCTCTGTGTACAGGTTCTTGCACTTCCCGGCGGACAGATACAATGTGACCTGCAGCTGTTGGCCGTATCATCAATCGGTGTTAATGCCTTTTCTTTCGAATAAACAACTTTCAGCTTGCGGATGCCCCTTTTCTTCAGCTCCCGGCGCATAACCTTTGCCAGAGGGCATACCGATGTCTTATAAATATCCGCCACTTCAAAAGCTGTCGGATCCAGTTTATTGCCAGCTCCCATTGAACTGATGATCGGTGTACCGGCCTTCTGCGCAGCCTCCACAAGCATAATCTTGCCCGTGACGGTATCGATAGCATCCACAACATAATCATAGACAGAAAAATCAAAAGCATCTGCCGTATCCGGCATAAAAAATGTCTTATAGGTATTGACCACTGCATCCGGATTAATATCCAGAATTCTTTCTTTGGCTGCATCCACTTTGTACTGTCCGATTGTTTTTCTTGTTGCAATAATCTGACGATTGATATTCGTCAGGCACACCCTGTCATCATCAATCAGATCCAGCGTGCCGACGCCGCTTCTTGCCAGGGCTTCAACTGTAAATCCGCCGACACCGCCTATTCCAAAAACTGCCACTCTGGCATTTTTCAGTTTTTCCATATTGTCATGTCCCAGCAGTAATTCTGTTCTAGAAAACTGATTCAACATATTTTCCTCCTAAATTCAATGCACGCATTTACAACATTCCTTATCAAAGTCCTTCCTGTCAGGCGTGTACCATCCATTAACCGCGGTATCTGTTAAGTACCGCATATATTTCCTGCGTCCTCGGCCGTGCCAGCCCGCAGGGTACATAGCCACTGCAAAAAGCCTGCCATCCTTTTTTCTCAAAAAGTGTTTCTATTTCACTGACAGATTCCCGGACTGTCTGTGCTGACTTTGCCTTTTCCAGAAGATAACGCATAAAATAAGCCAATGCCGTTGTCTGCTCACTGTCTGCCAGCTGCTCTGTATATCTCAGATCAACGTTTTCCTTATCAAGCATCAGCATCTCTTTGCCCATGATCTTCACTTTCATTGTACGCGAACGATCTGCGGCACCTGATCCATGCCGTCCTCTCCGGCCGCCGCGTTCTCTGCCCGTGTCCGTCACTTCCCGTTTATGACCGGCTGCCGGACTTTTTCTGTCAAATACCGGCATCTCAAAGGCTGCGGTCTGCACCTGCTCCATAACATGCTGTCCACAGGCATTTTGTCCACAGATGTTGCGGACTTTTTCCGTGATATCCACCACATGATAGCGATCCATCTGGATAACTCTGTCTGCTTCATAAAAAAATGCGCCTGAGCTTCCGGCAACAAGAATTGTCGATATACCCGCCTGCTCATAAAGTGCGCGCATCCGCTCGATAAATGGCGTAATCGGCTCTTTCTCCCGGGAAATCACCCGCTGCATCAGCGCATCCCGCACCATAAAATTCGTTGCCGATGTATCTTCATCGATCAATAACAGCCGTGTCCCCGCCTCCATACTCTCAACAACTCCCGCAGCCTGAGAAGTGCTACCGCTGGCATCCATCGTTGAAAAGCAGGTCGTATCCCTGCCATTCGGAAGATCATTGATGAACATGGAAATATCTACATTCCTCACAGAACGCCCATCTTCCGCTCTGAGCTTCACTGCCGTATTGTCTGTGATAACCAATTCCCTGCCATCACCGCCGATATGATTATACACACCGTTTTGCAGAGCCTCCAAAAATGTAGACTTGCCATGATAACCGCCGCCGACGATCAGCGTAATGCCCTCAGGTACAGCCATTCCTGTTACCTTGCCGCGATGCGGCAGTTCAACCGTCTCTGTCATTGAATCCGGTGCCGTAAACGGAACGCTTCCTGTCATCGGCAGTTCTGACACACCGCTCTTTCTCGGCAAAACAGAACCATTTGCCGCAAAAGCGACCCATTGCCTCTCCACAAGTATCTTCCGCAGCGCTTCCTGATCCTCTGCCAGCCAGACAGCCTGTTCCACTGCTCGATGATCAAGCCTTCGCCAGCACATGGCATTCTCGATGCACTCCGGCAGAAAATCAAATAATATCTTCTCCAGCTCCTTGGCCTGAATCGTCCTTCCAAAAGCCGGAAAACCCACATGAAATCTGAGAATAATCCCTTCCCCGTCAATTTCACAGGCGCTTCGCTCCAGTACCTCCTGGCCGCACCGGCTGATGCTCATCAGACCGCTCTTGCCGGATCCCCTGGCCTTGAAATTACATTTTTCAAACTGTCTCCCTGCTTCACGGACAATATAATCTCTGAGTGCTGTTTTTGCATACGGATTCTCATAATATCGCTCCGGGATCCTGGCCTGTCTGTGAGACAGCTCCACATGCAGACTGGAAGGTGAGGCAAACGGATCTCCCTGCACATGATCAATGGTTAATCTATATTTCTCAAACTGCCAGGTTCCTGCCAGTGCCTTATAGGCCGGATAGCTCCGCCTGTCCATCCCCCGCAGTTCATTTCGAAGCTCTTCAGCTGTTCGCATTCCAAAAATCTCCTTTCGGCCATTTTGACTCTTACTATTTTATTACAACTCATTCTCCCGGTCAATCACTGAACGAAAGGAATTCAACAAAGTACGCATCTGAGTCAGCAACGTAAAAAGCTGCCTTTCGGGAACTTTCCGAAAAGCAGCCTGTAAAGTAAAATATGTCATCTGTTACAAAAACATCAGCAAATGATACATGGCAAATGCGCATACCCATGCAATGGCGCACTGCAAAATAACCACACCAATGGCCCATTTCTGTCCCAGCTCCCTTCGTATGGATGCAATGGCAGCTACGCACGGCGTATAAAGCAAACAGAATACAAGCAATGCTGCCGCTGCTTTTGTCGATATCAGCGACGTCAGTGCAGTTGTTGTCCCAAACAAAATAGATAATGTGGAAACAACGCTCTCTTTGGCAATAAAACCGGTGATCAATGCCGTTGATATTCTCCAGTCACCGAATCCAAGCGGCGCAAAAACAGGTGCGATCACACCGGCAATACCGGCCAGGATACTGTCTTTGGATTCTGTCACCATATTCAGATGCAGACTGAATGTTGTCAGGAACCAGACAATAATCGTTGCCAGAAATATAACCGTAAATGCTCGCTGAAGGAAATCTTTTGCCTTATCCCACAAAAGCTGCAAAACATTCTTGGCTCCCGGCATTCTGTAATTCGGCAGCTCCATAACAAAAGGTACCGCATCCCCTTTGAAAATACTGTTCTTCGCAATCATTGCCACCAGAATACCGACTGCAATACCGCCAAAATAAAGTGCAACCATAATCAATCCGCTGTACTCCGGGAAAAATGCCGCCGTAAAAAATCCGTAAATCGGCAGTTTGGCGGTACAGCTCATAAACGGAATCAGCATGATCGTCATCTTACGGTCACGTTCCGATGGCAGGGTTCTACTGGCCATAACCCCCGGTACTGAACACCCAAAGCCGACCAGCAGCGGTACGATACTTCGTCCCGAAAGACCGATCTTTCTCAACAGCTTATCCATAACAAAAGCCACTCTGGCCATGTAACCTGTATCCTCCAGAAGTGACAGGAAGAAGAACAACGTCACGATGATCGGCAGGAAGCTTAACACACTGCCGACGCCATTAAAAATGCCGTTAATAATCAACGAATGCAGGGCATCATTCACATTCCATGCTGTCATTCCCGCATCTGCCAGTTCCGTCAGCCATCCAATGAACTGTTCAAGCAGTCCCTGCAGCCATGCCCCGATCACGTTGAATGTCAGCCAGAAAACCAGCGCCATAATACCGATAAAAGATGGAATAGCTGTATATTTGCCGGTAAGGATCTGATCGATCTTACGACTTCTCTCGCGTTCCTTGCTCTCATGCGGTTTGACCACGCATGCTTCTGTCAGGTGCTGGATAAATGAAAAACGCATATCCGCAATGGCCGCTGCACGATCAAGTCCGCGCTCCTCCTCCATCTGACAGATAATATGCTCAAGCATCTCCTGCTCATTCTGCGACAGTTTCAAAGCTTCCAGGATGCCGTTATCGCCCTCCACCAGCTTTGTGGCCGCAAAGCGCACAGGGATGCCGGCCTGTATGGCATGATCTTCAATCAGATGCATAATGCCATGTAGACAGCGGTGAACCGCACCGCCATGATCACTCTCATCGCAGAAATCTTTCCTTCCGCGGCATTCCTGGTACTTCGCCACATGCAGCGCATGACTTGCAAGTTCCTCAATACCTTCATTCTTCGCTGCCGAAATCGGTACAACCGGAATTCCAAGAAATGTCTCCATCTCATTGATATCAACGGTTCCGCCATTGCCGCGCATCTCGTCCATCATATTCAATGCCAGCACCATCGGTACATCCAATTCCATCAGCTGCATGGTCAGATAAAGATTTCTCTCAATGTTGGTTGCATCTACAATATTAATAATACCTGTCGGCTTTTCATCAAGAATAAACTGCCTTGAGACAATTTCCTCACTTGTATAGGGTGACAGGGAATAAATTCCCGGCAAATCTGTCACCAGCGTATTCTCATGTCCTCTGATCACACCGCTTTTGCGGTCCACAGTAACTCCCGGGAAATTACCTACATGCTGGTTGGAACCGGTGAGCTGATTAAATAATGTTGTCTTACCGCAATTCTGATTGCCCGCCAATGCAAAAGTCAGTGTTGTCCCATCCGGAAGCGGATGCTCCGTCTCCTTCTCATGGTATTTGCCACCCTCACCAAGACCGGGATGATCCGTAAAGCGCCCGCTTTCCTTCAATCTTCCACCTTTTCCCGCCTTAGAGGCCTCATGTTCGGTTCCTGCCTTCTGAACTTCTTCAATCTCTATCTGCTCTGCATCTGCCAGTCTCAGTGTCAGTTCGTATCCGTGAAGCCTCAGCTCCATCGGATCTCCCATCGGCGCATACTTCACAAGTGTTACCTGAACCCCCGGAATCATGCCCATATCCAGAAAATGCTGCCTAAGGGCACCTCTTCCGCCTACTGTCGTGATAACGGCAGATTCACCCATCTGTAAATCTCTTAATGTCATTTTATGTCTCCTATTGATAAAAAAAATCAATTCTTACGGAGTTAGTCTATCCTTATTAATAATTTTTGTCAATAGCTGTCGAGGCATAATATAGTAAACAAAATAAAACGTTCTTTCCCACAAAGAAATCGTGCCCACCAAAGTGTTCACGATTTCTTATTTTGCGTGTTTTTATTTCTACAGTCCACCGGCCTTTGCTGCCATTTTTCTCACCTGTCTGCCGATGATCACGGCCAGCACCGTCAAAACGATATCTTTTGGTACAAATGCTGTCAGGGAATAAATAATAATGCCTCTCAGATCATTACCTGAAAGCAATGCCCACTGCAGGGCGCCCACACCTTCACAGACAGCCAGACCCACCAGAGATAAAATAATATTCACTGTCATATTCAGCTTTGCATTCTGCGTCTTCGGCTGGATACCGCATAAAATTGTCATCACCGGCCACGCAATGATGTAACCGCCTGTCAGGCCTGTCAGAACAGAAAGCCCGCCTTTAAAATTAGCAAAAACCGGAACGCCAACGGCACCGATTAAAATATACACAAGAACCGCCAGAACACCTCTCTTCCAGCCCAGGATCACACCCACCAGTGCAACCGCAAAAACCTGCACCGTAATCGGGACACCTGTCGGCATCGGCAGGGAAACCTGGGACATAACCGCCAGGAATGCGGCAAACATGCCGGCTAACACAATATTCTTCACTGAAATTCTGTTTGAAAATTCATTTTCCATGGTAACAACTCCTCTACATCTCTTCTTAATGTAGAAACAAGCATTTGCAAGCTTGTTTCTTTCATTCAAATAAAAATTTCTGATGTTGGTATTGTAAACCATAGAAAGCCTATTGTCAACCATTTTTATATTTAAGTTAACAATAGGCTCGTGTACATTTTCTACATGCACTTATCTCATCTATCTATACCATTTGAATTGCACGCATTCTAACAAATTTCCAAACTCAAAAGTCCTATACTCGAGTTTATCTATCCATTTCTATAACCTTCCAAGCTGCACTCCCCTATAACCCCTACGGCGTAAATAATATTTGCGAAACTCACAGCCTTTGAAAATGTTGAGGTATTTAACAGTTGTATAACCTTGAATTATTAAGGCAAAACTCAATAAACCTCATTATCGATTGGATCACTGTATTATTCAGATGCAGGTGCTTCAGCACCAGCCGGTCCTTAGGCAGCGTCCTTTGCTGCCTTATGTACCGCTGCTAGGTGCTGGCAGTGCAAACGTGCCTGCATTTGAATAATACAGTGATCCAATCAATTCACAGCCTTCGTGTTTTGCCGCCACGAAACTGTTAAATATCTCAACAATTCAATACCCTTGAAGTTTCGCACACCGCTTT
>OLND01001785.1_pt1 | contig 21132 bp, 19 predicted proteins | sample 1672031 | NCBI WGS metagenome assembly OLND01 (sample SAMEA3136638, study PRJEB25190) | human gut metagenome | biome: human gut; feature: human-associated habitat; material: faeces | place: Austria | collected 2013 | reverse complement strand
TGCCCTCTCGTTTGAGTGCTTGTCTATTATATCACGCTTTTCGAGCTTTGTCAACGTTTTTTTCAAAGTAAATTTACATAAAACTTACTCGTTTAATCCCGTTTTTAAAGGCACTTTGTACAATCAGCCGTAAAAAGCTGTCTATATATTCTATTTACTGCATTTTTCTGCTATTTAATGTATTTTATCAGCTTTTTACCGCTGTCTTTTTCGGATACCTTCCGGTAAGGATTCTCTCCCTTATGTATACCAGCGTATCCTCCTCGCCGTATCTTTTCAGCATTATCAGCATTTTTCCAAGAAGCTCCATAGTTTCCGGGTGCATCATATAGTGTTTTCTGTTCTTGTTGAAATATTCAAACGGCATACTGTCGTTATAATTCTCTTTATAATATGTCTTACAAGCCGCCACTCTGTCGCAGAACATCTCCACAACATACTTTATAGGCATCTTCATTCCCTGCATCGCAGAACCCGGTTCCTGTCCGTAATCTATCCAGTATTCAAAGTGATGCCTGTTTCTTCCCTTATGGTGAAGCCACGCCTCGCTTTTTCCCGTCACACGTCTTTCAGTCGTATTCGGACTTTTATCACCCGTGTAAAATACCACGCCGCTTATGAATTCCTTCGGCGAGTATTTTGACAGATCGTGCATAAGCCCTTGCTTATAAAGACCGACCTTGAAGCACAGCCTCATTACTTCCATCTTGTGATGATTGATAGTGCTTAAATGCCCCTTGAAGTTTTCCTTAATGTCCATGCTTATCCTTCTTTCGTTCTTTCGAGATACTTTCTCCAGTTATCAATATATCTTGTTTTAAAGCTGACGCTTGTTATTTCTTTGTATGGAATTTTGGTTTCTTCCTGCCATTTTCCGTCTGCGTCAAACTCTCTCATCGTCAGTTTATTCTTCCCTGCCTTTAAGATTATCCCTATATGGAATATCTCTTCATTTTCATTCTCGACTATCGCCCATTCACCGCACTCACGGAGCGAATTGAATATGCTCTGCCACGAGCTTATATCAATTTTGGGAGCCTTGATTTGCTCTGCAACCCCATTCAGTCTGTTTATCTCTTCACAGACATCATTCTTGATTTTCGCTTTTTTCAGTTCGTCAATTTTACGGATCGTATATCCGTTAAGCTCAAAGTCGTTTTCTTCCTGCCCGAGTACAAATTTGTCGTTGAAATCATTGATATAGTAATACCAATAGCTTTTGTCATATTCGTAAAATCACCTGCATATATGCCTGTTTCGAGCGCACTCTCTAAGCACCGATATTTTCTTACTGCGTTTCATATTTTTCCTCACTAAAAAGCAACTGCCGCATATATAACACGGCAGTTTCATATTTACAAAAGCCGTCAGCCTTATTCTATCACAGCCGACCTTTAATTTCAAGTCCGGAAGTCATTATCGTTCTTCCGTCAATCGTTACACGCTCACCTTCTCCCTCTCTTTTTCATCACATTCTTTATTCTCTGCCGCTTCGTCCGGCTTTTTATCCGGCTCATCACCGCCGTGCTTATCCTTTTTCTTCTTTTCGTCTATATGCGACTGGTCGCTGACAACAAGAATATCACCCTGCTTTATTACAGTGCTTCCGTTAGGTACGACCATATCGCCGTTTCTCTTTATCATTATAATAAGAAGCGTAGTCGGCAGATCAAGCTCCTTTATAGTCTTTCCCTTCCATAAATGCTTTGGCCCTATCTCATATTCCTTGAGCAATATATTTCCGCTGTCCCTGTATGACGGAATGCTGAGTATAACATCATCTCCGGCATTTATCACCGTATCGCCTTTCGGCACGATAGTGCTGTCGCCGTGTTTTATCATAAGCACAAGCGAATCGTCGGGAAAATCTATCTCGCTTATCTTGTGTCCGTTCCAGGTGTGAGTATCCGATACGAATATACGCATCATATTGAACTGCGGAGTTTCGTCCTGATAGTCGTTGAACGTCTTTAATACACTGCTTTCGTTATCAATGAGTTTAAGCCCCGTTGCGACCTTCGGCAGTAACGTTCCCTGAAATGCAACGGAGATAAGGCAGACGCACACTACTATATTGAACAGATTGCTGTCCGTGTACACATCGCTCACCGTAGCCATTATTGCGAAAACGATGGACGATGCGCCTCTCAGACCCGACCACGCTATAAACAGCCTGTCAGCCCATGTATACCCCTTTGAACATATTGCAAACACCGCAGCAGGACGTGATATAAAGGTCATCACCGCAAATATTGCAAGTGCCGGAAGTATTATGCCCGGCAGCTGTGAAGGATTCGACAGCAATCCCAGCAGGAAGAACAGCATTATCTGGCTCAGCCCCGTGATTCCGTCGAAGAAATGTACAAGCTGCGCCTTATTCTCTCCTATGTTGCTGTTACCGATGATGATACCTGCTATGTATACGCTGAGGTATCCGTTGCCGCCGAGCAGTATAGGTGCGGAATATGCCGCAAATATCATCGCCATCATAAAAATTATATCAAAGCTGTTTTTCGACAGCTTCACCTTTTTCATTACAAACACTGCGGCAAGTCCCATCGCAAAGCCGAACGCAACACCGAGGACTATCTGCAGCACCGCAAGAAGACCAAGCTGTGAAATATCATCACCTGCCATTATCGCAAGCGCAATGACCGTCAGCATATAAGAAAACGGGTCGTTAGAACCGCTCTCGATTTCCAGCAGTGAAGCCAGACCGCCACGCAGGTTTAACTGCTTTGAACGAAGTATCGAGAACACCGATGCCGCATCGGTAGACGAAATAACCGCACCGATAAGAAAGCTCTCTTTTACATCAAACCCTATCAGGAAATGACAGCCTGCCGTAGTAATAAGCGCCGTAATTATCGTACCGAGCGAGGATAAAAGTCCCGCACGCAAAGCAACAGGTTTTGCCGCTTTCCAGTTGGCGGAAAAACCGCCGCAGAACATTATAAATATAAGACATACCGTACACACCTGCTCGCTGAGCTGATAGTTGTCAAACGGTATCTTCAGAATACCGTCCGAGCCGCATATCATACCAAGCGCCAGAAATATAAGCAGGCTCGGTACGCCTATCCTTGCCGACAGCTTATTGCCTACAATGCAGACAATGATGATTGCCGAAAAAAAGAGCATTACAAATTCCATCGTTCACCGTTCCTTCTGTTCAAATATTTTCTCTGTTTAACTGTTTTAAAAAAATAAGCTGCCAATGTGATTTGATAGTCACCATTGACAGCCGATTTTTTACTATTCTTAAAGGCGTCAGCCGCTGAATGCGACGTCTTTATTTGCCTGCAAGCTTAGCGATTATTTCAGCCGCCTCATCAATACCGCAGGTAGCCGTATTGATGCACAGATCGTAATTCAGCGATTCGCCCCAGTTACGTTCCGTATAATACTTGTAGTGTCTGCGCCTTGCCTTATCCTTCTGTCTGATAATCGAAAGCGCCTCGTCCTTGCTTATATTGTCATGCTCGCAGATACGTCCGCATCTGAAATCATCCGTAGAATGCACGAAAACATCAAATGTGCTGTACTGCTCCCTCAGCACATAGTCCGCACAGCGACCGACTATAACGCACTGACCTTTATCCGCAAGAGCCTTGATAACTCTGCACTCCGCCGAGAAAAGCTGGTCGGTAAGCGGCTGTGTGTACATACCGTTTATCGCAAGATTGTAAAGAAAACTGGTCGTTGTTGTCTGCTCCGCACGTTCTATGTATTTGGGATCAAATCCGCTTTCCTTTGCGGTAACATCAATTATCGTCCTGTCGTAATACGGGATTGAAAGTGCTTTTGCAACCTTTCTGCCGATCTCGCTTCCTCCGCTTCCGTACTGTCTTGAAATAGTGATTATTTTTCCCATAATCATTCCTCCGTTTGTGCTTTATTCTTATGCCTGCTGTACCTGTGCCGAGGATTCATCCTGTTTGTCATACATTTTCGATATGACATTCTTATAGATCCTGCGCATAAGGAGTATCGCAACAATAAGTCCTAACAAATCGCTTACAGGGAGCGACCACCATATGCAGTCAACCCCTCCGATAATGCCGAACAGCCACGCAAAAGGCAGTGTCGGCACAATAAGCCTTACTATAAATACTATCATACTGTAAAAGCCGTTTCCGAGCGCCTGGAAGCCCGAGCTTAACACTATCGACACTCCGGCAAATACAAACGATACGCTGAATATTCTGAGCGCCGTTTCACCGAGCCTTATCATATCGTCCGTCGGAGCGAACATTCCCAGTAACTGCACCGGTATAAGCTGGAACAGCAGTAATCCGACTATCATTATCGCAACTGAGCAGATAACACCGAGCTTCAGCGTATCCGTTATACGCTTCGGCTTTCCTGCCCCGTAGTTATAGGCTATGATAGGAACTATTCCGTTATTCATACCGAACACAGGCATATACACGAAGCTCTGCAGCTTGAAATATACGCCGAATACCGTAGCCGCCGCAGGCTCATACGCTTTCAGTATTATATTCATACCGAACGTCAGCACCGAAACCAGCGCACTCATTATAATAGAAGGTATTCCAACGGCATATATCGTCTTTATCGTACCTAAATTCAGTCTGAATTTTCTGAATACAAGCCTTAATTCTTTGTTGTGGAAGTGGTGCAGTAAAAATCCTACCGCCGCCGCTATTATCTGACCTGTTACAGTGGCGATCGCCGCACCCGTAACGCCCATTGCGGGTATTCCGAGAAAATCAACACCGAAAATAAACACAGGATCAAGCACTATGTTTATAACCGCACCGAGTATCTGCGACACCATCGAAAGCAGTGTCTTGCCCGTCGCCTGCAATATACGCTCGCCGTATATCTGGAAGAATAATCCGAGCGAGCCGCAGCATACGATTGACAGATATTCAACACCGTATCCCGCTATGATTTCGGAATGTGTCTGTATCGAGAAAAACGCAGGTATCGCCGTAAGCCCTACTATTAAAAATAAAACATAGTTCAAAGCGGTAAGAATAAGCGCATGAGTTGCCGCAAGACCCGCCTCATAAGGCTTCTTCTGTCCGAGATAGCGTGATACAAGCGCATTCATACCGACGCCAAGCCCCGTCTGAAACGCTATCATAAGGCTCTGCATCGGAAACGCCATACCTACAGCGGTCAGTGCGTCCGGGTTTATCTGTGCCACAAATACGCTGTCAACAAGGTTATACATTGCCTGGATAAGCATTGATATAACTATAGGCAGCGACATTGTAACAAGCAGCTTATTTACAGGCATTACGCCCATCTTGTTTTCTTTTGTCTGTTCCAATTTTCTTTTCTTTCCTTTATTCTTCTCTGTATTTCTTTTAATTCAGTATACCATAAATCCACGCATTTTGCAAGCCGCATACACGAAAATCGTCCTTAAAATCTTATTGACCCCACCGCCTTATTGTGATACAATAGCAGTATATCTAAGTCAGGAAAGGAGTAGAATATGAACGATATAAAAGCCGTGCTGTTCGACCTTGACGGTACTCTGCTGGACTCGATGTACGTCTGGCAGTACGTTGACGAGGAATTTCTGCGCAGACGTGGCATAACTCCGCCCGATGATTACGGCAGGCAATGCAGTCACCGCTCTTTTTACGAAACAGCATTGTACACCATAGATCTTTTCAATCTTCCCGAAACGCCCGAACAGCTTATGCAGGAATGGACAGATCTCGCCATAGACGAATACCGCCACAACGTAAAACTAAAACCCTTCGCTCGTGAAACGGTTGAGCTTGCTCTGAAAAACGGTTACAAGACCGCCGTATGCACCTCACAGACCCCCGAGCTTTACACCCCCGTGCTTCATCACACAGGACTGTGGGGAATGTTTGAAACGATAAGCTCTGCCGCCGTTTTCGGCAAAGGCAAACAGTACCCCGACATATATCTCGATACCGCAAAAACGCTCGGCGTACCGCCCGAAAACTGCATTATGCTCGATGACGTATCCGCTTCTCTCAAAGCCGCAAGGCAGGCAGGTATGATGACGATCGGCATAATCGAGCCTCTTAGCTCGCAAAGCCCCGAAGAAATGGAGCTTTACAGCGATAAGCTTGTGAAAGAGCTTGATAAAGACATATTCACATTCTGACGGAGGCGAAAATGAATACAAACATAATCAGAAAGCACTTTTTCTTCAAAGGCAGAGTTCAGGGTGTCGGCTTTCGCTACCGGGCACAGAATGCCGCCTCGCTCTACAGCGTAACAGGCTGGGTAAAAAATCTCTACGACGGCTCGGTCGAAATGGAGGCGCAAGGCACTGAGGAAGACATTGACAAAGTAGTACAGACCCTTCAGGACAGCCGCTACATCGTGATAAACGATATGTACGTTGCCGACCGTCAGCCCGACCCCCACGAAACCTTATTCCGCATAAAAGACGAATACTGACAAAACAATCCCTCCTGCGTGATAATGCAGGAGGGATCAGTTATATATCGTTGCCTGTTTTAAGAAATTCAGTTTTCGTCATCGTCCGGGTCGTCATCCACATATTCGGGTTCTTCCCCGTTTTCAGCGTTTTCATCTTCCTCAGACGGTTCTTCGTCCTTCGCCGCTTCCTCACGAGTAACAAGCTCCTCGTCGATTGTAAAGCCGCACACCATCTCGTCAAGCAGATTTGCCTGTACCGAAAGCTCCTGTGCAGAAGCCGCGCATTCCTCGCTTGTAGCGGAGTTCGTCTGTACTACCGAAGAAATCTGATCAACGCCGGCATTGATCTGCTCTATAGCCTCAGCCTGCTCTGCGCAAGCCGTTGAAATTTCGCCTACCAGCTTTGTTGTGGCAGTTGTCGTATTGACGATTTCTGTCAATGTCTGCGCCGTCTTGTTTGCAATCATCGTTCCGTTTTCAACAGCCTTCATCGAGTTCTTGATAAGTTCTGTCGTTGTGCTTGCCGCCTCAGCAACCTTGCCCGCAAGATTTCTTACCTCGTCCGCAACAACTGCAAATCCCTTTCCTGCGTCACCCGCTCTTGCCGCCTCTACCGCCGCATTAAGCGCAAGTATATTCGTCCGGAACGAAATATCGTCTATCGTTCTTATTATCTTTTCGATTTCGCCGGATGTTTCTCCGATTTCCTGCATAGCCCCAAGCAGACCGTTCATCTGTTCGTTGCCCGATTCAACAAGCTTTGTAGCCTGAGCCGAATTCTCAGCGGCGTTTTCCGCTCTCGCTGCGTTACGGTTGACCTTTTCCGCAACCTCAGTAAGCGATGCCGAAAGTTCCTCAACCGATGCCGCCTGCTTTGCCGCACCGCCCGAAAGACTGCCTGCCGCAGATGCCACCTGCTCAGAGCCTGTAGCAACACGCTGACCTGCCTTGCTTATTTTGTCCATCGTCTTATTAAGCGAGATCATTATAGATTCGTATGACTGCCTGATAGGCGCAAAGTCACCGAGATAAACATCAGCCGGCTTATATGTAAGATCGCCGTTTCCGAGCGTTCTGAGCATAGTGTCGATGTCGGATATGATTTCGTTTATATTCTTGCTGATAAGGTTCGTGCTTTCGCTCAGCTGAGATATTTCCTTGTCAATTTTCTTGCCGAAGTCAAGCTCCTGCTGGTGAAGATCGCCGTGCGATAACGTAACGATTCTGTCCGAGCACTGCTTTACGGGCGAAATTATCTTTTTCACTATCGTTATTATAAGCAGTACCGACAGTGCAAAGCATACGACCGTTACAATCATGCCGATAACAATAGAATTATAAATGCTCTGCGTATGCTCAGCCGGTGTCGCAATCATTATACAGCTCCAGCCCTTCGCATTGCTTATAGGCGCATAGCTGACATATTTTGAAACGCCGTCAAGCGTAACCTCTCCGAATCCCGATTCACCCGCAATTGCCGATGAAACGCAATCAGCCATAGTCTGATATGAGCCGTCCTGCGAAGCAAGACTGATATAATTCATCATCTGCGGTATCAGTTCCGAGTCCGGATGTGCGATTATATTTCCCTTTGCGTCAACCACCATCGCATAGCCGGTATCGCCGATTGAAATCTGACCGATAACATTCGAGAATACATTCACGTCAACTGATATACGAAGCACCGCTCTCAGCAGCTTATTTATATCGTTTGAAATTATAGGCACGGTAACGTCCATAACGACCTTACCCGTCTTTTCATAGTAATAAGGCTCACCGACAACCGCTTTATTGGTTTCTATTACCTCACGATATGCGGGATCGTCCGACCAGTTGATAGAGTCGTCGTTAAGTCCCTTGCCGTCCCTGTCCGTCATATCGACCTTGACATACACAGAATTATCTCTTGCGACAGAAATACACTTCGAGCGTATCGCAGATACATCTGCAACGTCAGAAAAATCGGCGTCGGCAGAAATCTGCTTTATTGCGTTTACAACAGATTCAAGCTGATTTGAAATAGTATTCGATGCGGTATGCACTACCTCGTCCATCTCATTCACAAGTGCCTGCTTAAGATATGTATTGCTCAGCAGTATATTGATTATGCAGACAAGCATAAGCGAACCGCCGACAGCAAGACACATCCACCTGAATATTCTGCCGGTAAGAGATTTCCCTTTCTTATGTGTATTTTCAACGTTTTCCGGAACCATTTCAGCCCCGTCATATACATTCTTATTCTTCTTCATTCCGCTACCTCACACAAAGGATAAACAATACGGTTTTTTGACCGTCTTTATATAGGTTTATCTTATCATATTGTGCAACTAAAGTCAAATTTAAATCACGTTTTCACATCATTTTCAACAAAACAGCCAAATAATTATAGAATTTTTTGTGGAAATAAACAAATACAAAGCAAATATATATACCGATTTTACGATATTATCATTTCACCGTCCACACCGCTCACAGTCCTCTCAAAAGCACCGCCACCCTTGCGCCCCGACCAGCCATCCCAAAACCTCACTGTCCCTCGTGCTTCTCCCGTTGAATCGTAGTTATTGATTTTTTCAGCTATTTATGTTTTGTGAGGGCAAGCACGGCAAGGACAACTTAAGCGTGTGCATCCAAAGCTTTGTACATATGCAATGACAAGTATATTGATTTGAATAGCGAACCCGAGAAGTGCTGTCCTATGAAAAGAACTATCGGTAGCTTACGATCGTATCTCACTTTTCGTTCCATTTCTGTGTCCTCACTTTCATTTTTTGTGTTTATTTTTCTGACGATAGTCATCAAATTAAAGGATCTTAGGAAAACGGAGCGTCCCTAACAAGCTGATGAACTGCGAACGAAGCGTGCCACGTTCATCGTTGCTTGCTACTCTGAAATCATTATATCATTTTAGTCTTTCCCGATGTATTAACAAAGTGCGACGATTTATGTTAGCCGTTCGTTTTCACCTTATTTTCCCCCTCACCTTATATGCAAAAAATCAGCAAAACGCACCCTGTTTTTTAAAGAATTTACAGAATGTTCATAAGTATTTTTGTGAAATGTTGATATAGCAGTACAGACAAATTTTTCAAAACTCATCTTAAAAGTCTTGTAAGGCTTTCGATAATGTGGTATAATAAAAAAATATATTGACACTTGATTAAATAAAAATTTTGCGGAGGATAATATGGCTAATAAAAGCAAAGTACAATCTGTTGAACCAGATATAGCTGACTTGGTAAACGGCTGGCTGAAAAGCTATGGTCTTGACTATAAGCTTGAACAAGCATCACTTAATTCCGAAATAGATAAGGCTCTTGATGAATATCATTCAAAGATTGGTGGCAAAGGTGGTAACAGACCTGATGCTAAACTGTTGTTGAAAGATAAGTATGGGACTTTTTATCCTGTTCTTATTGAATATAAAGGTTACAAAGATAAACTCGTAAAGTTGGATACTGACGGAATCGTAGATAACAAAAAAGATAAAAATGAACCAAACTATACGAATATTAAGTCGTATGCTGTAAATGGTGCGATACATTATGCGAATGCGATTTTACACTACACAAGCTATACAAGAATCATTGCAATAGGTGTAACCGGATACAAAGATGAGTTTGGAAAACTTCAGCACGAGATTGGTGTTTATTATGTTTCAGCTGACAAAAATAATCTTGGCTTTGGTCAAAGAGTTGGAGATTATACAGACCTTTCCTTTTTAAAGACGTCACATTTTGATGAGTTTGTAGAAAAGCTTAATGAACTCAGTCTTACTCAGGCAGAGATTGATAAGCTCAAAGAAAAGCGTGAAAAAGAAATCAATATCAGTCTTGTTAAACTTAACAATGACATCTACAAAGAAGAAACAGGATTGGGAGAAAACGATAGAATATATCTTGTTGCAGCTACTATCATTGCAACGCTTGGTGCAGAGGGCGTTAAACCTCTTGAAAAATCTGATTTGGGATCTTCTACCGAAAGCGGTGAAACTGACGGAGATAAAATCATCAGAAAAATTACATCTTTCTTGAAGAAAAAACAGTTACCACAACAAAAGCAAGATTTGATTATCAGAACACTTTCAAACACTTTAGTTGATGAAAACAGAAACAAACCGGAAGACGGAGAAAGCCAAATAAAAAGAGTATTCTCGAAAATTGTTGATGACTTGGGTATCTACTATAAGATAGGTATTACAACAGATTTTACAGGTATGCTCTTCAATGAAATGTATAACTGGCTTGGATTTACTCAGGATAAGTTGAATGACGTTGTTCTTACACCTTCATACGTTGCAAGGTTACTTGTAAAGCTTGCAAGAGTTGACAAAGATTCTTATGTATGGGACTTTGCAACAGGTTCGGCAGGACTTCTTGTTGCTGCAATGAATGAAATGATTGATGATGCAAAAGAAAAAATATCATCACCTGAGGAATATCAGGAAAAAGTCGCAAAAATTAAAGCAACTCAGCTGTTGGGTCTTGAAATTCTGCCGCAAATCTATATGCTTGCAATCTTAAATATGATTTTAATGGGCGACGGAAGTTCCAACATTTTGAATCAGGACTCTTTGAAAAATTTTGACGGAAACTATGGCTTTAGTTCAACGAAAAAAAATTTTCCTGCCACTGCATTTGTGCTTAATCCCCCATATTCCGCTGATGGAAATGGTATGATTTTTGTTGAAAAAGCTCTCTCAATGATGGAAAATGGCTATGCGGCAATTATCATTCAAAATTCGGCAGGTTCGGGCAAAGCTGTCAAATATAACAAGGAAATACTGAAGCATAGTACGTTGCTTGCAAGCATTAAAATGCCGATTGACTTGTTTGTGGGCAAGTCAAGTGTTCAGACAAATATTTATGTTTTCAAGGTCGGCGAACCACATCACACAAAGAATACAGTTAAGTTTATCGATTTCTCTAATGACGGCTACACAAGAACCAACAGAAAGAAAGCAAGTGTGAATTTAAGAGATACAGACCACGCCAAAGAACGCTATCAGGAAATTGCTGATATTGTCAGATTCGGCAAGTCAGAACTTAATATTTTCACTGAAAAGGAATATTATGAGGGTAAAATCGACCCGGAAAACGGTGCTGATTGGAATCAGTCTGCTCCAATTAACACAATCCCAACGCTTGAGGACTTCAAAAAGACCGTAAGTGATTATCTTGCTTGGGAAGTATCAACACTTTTAAAAGGTAAGAGCAGTGAGGATAACGAACGCTTGGGAAAATAAATGCCTCACTCAATGAGAAATTGGCAAGTGTTGAGTGGGGCAAATATAGGATTGATGATTTGTTTAAAATACAAACATCAGCTAAGCGATTTGATGCTAACAAAGTTAATATTATTGAAAATGGGCGGTATCCATACGTAGTAAGAACAAGTTCCAATAATGGTCAAAAAGGCTTTTTAGATGAAAATGAGAGCTTTCTCAATGCAGGAAATACCATATCGTTTGGACAAGATACTGCTACTATATTTTATCAAGAAAAGCCATATTTCACTGGAGATAAAATAAAAGTTTTAGTTCCTAAAGTTTACAAATTTAATAAGAAAAACGCCCAATTTTTTCTTGCATCTATGAATATTGCTTTTTCAAAATTTTCTTGGGGTAGCTCCAGATTTAATGTTGATGTATTAAAGGAGCAAGTTATTATGCTACCAACGAAATGTGACTCCATCGACTTTGAATTTATGGAAAGCTTTATAGAGGAGCTGGAAGCGGAGCGTATAGAGGAGCTGGAAGCGGAGCGTATAGAGGAGCTGGAAGCGTATCTTTCAGTCTCTGGACTGAAAGATACGCAACTGACAGCTGATGAGCTGTCAGCTGTCAATGATTTGATTTCAAAAAATATTGAGTTTAAACCTTTCTGTTACGATGTAATATTTGATAAAATTGTACAAGGAAGAAGACTGAAAAAAGATGACCAAATAGCAGGAGATATTCCTTTTGTAATGGCAGGAGTAACAAATACAGGTGTAGTTGGTTATATTTCTAATCCGGTTGCAAGTTTTCCAAAGAACTCAATTACAATTGATATTTTCGGAAATGCATTTTATAGAAATTATGATTTTGGTGCAGGTGATGATACTGGCGTTTACTGGAGCGAGAAAAGTGATTATTCAAAAGAAATTATGCTTTTCTTAACCTGTTCTATGGGAAAGTCCATTGAAAATAAATTCTCATATGGTAAGAAATTACGCAGTTCACAAAGCTTTAAGTTTAAAATGCAGTTACCTGTAAAAAATGAACAGCCTGATTATGAGCTAATGTCAACTCTTATCTCGGCAATACAGAAACTTGTCATTGCTGATGTTGTAAAGTTCAGCGATGAGAAAATAAAAGCTACAAAACAAGTTGTAGGATAATAAAAATCGCAAGTTATTCACTTAGTGTTGAGTGATTTAACTTGCGATTATTTTTTGTGTCGAATATAGCTGTTTGGGGTGAAGTATACTTATTTGGTGCCCACTTACTTTAAGATAGGTGCAAATCTGATACGGATATTCGGCATCTTCGTGATAGTCGAATAAGTGTTCAGCATCCAGTCCTCACTGCCGTCGTTTACGTTCTCACCGCTTGCAGGAGGCGCAAATATCTTGAGCGTCATGTCAGCTTCACCGTCAAGAGGCTTTTCAAAGAACGCCGACATGAAATCTATCGTCTTTGCGTGAGGTGCCTTGTAGAACCACTTGCCGTTGATTTCCATCATAAGATTAAGCTCTGCGTCCTCGTCCTCAAATGTGATTTCGCAGAATGTGGGGTTCTTTTCAAAGTGCAGAGGTATCTCGATACCCTCAGCGTCCTCAGAACCGCCCCAACGTAATTTAGCAGGGAACTGTGCGTCACCCTCGCTTTTCATTTCGGGATAGAAATACTCATCGTGAATAATTTCCTTGTAGGTCTGCATTACCGGCTGCTCAATACCGCAGTCAGCATTGTTCGGATCCTCAATTTCAAGTCCCAGTCTGCCTCTGTCACGGAACTGATAGAATGTAAAGCCGTTGAACCAGCCCTGATCCTTGTCGTTCTTGAGCATATCGCAGAATTCCTTTACCATTTCAGCCTGATCGTAAGGTCCCGTTACATCGCCGTCAGCGTTGAATTCGCTCATTACCATAGGCTTCTTTTCTCCGCCGCAAAGCTCTCTGTAACGCTTTTCCGACAGCTTAGTAAGATTATATGTATCAGCTACCTTGCTTCTGCTAAAAGAGTTTCCGCCCTCGTCCGCAACGTCAAAAGGCCAGCCCCAGTGAAGAGCCATGTACTTGTCAACAGACCATATATCCGTTGCTCTTACAGCGTCGGCAAATTCCTTTTCCATCTCGATTTCTCCGCCCTTTTCGGGATGCTCCACACCGCCGATACAGAGAATAGTCTGTACGTTGGGAGCAAACTTCTTGATTACCTCACGGGCGTGGATATAGAAATCAGCCACCTGCTGATAGGTCGCACGCTTTGTAAACGAGAACCAGTTACCTGTAGCCTCGTGGTTGATTCTCAGCTGCATACGGCCGAATGTTGAAAGCTCCTTGCCTATCTGTTCGAGATGCTCGTCAGTAACATTCGGATCTATCGTCATTGTAAGTATAACGTCCTGTCCGTGACGTCTTACATCACGCATACAGGTGAAAGGCTCGTCGTCGGTTGTTCCGCCGATACCGCCCTTATATGTAAAATAGTCGTCATAGGGATAATCCCACTGGAATGCGATCTCCTTGTCCTTGAAAGCGTTTCTCGCTCTTGCAGGCCATGTTTCGTCAAGCGGATAATAGCAATACATAAGGCTTACCGCTCTGTGAGGTCTGCCCAGCTTGTTCAGGATATAATCCTGGTTTACATACTCTCCTCTTTCACTTCCGTCGCCAAGGTCAACCGCACATTTAGCAGGACCCATGTGGATCTTCTTGATCTCGCTCATGTTAATAAACTCCTTACACAACTTTTTTCAGAAATACTGATTTTTAAGACTTATCCGTCCTTTCCGGTAATTCGTTTGTCCGCCGCTATGCACCGCCCACAGACAGCTTACCGGAATAATTTTGTGAAAACCTGCGTTTTCACCGAATAAATTGAGTATATCATAAAATGAAAACGATTTCAAGGCTTTACAAAAAAATTTTTTTGGTATATAATAAAGCAGTATTGCAAAATTGAAAGGAACGGTAACCTATGTTAGAATATGATGAACTCAAAGTTGAGTTCGAGGGCTATGAGCCTGAGCTTAAAGAGCTTGCCGGCGCACTTGACCTTGATAATCTCAAAGCAGAAATAGTAAAGCTCGAAGAACAGAGCGCACAGCCTGATTTCTGGAACGATGTAGAAAATTCTCAGAAAATTTCTCAGAAAATAGGCGAAGATAAGAATATAGTACAGAGCTACGAAAAGCTCCGTGAAAGCTATGACGATGTAATGACAATGCTTGAGCTTGCTCAGGAAGAAGATGACGAATCTATGCTTCCCGAGATACAGGAGCTTGCAAAGCATTTCAGAACAGAGCTTGAATCGCAGAAGCTCGCTACCCTTCTCTCAGGCGAATTTGATCATAATAATGCGATTCTCACATTCCACGCAGGTGCAGGCGGTACAGAGGCTCAGGACTGGGTTGAGATGCTTTACCGTATGTACAACCACTGGGCAGAACAGCACGGTATGAAAGTAACCGTACTCGACTACCTTGACGGTGAAGAAGCAGGCATAAAGAGCGCCAGCATACTGGTTGAGGGCAGAAACGCTTACGGCTATCTGAAGAGCGAAAACGGCGTACACAGACTTGTCCGTGTATCTCCCTTTGACAGCTCCGGACGCCGCCACACCAGCTTTGCTTCTGTAGAAGTAATGCCTGAAATCAATGAAGATATCGACATCGAGATAAGCGAAGACGAGATTAAGATGGACGTTTACCGTGCAAGCGGTGCAGGCGGTCAGAAGGTCAACAAGACATCCTCTGCTGTTCGTATCACACATATCCCCACAGGTATCGTGTGTGCCTGCCAGACAGAGCGTTCACAGCATCAGAACAGAGAATACGCTATGCGTATGCTGAAGTCAAAGCTGCTTGAAATCAAGGAAAGAGAACACCTCGACAAGATTTCCGACATCAAGGGCGAACAGCTTCAGATTGCCTGGGGCGCACAGATACGCTCCTATGTATTCATGCCCTACACAATGGTAAAGGATCACCGCACAGGCTACGAAATGGGCAACATCGGCGCAGTTATGGACGGCGACCTTGACGGCTTTATAAACGCTTATTTAAAGGCACTCAGCTTAGGACAGATATAATGAAAAAGAACGACATCGTTGAAATTGAGATAACGGCTCTTTCAAGCGAATGTTCCGGTATAGGCAAGAAGGACGGCATGGTTATTTTCGTGCCGTTTTCTGCTATAGGGGACAAGCTTGAAGTAAAGATACTGAAAGTAAACAAAACCTACTGCTACGGCAAGATAGAGAGGATCATCACCCCCTCTCCCGACAGGGTCACTCCCGACTGCCCCGTTTACACAAGGTGCGGCGGATGTTCTCTGCGGCATATCAGCTACGAGGCTCAGCTCAGAGCCAAAGAGCAGTTCGTAAAGGACGCTTTTACCAGAATAGGCGGTCTTTCGCCCGAATTTTTGCCGATAATCCGCAACACCAATATAAACGGCTACCGCAACAAGCTTCAGCTCCCGATAGGCACAGACAAGGACGGTAATCTTATCGCAGGCTTCTATGCCTTTCACTCGCACAGAATAGTTCCTTGCGAAAAGTGCCTTTTACAGCCCGACATTTTTTCGAAAATCACTGCCGACTTTCTGAAAATTTCTACCGGGCTTAATCTGACCGCTTACGATGAAACTACGCACAAAGGTATATTACGTCATTTATATTTAAGAAAAGGCTATTACAGCGGAGAAATATGTCTTTGTATAGTAGTAGCAAAAAATGTTCCGGAAATTAAAATTCTCTCGGACAGACTTCTTGAAAAATACCCCGAGATAGTAAGTTCTGTAATCAATGTAAATAACAGGGATACTAACGTAATTTTAGGCGATGAAGAGATAGTATTGACATCAAAAAACTACATTTGTGACATCATGTGCAAAATCGCCGTAAACATAGCTCCGAAGGCGTTTTATCAGGTTAATACTCCCTGTGCGGAACAGCTTTATTCATCAGCCTGTGATTTTGCGGAGCCGAAGGGCAAAACGGTGCTTGATCTGTACTGCGGAGCAGGCACGATCGGGCTTTCAATGGCACGCACGGCAAAGAAGATAATCGGCGTTGAGATAGTCCCCGAGGCAATCGAAAACGCAAAGCAGAATGCCCTCGCAAACGACATAACAAACTGCGAGTTCATCTGTGCCGATGCCGCCGAAGCCGCACGGATACTGCATTCACGCAATCTCCGCCCCGACGTGATAATGGTAGACCCTCCCCGCAAGGGCTGCGGCAAGGAAGCCTGCGAGCAGATAGCCGCCTTCTCCGCCCCCCGCATCGTCATGGTCTCCTGCAACGCCGCCACCGCCGCCCGTGACTGCGCCTGTTTCGCCGAGCTCGGCTACTCCACCGACAAGTGCGTAGCAGTCGATATGTTCAGCGGCACAAACCACGTTGAGTGCGTGGTTCTCCTTACAAAATCATAAAATAATTACATCAGAACCCTTCCGGTCAAAAGTGATATGCACCCCAAAAGTTAGGCGCTTTTGGGGTGCATATCAGTCTGCGGCGGTTCTTTTTTTACTGTCATATTTACACATAGATAAACATCCGTTTACCTCTTTGAATCCGACTTTGCTGTACAGCTTATACGAAATGCTGTTTCTTTTTGTTTCTAAAGAAAACACGGCATTTCAAACAGATTGAAAAATTTGTTCATCATAACAGTTTCATAGCCATTATTCTGATATTCAGGTGCAATGGCAACCGTATCAATTTTGATATTCCTTGATAATATTCCGGGAATCTCACAGGCTGTCAGGAATCCGAGTATAACATCTTTTTCAATCAACGTATACATAAAACAATTTTCTGTTTTTATAAACCGTTCAAGATAGTCCGCTACCGCTTCGCTGTACAAATCTCCGATCGGTCTTTTTTTGTTGAAAGCATCGAGATATATATGTGTGCAATCGTAAATAGTGTTTTGCCTTGCCGTAACCGGTTCTGCCATCAAATCTTCCTTTCATAACATAATAAGATATATTTATGGTAAACAGGCAAAAATCTTTTGTCAAGAAGCATCTTTTGCATCATAGGCTTATTGACAAAACTTCTTTCCCGTACTATAATCAAAGTAAATAAACGGCAATTCTTGATTGTAAGCAAGCCGCAATACAGGAGGATGAAAAAATGGCTAAAAACAAGTATGCAGGCACACAGACCGAAAAGAATCTTCAGGAAGCGTTTGCAGGAGAATCTCAGGCAAGAAACAAGTATACATATTTTGCATCCGTAGCGAAAAAAGAGGGCTATGAGCAGATGTCCGCCCTTTTCCTGAAAACTGCGGATAACGAAAAGGAACACGCTAAGATGTGGTTCAAGGAGCTTGCAGGAATAGGCGATACAAAGGCAAACCTTGAGGCTGCCGCAGACGGCGAAAACTACGAATGGACTGATATGTACGAAAACTTTGCCAAGACAGCCGAGGAAGAGGGATTTCCTGAGCTTGCCGCTAAGTTCAGGGCGGTAGGCGAGATTGAAAAGCACCACGAGGAAAGATACCGTGCGCTGTTAAAGAACATAGAAACCGCACAGGTATTTGAAAAGAGCGAGGTCAAGGTATGGGAGTGCCGCAACTGCGGTCATATCGTAGTAGGCACAAAGGCTCCCGATGTATGTCCCGTATGTAATCATCCGCAGAGCTACTTTGAAGTACACGCTGAGAATTATTGACGGGAGTACAAAACGCATTTAAACAGACAAGCTTCCGTTGACGGCATATAAAAACCGTCGGCGGAAGCTTTCTTTTCAACCGCTGTATCTAAAAGGAGCATATTACGAAAAACTACAACCGGGCGGTACTCGGCACGGGTGTAATCGCAAACGAAACAGCCGCCGCAATGCTAAAAAAACGGAAGAAATTTGTTTGCCGTAGGTAACAGAACGCACGGCAAGGCTGTGGCTTTTGCCGAAAAATACAATATCGGCAAGGTGTATGACAGCTATGACGAAATGTTCACCGACGCTGATGTCGATATAATCTACATCACCACTCCGCACAACACGCATTACGGCTTTATAAGGAGCATATTACGAAAAACTACAGCCGGGCGGTACTCGACACGGGCGTTATCGCAAACGAAACAGCCGCCGCAATGCAGAAAAACGGAAGAAATCTGTTCGCCGAAGCAACAGGACGCACGGCAAGGCTGTGGCTTTTGCTGAAAAATATAATATCGGCAAGGTGTATGACAGCTATGATGAAATGTTCACCGACCCCGATGTCGATATAATCCACATCACCACTCCGCACAACACGCATTACGGCTTTATAAGGAGCATATTATGAAAAACTACAACTGGGCGGTACTCGGCACGGGCGTTATAGCCAATGAAACATCCGCCGCTTTGCAGAAAAACGGAAGAAATCTGTTCGCCGTAGGCAACAGGACGCACGGCAAGGCTGTGGCCTTTGCCGAAAAATATAATATCGGCAAGGTGTATGACAGCTATGACGAAATGTTCACCGACCCCGATGTTGATATAATCTACATCACCACTCCGCACAACACGCATTACGGCTTTATGAAGAAAGCAATTTTAAATAAAAAGCATATTCTTGTTGAAAAGTCGATAACATTGAACAGTGACGAACTCGGTGAGCTTATCACACTTGCCGACAAAAACAACGTTGTAATCGGTGAAGCTATGACGGTTTATCATATGCCGATATATAAAAAGCTGAATGAAATTCTGAAAAGCGGCACACTCGGCAGGGTGAATCTTATCACGATGAATTTCGGCAGTTTTAAGGAATACGATATGAAAAACCGTTTTTTCAACAGAAACCTTGCAGGCGGTGCGATGCTTGATATAGGCGTGTATGCCTTGTCTGTTATCCGTTGGTTTTTCGATTCAAAGCCGGATAATATGCTGTCACAGCTTAAAACCGCACCGACGGGAGTTGACGAACAGGCGAGCCTTTTGCTGTCGGACAAGGAGGGACAGATGGCAACCGTTATGCTGTCGCTCCATTCAAAACAGCCCAAGCGTGCTATGATTTCCTGCGAAAACGGCTATATTGAGATCATGGAATATCCGAGAGCGTGGGAAGCAAAAATAACCTATACAGACGGCAGGACGGAGCTTGTCAGCGCAGGTGAAAATTCCGATGCGCTTTACTATGAAATAACCGATATGGAAAAGGCGGTAAACGGCGACAAAAACGTAATGTGCCTTGACTATACCGCCGATGTTATGGAGATAATGACAAGGTTCAGGCAGGAACACGGCATAATTTACCCGGAGGAAGAATAAATGGACAGATGTGAAAAGCTGCGGGATAATCTGTACGGCGCCGAATTGCTGACAGGTTCAATTACACCCGTAAAGGAACATATTGCGCAGATATTCTATATTGTAAACAACACCGATAACAGCGAATTTATCGAAAACGAGGCACTGCTGATGATAACTCAGTTCGGTAAAACCGAGTATCATTTCTGCGGCAGACACAGCGAATTATGGCAGAGAATCTTTAACGATACCGCACTTAAAATTTATCCGACAGACAGCGAAAAGGTCATAACCCGTAAGTATGAAAGCACGGAGAAATTTGCGGATGAACTGAGCTCGGTATTGCAGGAGAGATACTTTGTTCCAACCGACTTTTATCTTATTTATGACGATGAAGAAATGTATAAGCAGGTTGTGGGAATGACGGAATGATAAACAGCGTGAAGTTATGCTGTAATTTTGCCTTGACTATTTTTATTCAAGGTGATATAATCTGTAACGCAAAATTGCAATATATTATTTGAAGGAGCGATTTTAATGAAGGTATTGATGCTCAACGGCAGCCCGAAGGCGAACGGCAATACCAATGCCGCACTGCTTGAAGTCGGCAGGACGCTTGAAAACGAGGGCATTTCATATGAGATATTTCAGATGGGCGGAAAGCCTGTCAGAGATTGCATAGGCTGCGGACAGTGCAGTGAAAAAGGCTGTGCTTTCAACGATGACGATGTTAATGAGTTTATAGCAAAAGCTAAAGAAGCGGACGGATTTGTATTCGGCACGCCGGTATATTATGCTCACCCGAGCGGACGTATACTGTCATTCCTTGACAGAGCGTTCTATGCAGGCGGTGCGGCTTTCAGATTCAAGCCCGGTGCATCGGTTGCGGTTGCAAGACGAGGAGGCAGTTCAGCATCGTTCGATTGCCTGAACAAGTATTTCGGCATAGCACAGATGCCTGTTGTCGGCTCTACCTACTGGAACATGGTATACGGCAGAGTACCCGGTGAAGCCGGACAGGATCTTGAGGGTATGCAGACAATGCAGAACCTTGCAAAAAACATGGCATGGATGATGAAGTGCTTTGAGCTTGGCAAAAAGAATGGCATTGCACTGCCCGATACAAGTGCGGTTGTAAGAACGGATTTTATAAGATAACTTAATATTCATAATGTAATAATAAAAGGGCTGAACTGCTTAGTTGCAATTCAGCCCTCAGATTGTAGAAAAAGTATGTTTTTGAAACAAACTTCTAACTCACTACCCCTATC
>OLND01001781.1_pt1 | contig 21184 bp, 8 predicted proteins | sample 1672031 | NCBI WGS metagenome assembly OLND01 (sample SAMEA3136638, study PRJEB25190) | human gut metagenome | biome: human gut; feature: human-associated habitat; material: faeces | place: Austria | collected 2013 | reverse complement strand
TTCCGATCTCTTTATGAAGATCGGTGGGCTTGCCGTTCTTCATAAAGTGGGCATCGTCCGGGCATTTCGTCACGTCCTCATGGGCAAAACCGGTCAGATCTCCCATGATGGAATACAGCTGGGGCGAATTGTCCTTGCTGGGCGGTGCCAGCATCTTGAACACTGCCGTTTCTTCCAGCCCGTAAGCATCAAAGGCAATGGTCACCGGCTCTGTGCCGATCTTGGTCATATTCTCCGTGGAATAGATGGTCGCACCGGTGCCGTACATCACTTCATCCGAATTGAACGGGTTGATGTTCACATCTGCCACCCACCAGCCGGTTTTCGCCTGGTTCTCGCCTCTGCCCCAGTCCAGCCACGCCGCCCGGGAGGTGTCCATCTGGTAGTTGTTTTCCTTGGTGTTTAAGTTGAACAGACCGCTCCAGGTCTTGCCGCCGTCTGTGGTATAGTACAGGTTGTCACCGTTGTCCGACCACCAGCCCAGGGTGGAGACCACCACGGCATCCGGGTTCTGGGCATCTACCGAGATGCCGCCGAATCCACCCTGTCTACCGTCGCCCAGGTCAGGCGTGATGTCCGTGAAACTGTCTGCCTTGGTATCGTACACACAGACTGCGCCGGCAGTGGGAGACAGGTTCGGACCGCAGTTGTCGGAATATGCCAGATACAGCTTGCCGTCCGCAGAAAACGATGCGTGCAGGGGATACATTCCCGGTTCGTTTGCCGCCAGCGCCGTCCAGCTTTCGCCGCCGTCTGTACTTTTATAGATACAGGTGCCGTCTGTCATGGCTGCACCCACGTACATATCTGTCGAAGTCGGGTCAAATGTCACCCAGAGAATGCCGATGCTGTTGCTCTCCTGCTTATAGTTGCCCTTTACCGGGAACGAAGTGACCTCTTCCCAGTTCTTGCCGTAGTCAGAGGTTTTCCACAGACCGCTGTCACGGCTGCCGAACCAGACTTCCTTGTTGTCGTTGGGATTGACGCACATCCGCTCGCCGCAGCCACGTCCGGACTGGTTGCCGCCGCAGCTGAACGGCGCATCAAAGCGTGTCCAGGTCTCGCCGTAGTCGTCCGAGGCAAACAGCGCCGCATCGTCACTCATATAAGTACCGCCGGCAAAATACACCCGGTTCGGTTCTACCGGGTCGGTCGCCATGCTTTCGATGCCGATATAGCCCCACTCGTCTGCGCCCAGAAAATCGGTGAGCGGCACCCAGTCGGTGTCCTTTTTCCGGCGGTACAGTCCGCCGATATCGGTACGGGCATAGACCAGACCCTCTTCCTTGGGGTTATACTCCATGCCGGTGACATAACCGCCGCCGCCGATGGCAACATTGCTCCAGGTATAAGTTTGGGCGCTGCCCGAAGTACAGCCGGTGCCGATGCCGCAGAGCATGGCGCCGCTCAGCAATACTGCCGTAAGCCGTCCTCGCTTTTTCATGTGTGTGTCCTCCGTATTCCATTGCAGGGAGACTGCAAAAATTTCCTACTTTCTATAATAACCGAAAACGGCGGATTAGTCAATATCTCTTTTCAATTTTTAAGGTGCAAATTAAAAAACGATTATTATCTAAATTGAATGAAATTCGACAAAAAATCATATTGACAAATGTTTTTCCTTGTTTTATAATAAAAATATACAATTTAACCATATTATTAAACACAGAAACGCAATTACGTGTCCTCATGGCATGAATAGAGTTGCAGCAAAGCCATCCTATTCAGAGTTTACTTTAATATACAAAAAATATTCACCTTATTACATCTGACCATCGCCGAAATCCTGTATCATAATACTATGTTTTCAAAGGAGGTTATCTATATGAAAAAGAAACATTTTGCTGTTTTAACCTTTGCCCTTTGTTTTTCCCTTCTTTCAACTGCTTGTGGAACATCGAAAAACAGCACTGAATCCACGCAGACACAAAAGGGACTTGTCCTTACAGTCTCCAGCACAGCCGATTTTGTCGATCAAGCCACAACTTTACAAGAGCTAATCGACTCTTCAGACATTGTTGCAAAAGTTAACGTCCAAAAAGTTGATTCCTGTGTTTACAAAGGCACTGATTCTGTTGTTACTTCTATTACCCCAGAAATTTTGGAGATATATAAAGGCACCTATAATGGCGAGACTTTCGATATGTACGGTGGGTATATTAGCTGCGCAGAGTATCAAAACGCACCCATTTTTCAAGAGAACGATGACGCTCTGCCTTTCGATACATCAAGTTATTCTGAATCTGAAATCAATAACGCACAACTTTACTGGGACTGGTGCAACGTATATATTCCAAGCGCCGGAGACACACTTCTTTACTTCGGCAAAGTAAGTGACAACAACAACTTTTTCCTTACGAATGCTTATCAAGGACTATTTCATTTAGAAGATGGGAACTGGACAAATCAGGCTTTAATCACTGGTTCACAAACGCAGCAAGAACTGCTCGTCACAGACCTGTTGAACATTTCCGGTTCGTCTGCTGTGGAATCCCCTCAAACCGGAATATCAAAAACAATTGATGCAATTACGTACACCTATCCCGGCAGCGATTACGATACTATGATTTCCATTCCAGAAAGCGCACTCACAGAAGCAATACAAAAAAATATTTCTGATGCAGAATAACAGCAAGAGCGGCAATGCAGCGACATTGTCGCTCTGTTTATTTATCCCCACACCACCGGCAGCGGCGTATCTGCATGGTCACCGATGTGCTTTTCCATCCAGACCATATGATACCACCGCCCGAACTTATAGCCGCACTGGTGGAATTCGCCCACCATCCGGTAGCCCAGCTTTTCGTGGAACCGGATGCTGTCCCGTGTCAGATAGGGGTCGCTTTCGCCCATAGGGCAGGCGATGCAGGCGTTCATATTGAGGAAATGCCGCCGCCGCAGTTCCTGTTCCAGGGCATCGTGGAGCAGTCTGCCGATGCCACGGCGTTTCTGGTGCTGTTCCACATAGATGGAAGTCTCCACCGACCAGTCATAGGCAGCACGGTCGTGAAATTTTCCGGCGTAGGCATAGCCCACCGGCACGCCGTCCTGCTCTGCCACCAGATAGGGGTATTTTTTTAAGGTATCCGCAATGCGGCAGGCAAATTCCGTCTCGGTGGGAACGTCGTATTCAAAGGTGATGGCAGTCTGTGCCACATAGGGCGCATAAATGGCAAGCAGTGCCGGGGCATCTGCCGGGACTGCCGGGCGTATCTGTATGGACATGGTGATTCCTCCTTTGGTGATTCTCTGTCTAGGGTACACCTTTTGAGACGGATTGTCAAGACTTTTGGCGCAAAACAGCCCCCAGCGGTGCAAATTCCGCTGAGGGCTGTTTCATTATGTGAAATCGATTATACTTTCAAAGAAATGGGGTTGCCTTAGTTCTTCATCTCGAAGTGTTCGCCCAGGATATCCTTGTTTGCGTCCAGAATCGGCTGGATGCACTCTGCCACGAATTCCTCGGTCTGCTGTTCGCTGCGGCCGGTGAAATTCTCCGGTTTCAGAATCTTGTCCAGGTCTTCCTTGGTAATCATGAACGCCGGGTCTGCCAGGAGCATATCGCACAGGTCGTTGTCCAGACCTTCTTCCTTGACGTGCTTGCCGGCAACCATGGAATAGGTACGGATCTTCTCGTGGAGTTCCTGGCGGTTGCCGCCTTTTTCCACTGCGTCCATCATGATGTTCTCGGTTGCCATGAACGGCAGTTCACGCATGATGCGCTGACGAATCATCTTCGGATAAACCACCAGACCGTCGGTGACGTTCAGCATGATGTTCAGAATCGCATCCACTGCCAGGAATGCCTCCGGAACAGAAACACGCTTGTTTGCGGAGTCATCCAGAGTACGTTCAAACCACTGGGTACCTGCGGTGAATGCCGGGTTCAGACTGTCGATCATCACGTAGCGTGCCAGAGAAGTGATACGCTCACAGCGCATGGGGTTGCGCTTGTATGCCATTGCAGAAGAGCCGATCTGGGTCTTTTCAAACGGCTCTTCCATCTCCTTGAAGCTCTGGAGCAGACGCATATCGTTGGAGAACTTGCTGCAGGACTGTGCAATACCGCTGAGGGTTGCCAGAATCTGAGAGTCGATCTTTCTGGAATAGGTCTGACCGGAAACCGGAACGACACCGTCAAAGCCCATTTCCTTGGCGATCTTCGCCTCCAGCTCCTTGACCTTATCGGTATCACCCTTGAACAGCTCCATAAAGGATGCCTGTGTGCCGGTAGTACCCTTGGAACCCAGCAGCTTCAGATTTGCAATACGGTATTCCAGTTCGTTGAAGTCCATGAGCAGCTCGTTCATCCACAGGGTAGCACGCTTGCCCACTGTGGTCAGCTGTGCCGGCTGGAGGTGGGTATATGCCAGCGCCGGCATTGCCTTGTATTCCAGGGCAAAACGGGACAGGTTCGCCAGCACATTAATCATCTTCCGGCGCACGATCTCCAGCGCATCACGCATGATGATGATGTCGGTGTTGTCGCCCACATAGCAGGAAGTTGCACCCAAGTGGATGATGCCGGCAGCCTTCGGGCATACCTGACCGTAAGCGTACACGTGGGACATGACATCGTGGCGGCGGCGCTTTTCCTCTGCCTCGGCAACGTCATAGTCGATGTTGTCGATGTTTGCCTCCAGTTCGTCCACCTGCTCCTGTGTCACCGGCAGCCCCAGCTCCATCTCTGCACGAGCCAGAGCCACCCAGAGACGGCGCCAGGTGGAAAACTTCTTGTCTGCGGAGAAAACGTGCTGCATCTCTTCGCTGGCATAGCGGGTGCAGAACGGACTTTCATAACTTGTGGTATTACGCATATTTTTGTACCTCTTTCTTTTGGAATCCGTTGACGGAATCGTTTCTTGTTCTATTATAGCATATTTCGGCAGGATTGGCAAGAGGGCGAAAAAACCGCCCCGACAGGAATGCCCTGCCGAGACGGTCTTTCACGATGCTGGAGACAACTCACACGGAAAATGTGTGCCTTATCCGGTCATAACGATTTACTTTTTTCTGCGCTTTTTGCCTGTCACGATCGCTGCAGCCAGTGCAGCGCCTGCCGGGATCAGAAGTGCCGGAAGTGCCTCGCCGGTCTTTGGCGTTGAGGAGATTCTTGTGCTGCCGGAGGACGAACCGGAACTGCTGCCGCTGCTGTTGCTGCGGGTAGTGGTCGTCGTCTGGCTGCTGCCGGCAGTGGTGGATGCAGAATCACTGCTGTCCGTGCCGGTGCCGTCGGTTGTCACTAGGGTTGCCGTTGTGGTCGGCGTATGCTCTCCATTTCCGGCGGTGGTGTTTCTCTCGGTCGTGGTCTCTTCGGCTGTGGTTGTCGTAGTCGTTGTGGTGGTAGTTCCTTCGGTTTCAGAAGTGGTCGTCTCTGTGCCGATGTACTCATCCACCATGACGATCGCCTTTGTGTCTGCACTATATGCGGTGCTTACGATCTGCCATGTACCGTCCTCCTGGACGACAGGTGCGCCGTTCTCATCGACGGCAACTGTCAGCAGCAGCAGATCGCCGTTTTCATCCAGCTGGAAGTAGATCGGCTCTGCAATTGCGTAGTCTGCCGGAGCGAGGACTTCGGTCAGGCAGTACGGTACGCCTGTTTCGATGTTGGCAAAGACGTGAGACACGCCCTCTTCCGATACCCACTGGTCGATGACATTGCCCGACTGGTCTGTGATCGTCAGCGTTGCGCCGCCGATCTCCTTGCCACCTGCGTCACACTTGCGGATGAGATAGCCGTCCGGACGTTCTGTGGTAACGGTGGTGGTTTCTGTTGTTTCTGTGGTCGTTTCTTCGGTTGTGGTCTCTTCGGTAGTCGTATCTTCTGTTTCAGAGGTTGTTGTGATTACTGTGGTTGTGGTCGTTGTTGCTGCGGTCGTAGTAGTACTTGTTTCCGTTCCGGTCTCCGATACGGTGGTCGTCTCGGTCGATGCTGTGGTATCCGTCTCCGTTTCCGTTGCAGAAACAGTCGTGGTATCGGCGCTGACAGATGTTGTCGTCTCAGAACCGGTTTCCGAAGTGCTTTCCGACGATGTGCTTACCGCAGAGGTAGTTGTTCCGCTGGTGGTGGTATTGGTCGGACCTGCACTGGATTCTGTAGAACCTGTGGTTGATGTGACAGTACCCGACGCACTGCCGGATGTGGTCACTGTTGTGCCGCTGGTCGTGGTGTTGGTGGGTCCGGCGCTGGTTTGTGTTGCACTAGTGGAAGATACTGTTGCACTGCTGGTGACAGTGACAGTGTCGGTATTGGTCTGGGTTGTAGCGGATGTAGAAGATTCGGTGACAACGGTAACAGTCGATACAGTTGTACCGGATACGGTTGCCGTAGTATTGCTTGCGGATACGGTCGAGGTTGCCGTAGTATTGCTTGCGGATACGGTCGAGGTTTCCGTTGTCTGCGTGCCGGATGCAGATTCCGAAGAGGAACTGCTGCCGGATGTCACGCTGCTGGAAACCGATGTGGTTTTTGTTGTAACTGTTGTCTCAGACGAACTGCTGGTTTCCGAGCTGGAGGATGTCACCTTTTTCAGTGCATCGAACATGGTGATAAGACCGGTTGTCTCATCGTATTTGTTCGTCTTGCTCTCACCGACTTCTACGTTCTGTACCTTGCCGTCAACCACTTCAAACATGATCTTGGTGGTCAGTTCATAGCCGTCCGGTGCAATCGTTTCTTCCAGGGTATACTTGCCGTCCGGGAGCTGTTTCAGCAGAATTGCCTTGTCGCCGGATGTCCAGGTGATGACCTTGGAGCCAGCCGCATTGCCTTCGATCTTACCGTTTTCTGCGGTTACATGAGACAGATCTACGCCGCCCTCATAGGTCAGTTTCATATCTGCACCGGGCAGTTCCTGTGCAGCGTCTCCGTCCTTGCCCACCTTTACGATGGATACTTCGGACGGTGCATCTTCCATGACAACAGTCTTATCATCCTTTTTCGTCAGATTGTTTACGGTTTCGACCTTGCCGTCTGCGCCGACCACAAAGGTCATGGTCTCGGTCTTTCTGGTGAAGCCGTCCGGGGGAGTGATCTCTTCCAGGGTGTATGTGCCTGCCGGAAGATCGGTCAGCTCTACGCTGCCCTTTGTGCCGTCGGATGTCCAGCTGATGGTTTTGCCGTCATTTGCGATGCCGTCCGTAGACTTGTCGCCGTAAGCATAACCCACCTTGGACAGGTCAACGCCGTCCGGTGCAGTCAGTTTCAGTACGGCTCCGGTGAGTTCTTCGCCGCCGCCGACTGCCTGCTTACTAACAGAAACCGTTTTCTTGATGCTGTCCTTCATGACGATTTCATTATCGGAAACGTCATATTCCTCAGAAACGGCGGAAGTCTGTGTTACCTGACCATTCTTTATGGTAAAGGTGAAGCTTGTGCTTACCTTATTGTAGCCGTCCGGTGCAGCGACTTCTTCCATGATATATTCGCCGTCCGGCAGACCGATGATGTCAGTCTTGTTTTTGCCGTCTGAAACAAAGGTGATGGTATCGGATGTCTGCGTGTACTTGCCGTAATCGGCGTTGTCCTCCAGGGAGTCTGCCTTTGTCAGCGAAGTTTCTCCACGCTTGACCTCCAGCACATCTGCGTTCAGACTGCCGTCTGTCCGGGTGATCTTGATGGTTGCGCCTGCCAGTTCTGCGGAATCTGCAATGTCCTGCTTGTCCACGCTGATCTGCGAACGGTTAATAGCGGTAACCTTATTTGCCGCAAAAATACAGTTATTATTTTCAATCGGGCTGCCGTCCGGATGATTGGCAACCACATAGCCGCTTTCATCTACGCTGAATGTCACGCTCAGCGGTGCGTAGCCCTTAACTGCAGTCTCTGTCAGAGTGTATTCACCCTTTGCCAGATTTGCAATGGTTTCCGGTGCTGTCAAGGTCTTGGAAAAACCGCCGGGGCCTGTCAGCGTAAACGCACAGTTTGCCATTTCCCTGCCGTCTACATCTACCTTTGCAAATGAAATCTCTACATCGCTCTGGTACGCATCGGTGATGGTCTTATCGCCCGGAATGCCGGCATCCATGGTAACCATGTTGCCGTTGGAATAGCTTGCGACAAAGGTCTTTTTGCCGACTTCTGTCATGCCGCCGTCCGGAACTATTGTGTCTCCGTCCTTGTCCAGCTCAAAGACGTAGTAGGTCTTGCTGCTGTCTAGTCCCTCAAAGGTGACGGACTTACTGCCGTTGTCGCCGGCAGTAATGTTGATGTCTTTCTTTTCAACCAGCTGATAGCTCTCGTCTGCATTCTGCGTATACAGTCCCACCTGGATTGCATGGTCAACTGCCGGTTTGCCGTCCTCGGTAGCGATCTTGGTTACCTTGATCCTTGTGGGATTTTCGGTGGCATTGGTGATGACCGCATCCGCACTGGGTGCATCCTTGGTCAGCAGAATTGCCTGCTCACCACAGCCGTTATAGGAAACGTAGAATGTCTTATCTGTTTTCGTAGTGGGATCCTTGAAATCTGTTACGACGCTCTGGACAAAGGATTTCCCTGCGCCGACACGCTCTTTGCCGTTCATCTCAAAGATGTAATACTCGGTATCAGCGTCCAGACCGTCAAAGGTCACGCTAGAGCCAGCACTAACAGTTTTTGCATCAATCTGTGTATAGGTGTCACCGTTCTTGGTGAACAGTCCCACAGAGAATGCGGGTGTGCTCTTGACATCATCTGCGATCAGCACCTTGCTGACGGTGATGCTGTAGTCGATCTCCTCGGTGTTGGTGATCTCAGTTTTGCCGTCTGCCTGTACTGCCGCCGGTGCTGCCGGTTCGGAGGTATAGCGGATACCGCTGTCTGAGGTGTATTTTGCAAAGTCTGTATCTGCCAGAACACCGTTTGCATTGGTCTCCAGCACGTAGAATTCCACGCCCTTGGGCACATCTTCAAATGTCACGTTCTGCTTGCCTGCCTCGGTGAATGTCAGAGACTGTACCGGCGCATCTTCATAGCGCACATAGTCCCCGGCCGCATTCTTGATGAACAGGGCAAAGTAGAAGGTATCGCCGGTCACGCTGTCCCCTGCCAGGGTCTTGGTCAGCGTGATATTGCCCACATTTTTGGTGTTGGTCACGCCGACGGTCTGGCTCGCCGTGGCATCGGTGGAAATTACATTATCGGTATATTTCGGTGTGTAATTCTGAATCCGGTTGCCCTTGGCGTCGGTTTCCAGGAGATAAACGTTATTGGCGTTGTTCTGCTGCTTGATCGAGGACAGGTCTACGTCCTTCATGGTGACGGATGCCGCAGTCTGTCCTGCCGGAACGGTGACGGAAATCACATCGCTCAAACGTGTGGTATAATTTTCGTCGGCAAACAGAGCAAAGTAGAAAGTTGCATCCTTGGTCTCTGCCTCTGTCAGCGTCTTGTTGACGGTCACATCAATGGTGGTGTCCGGTGTCTGTACCCAGACGCCGACCTTTGCCGGCTCTGCCACCATGACGGTGTCGCCCAGAATGCTGGTATTCTGATAGGAGTACGCAAAGCTGTTCCATGCGATATTCTCCTCGCCGGTCTTTGCCACATAGCTGGGAACGGTTGCGGTCACTTTGACAACAGCTTCCTCACCGACCTTGACGGTCGTATCTTGCAACTGGATCCGGAAGTCTACGGTATCGTCAGACTTGATGTTTGTCCAGTTCATGACATCGTTCTGCCCCAGCCAGTCCTTGGAATATTCATCCAGGACGGAGGTCTTGTCGGTGGAGTAGCTGCGTACTGTTTTGTCAATTACATCTGTTCCGTTCACCACAACAGAATCAATGCTCTTGAGTTTCACGCCGAATGCGGAGAAACGCTCATAGCCGGAAACCAGACCCAAGTCACCCACATAGGGCAGACGGTCGATAATGGTCATGTTTTCCAGATCTACCGGCGAGTTGTTCTTGATGTGGAGTTCATAGGTCACATCTTCGCCCTGCATACCCTGCACATAGTTGTGGGTAGGCTGGCGGCTGTAACCGGTATCGGTAGCCGGGTCCGTGTGCGGTGTGCCGGTGTGGTTCTGGTTGGTGTAGGTAATGGTCTTCCAGGATTCGGTGGTCAGACCAACGATGTTATAGTTTGCGTAGCTCCAGATCTGGTCGTCACGCTTTTCGCCGGCAACCGTATCTTCGGTGGAGAACGGCTGTGTCACGCTGGCATAGCCGGTATTGGTGATGACGCCCTCTTTTTCCTGACCGTCCTTGACGGTGGTGGTGAACTGGAATACAAGGCACTTGTTCGGTGCAAGCGTTGCCTTGCCCAGCTTGTCCGCATAAATAATCAGTTTCGAACCGTCGATCTTGTAGGCATCGCTGGGAACAGGCGTGCCGCTTTCCAGCAAGCCCTTGGCATCTGTTGTAAATGTGGAACCACCCTCACTGTTAGGAATCAAATCCAGTTCCTGGTATTTCAGTTCCATCTCCGAACCGGTATCATTGCTAAACTGGTATGTCGGCGGCAGATTGTCGGTCAGCGTTACGCCGTCCAGTTTCAAGTCTGCCACGTCGGTGGAATCGCCCCTGCCGTTGTACAGCACGGTCTGCCAGATCAGTGTATCACCGGCGGTGATGTAGCCGTTTTTTACCGGCTGTACGTCAGTGGTATCTTTATCATAGGTCTGTCCTGCAAAGGATGCCACTGCCAGCTTGGCGAAACCGGGTGCGGGAGTGGTTTTGGTGAAGCTGATGTCTGCGGTTGCATTCGGAGTTTTATCCTTGAGAACCGTTTCACCGTCTTTGACAACAACATTGGTAACTGTGTTTGTCAAAGTTGTACTCTTTGCAATCGTATCGTAGAGTTTTTGTGCTCCGTCAGAAGTCAGCTTTGTCTTATATGTAATCGTCACAGCGGAACTGCTTCCATTCAATGAGGTTGCAGAGGTAAACGCAATTGTGAGTTGATTACCGTCCAATTTCGAAGCACTGGTGTCCAATGTACCATTTGTTACAGAAATCACCTGTGATAAATCACCGTCTGCCAACGTCATACCGTCCGGAAGAACATCTGTCAGAGTAAAGGTCTTTCCATAATAATCTGTGGTATCTTGTGTGTTCGGTTTCAGTGTAATCGTATTGGTAAATTCTTGATTTTCCAAATCATTCTGTGACAAGTCGGAGATTTCCTTTTTGTTCGGAGAAGCACTTTTCTCTGTGTTGAAACAGAAATCATAGGGAACCTGAACCGATGCCGCTGCATAAGAACCAGTAGTTGCTCCCCACATACCGCTTTCACTGTTCCATGTGTTATTCGGATAAAATGCAACATAATTTCGATAATAATTGGGACGTGCACCTGCCATGCTCATATTATTCATGGTCATTGTATATTCGATCTCAATAGACTGACCGGGAGCCAATGTCAGCTGATCTGCCGGAATCTTATAGCCCCATGTAGTATTTTTGTTCGCATCATTATACCAGTAATATATTCCCAAATCAGTCGAGCCGGTATAAGTACCTGTGCAGGCGATTACTTTACCAGTAGTTTCTCCATCTGCTGAGGTCTGCCGATACCAGCCATCTGCCATTTTCAGACCTTTTATCACAGCACCTGTGAGATTAGTAAAGCGAACACGGAATATCGCTTTATCGCCCTCCGAAAATCCTTGGAAACCGGATTTTATGCTGTCATCGGTATCTACCAGCACATTACCATTTTCATCGACAATCCACTTTTCCGCCTTATAATCGCCGGAAGTATCTTTTGTGGTTTTGACTTCATTGGATTTTACAGTGCTGCCGTCATATCTACACTGTGCCCGATTGACGATTTCTCCAGTCGTACCAGTCTTAACTTTACCAGTAATGGTAACTGTCACCTTTTCGCCCGGTGCAATGCTCCAAACGCCCTTATTTTCTACGGTGTTTCCCGTTACCTTTACCGCACATCCAGCTTTGTCTGTCTTGGCAGCCACACTTTCCAACACTTCCGGAACTGCATCAGAAAATGTCACGTCATTTGCATCAGCACTGCCGCTGTTTTCTACAACAATGATATAGATCAGGGTATTTCCTGCCACATAGGAAGACGTGTTCACCGTCTTCGTAATCCCCAGCTGTGCTTTCGGCGTATCCGGTGTAAACTTCACTTCATTGGAAGACTTGCCGTCTACCTTTGCTATGTTGGAAATTTCTCCGTTCACGCTGTCTTTGATTGTACCAGTTACCGTGATCTGTACTGTCTTTCCTGCCGGAACGTCAATTTTATCCGGAAAGGCTAATTTTGTAACACCGTCTACGGTATAAGTCATATTCTCCAGATTGTTCGACAGCCTATCATCTGAAACAGAAACATCTTTTGCGTCCTTCGCACCGGAATTGGTGACAGAAATGGTATAAGTCGCAGTCTGTCCGGCAATGCCGGTGTAGTACTTCTGCCCCAGATTCTTACCATTATAAGTCACAAAACCACTCTTCACCGGCGTTTCGATCACAGCCTCATCCTTTTTCACCTGGATGGTCTTTTCCGCCTTTTCGCCGTGGTTTCCGGTAACGGTATTGGTCAGCGCCACGGTTTCGTCCTTGTCCACGGTACACTCGATTTCCTTGGTGATGCTCTTTCCGGCAGGCACGGCAATGCCTGTCCAGGCAGTGTCCCCGGTCGGTGTCAGTCCGTCCGGCAGGGTATCCGTGATATCGATATCACCGTCCATATCGCCGGTGTTGGTCACGGTAATGACAAACTTGACCTTATCGCCTTTTAAGTAGTATGCCTTTTCATTTTCCACCGTTTTGCTCAGACTGAACTGCGGTCCCTTGGGTGCGCTGACTGTCAGTTCCACGCTGTTTCCGCCGATGGACTTTTCCGCTGCATTGTCCCCGTAGGGCTTGCCGGAAACGCTCAGATCGTTGGTGACCTTGCCGTCTGCTGTACCGTTCATCTTTACGGTACTGCTGTTCAGCGGCAGTGCCACATTCAGACGCACTGCCGGCATCTCGGCGTTCTCGTTCTTGCTGTTCAGCACAAAAGAGATGTCTGCCTTTGCGCCTTTTACGGTGACGGTGGGTTCTGCATCATAGCCTGCCGCCTGGATCGCCGACTTTACGGCGTTCCGGATGGCAGCTGCTGCATCGTCGTCCAGGAATGTCATGTTTTCCAGGCTGATCGTATCCTGGAAGGTCAGGCTCTTCACCCACTCTGCGCCTTTTTTCTGGGACGCATTGTTGGAAGAGGCGCTGAGCGTATAGTTCACCGAAGTGCCGCCTGCAATGTCGCTGGCTTTCAGACTGGTGCGGTCCTCGCTCTTGGACGCATTCCAGTTCATGGCTGCAATTGCGGTGATCGTATTGGACACGCTCTTTCCGGAGCCTTCCTGCGAGATACGCACCTCTGCGACGGTGCCGTTCGGCGTTTTGCCGTTCCGGAACTTCGCCTGGAGCCGGATCTGCTTGGTCTGACCGTTGTCAATGCTGAATGTAATATACCGGCTGCCGTCCGGATTGACGTGCAGTACATATCCGTTATACACTGCGCCGTCCCGGAAACCGTTTCCGGCAAAGTTGGGCAGCAGAAGATTCTGGTCGGTGATCTCGATCCGATAGGTGTCTTCTTCACCCTCATTGACATTGTTTCCGGAGATCGTCGCCATCAGATAGAACAGATCGCCGGATTCTACGCCTTCTTTGCCTTTCTCAGGATCAGGAATAGGGTTGTACTTACTGTCCCGAAATTCTATGCTGGAATTTGTCAATACCAGCGGTCCGCCGGATCGTCCGTTATTGTCTGCCGATACCGGAAACAGCATCGACGGCAGGCAGGTCACGATCATCAGGACTGCCAGCAAGACACTGATGACACTTGTACGCAGGTGTCTTGTCTTTTCTGTCTGCATAAAAAAAACTCCTCTCATTGCGGGAACGCTGCACGCAGTCTGTTCTGCATTCTTTCGTGCAAACTTTGTACGGCGTTTCCTCAGATTTTTTGCACCGTGGCAGCAACATCGACAAAAACGATATACATACCACATTTTTTACGGCAATTTCCACCAACTCCGCCGCTTTCAGCTGTTCAATTGTTTCCACAATCAAAAGAACATTTTGGCACAAATCACGGAAATCGCTCTGATACAACTTTATTATACTGATTATCCGTGAAATTTTATATCATTTTTTATATAATATTTGAAAAGCAAGAGGAAGAATCAGGAAGTCTATTCAAACGGCTTTCTGATTCTCCAAATTTTGCAGCGGCATCTCCGGCGAATGGCTGTCCGAATTTACCCGCATGCAACTTCTTTCAATCACATATGACGAATCCCGCCATTGTTTTTTCAAATATTTCGTGAAAAAAGCTATTGCAACATCGACCAAAATCCGGTATAATAGTATTAGATATGTTCCAACCTGGCGGAGCAGTCTGTATTATGGTGGTTCGGCGCACCATAAAGAGGTACGAATGGGATTCCGGCACGGTTTCTGTGTGCCGGGAACGAGAAGATTCCGCCGAAACTGTTGAGGAGGATAACATGGCAGTAAAAACAACTGGAAATCCCCAGAGAGAAGAATTGAAACAGAAATTTGTAGACAGACTTCAGCTGGAGTGCAGTGTTTCTCCGGACGAGGCATCTGATAAGCAGATCTATCAGGTGCTGTCCGCACTGATGGTAGAAAAGCTGAAGCACAAGCGTCAGCACTTTGTAAACAAAACCAATTCCGTAGGCGGCAAGAGCGTATACTACCTGTCTATGGAATTCCTGATGGGACGTTCCCTAAAGACCACCCTGTACAACCTGGAGCTGGCAGACGATGTTCGTGCCATCCTACAGGACTATCACATCAACCTGGACAACATCTTTGAGTGCGAGCCGGACGCAGGTCTGGGCAACGGCGGTCTGGGCCGTCTGGCTGCCTGCTATCTGGACGCTATGGCAACCCAGGAGATCCCGGCGACCGGTCACTCCATCTGCTATGAGTACGGTATCTTCAAGCAGATCCTGGAGGACGGCTGGCAGACCGAGGAACCGGACAACTGGCTGCCGGGCGGCAGCGTCTGGCTGGATCCGAAGCCGGACGAGGCGATCGAAGTACACTTCGAGGGCAATGTCCAGGAATACTGGCAGGATTCTTACCACTACATCTCCCATGTCAACTACAACACCGTTATCGCCATCCCGTATGATATGTATGTCTCCGGCTATGGCAGCACCGGCGTTTCTACCCTGCGTCTGTGGAAGGCACAGGCACCCAGCTTTGACATGAAGGAATTCAACGAGGGCAACTATGAACAGGCACTGTCCCGGAACTCCATGGCAAATGCGATCTCCAAGGTGCTGTACCCGAACGACAACCACCTGGAGGGCAAGTCCCTGCGTCTGCGCCAGCAGTATTTCCTGTGCGCCGCAGCCATCGGTGATATCGTAAACCACCACATGAACGTATACGGCACACTGGAAAACCTGCACGAAAAGGTTGCCATCCACATCAACGACACCCACCCGACTCTGGCAATTCCGGAACTGATGCGTGTCCTGCTGGACGACTGCGGCTATACCTGGGATCGTGCATGGCACATCGTCACCAACACCTTCGCTTATACCAACCACACCGTAATGGCTGAGGCACTGGAAAAGTGGGATGTAAACCTGGTAAAACAGATCGTGCCGAGAATCTTCCAGATCATCGTGGAGATCAACAACCGCTACTGCGCAGGTCTGATGGAGCGCAACGGCGGCGACAGCGCAAGAACCACACGGATGTCCATTATCAAGGACAACCAGATCCACATGGCTACCCTGTGCGTTATGGCATCTCACAGCGTCAACGGCGTTTCCAAGCTGCACTCGGAGATCATCAAGGACAGCGTATTCCACGAAGAATATCTGGACACCCCGAACAAGTTCAAGAACGTCACCAACGGTATCGCATACCGGAGATGGCTGTATCAGTCCAACCCGGGTCTGACCCAGCTGCTGCGTGACAAGATCGGCGACGGTTTCCTGAAGGACGGCAGCGAGCTGAAAAAGCTGGACGTTTTCGCTGATGACAAGGCTGTTCTGGAACAGCTGCGCAAGATCAAGAAGGAAAACAAGGAGCGTTTCGCCAAGTTCGTCAAGAAAAAGAGCGGTCTCATCCTGGATACCGACAGTGTATTTGATGCACAGGTAAAGCGTCTGCACGAATACAAGCGTCAGCATCTGAATGCAATGCACATTCTGGCACAGTACAACGCCCTGCTGGAAAATCCGGATATGGACTTTACGCCCAAGACCTACATCTTCGCTGCAAAGGCAGCGCCGGGCTATTATCTGGCAAAGCAGATCATCAAGATGATCTGGGCGCTGTCTGAGGAGATCCGCAAGAATCCCCGCATCTCCGACAAGCTGTCCGTTTACTTCCTGGAGAACTACTGCGTTACCATGTCCGAGCTGCTGATGCCGGCTTGCGATATTTCGGAGCAGATCTCTCTGGCAGGTACAGAGGCATCCGGTACCGGCAACATGAAGCTGATGCTGAACGGTGCGATCACACTGGGTACACTGGACGGCGCAAACATCGAGATCGGCGACGCAGTGGGCGCTGACAACATCCTCATCTTCGGCATGAAGACCGAGGAAGTCAACACCCTCAAGGCTCGTGGCTATCGTCCGGAGGACTATTACAACAACAACCCGATCATCAAGAGCTGTATCGACCGGATGTATGCCGGCATCAACGGCTGCAAGTTCACCCAAGTGGCTGACTCCCTGCGCACCCAGGATCCGTACATGGTTCTGGCTGACTTCGACAGCTATTGTCAGGTACAGGAACACAGTTCCAAGCTGTACACCGACAAGGACACATGGACCAAGATGTCCCTGCACAACATTGCCAACGCAGGCATCTTCTCCGCAGACCGTGCTGTAAACGAGTACGCAAAGGATATTTGGAATATCTGAGGACTGGGGAATCTCTCCCGGAACTGATATAATCTGACGAAAACGGAGCAGCACAAACCCTGCTCCGTTTTCTTGAATGAACGGGTTGTGCGGTGTCCGCGAAATTACAATTTGCATATTCTCACTTCACAAAGAAAGGAGCATCTCTGTATGCGTTATTTTTACAACAGCTGGGATTCGGCGTATAAGTCGCACTTCGGTGCCATTGCCAGAAACCAGAGCTGTCAGTTCACCATTCGCCTGCCGGAAGAAACGCCGCTGGACTTTTCTCCGGTGCTGGTGGTTTTCCGCACCGGCTTCAAGGAACGTTTTCTGCCGATGAACGTGAAAGAACACGAAAACGGCTATGTCACATACACCACAGATCTCATTCCCAAGTACTCCGGCGTACACTACTACTATTTCTCCTACACCTCCAACGGTGTGCGGCACTATATCAAGCGGGGCGATGCCTGCCACGGCACACTGGATCAGGGAGAAATGTTCCAGCTGACAGTCTACAACGAGGACTATCAGACACCCCAGTTCCTCAAGGGCGGCGTGATGTATCAGATCTTCCCCGACCGCTTTTGCAGCAGCGGCAAAATGCATGACAATGTGCCCTCTGACCGCGTGATGCGGGAATGGGGAGAACTCCCCTACTACAAGCCCGACCAGAATGGTCACGTCTGGAACAACGACTATTTCGGCGGCGACCTGGACGGCATCCGCAGCAAGCTGGACTATCTGAAAGACCTGGGTGTCACCTGCATCTATCTGAACCCGATCTTCGAATCCCACGAGAATCACCGTTATAACACCGCAAACTACCGGAATGTAGACCCACTGCTGGGTACCAACGAGGACTTCCGGGAGCTGTGCAAGGCGGCAAAGGTACGGGGCATCTCCGTCATCCTGGACGGCGTATTCTCCCACACCGGCGCAGACAGCATCTATTTCAACAAGTTCGGACGCTACAACACGCCCGGCGCTTATCAGTCCGAGAACAGCCCGTATTACTCCTGGTATCACTTCTGGGGCAACAAGGAGTACGAGTCCTGGTGGGGCATCGACACCCTGCCGAATGTGGACGAGAACAACCCCAGCTACACCAAGTACATCTGCGGCGACGACGGCGTACTGGACTACTGGATGAGCCTGGGCGCCGCCGGATACCGTCTGGACGTGGCAGATGAGCTGCCGGACGAGTTCCTGGACAATCTGCGCACCTGCGTCAAGAAGTATGATGAGGAAAAAATCGTCATCGGCGAGGTCTGGGAGGATGCGTCCAACAAGGAGGCTTACGGCGTCAAGCGGCGCTATCTCCTGGGCGACCAGCTGGACAGCGTAATGAACTATCCGTTCCGTGAGGCGATCATCGCCTACATGAAGGGTGAGGCTGCCACCACATTCCGGGACCGCATTATGGTGATCCTGGAAAATTATCCGAAATGCACGGTGGATGTGCTGATGAACTTTGTCTCCACCCACGACATCGAGCGTGCCATCAACCGTTTCGGCGGTCAGCCCTGCGACGACAAGAGCAAGGACTGGATGGCATCCAACGAGCTGTCCCCGGACGAGTACAACCGTGGCAAGGCTCTGCTCAAGGGCGCCATGGTACTCCAGTTCTTCCTGCCCGGCGTCCCCAGCATTTACTACGGAGACGAGGCTGGCTTGCAGGGCTGGAAAGACCCGTTCAACCGCCGCTGCTATCCGTGGGGCAATGAGGATACGGAACTGGTGGAATACACCCGTCAGATGGCGAAGATCCGCCGGGAGCATCCGGCTTTTGCAGAGGGCGCTATGGAGTTCCTGGTACTGGAGGAAAAGGTGCTGGGCTTTGCACGATACATTCTGCAGAACGGTTCCAGCGCTGTTGTGCTGATGAACCGCAGCGATGAGACTGCCATGGTCTCTCTCCGGGACAAGTGCTTTGAGAAGTATGCGTTCAGCACAGTAATCAGCGGCATCTGTGACGGCGATGCTGTCATTCTGCCGGCACACAGCTATGCAGTTGTCAGCGCCGTTCGCTCCAATCAAGCAAAAACGCAGTAAATTCTCCGGGATTTTTCTGCATTCAGACAAAAGGCGGCAGAGATGCCGCTTTTTTGTTAGCTGTTTTTATTTGCGGCTTGTTCTAAAATCAAAGATATCCATTTTATTTTGCAAAGATTTCAAAAGAAAAACTTTCTTTTTTTTGAAAGTGTCGAAAAAAGCTTTACAAGCGTCCGGAAATGTGCTATACTATATGAGTCGCCAATCGAGGTGTGGCTCAGTTTGGTAGAGCACTACGTTCGGGACGTAGGGGCCGCAAGTTCGAATCTTGTCACCTCGACCAATTACAGAAGGCTGAATTACGAAAAAAGCTCGTAATTCAGCCTTTTTTCGTTACCTGGGGTGTTTTGCGAAAAACAGGTTTTTTCCTAAAATGGCAAGTAAATACGGGCAAATGGCAAGTAAAATGGCAAGTGGAAAACGGTCAGTTTGTGCCAGTTGTTGGAATTTTTAGAGTTGCCTAGCGTTGTCCAATAAAGAAAGAAGGCAAATGGATTTGAACAAAAGCACGAAAAGCGTACAGCCTATAGATCCTGTCATTACACTTCCAGCCTATCCGAATCAAAGGCAATACCGTGCAAAGTCACCAGACGCTCTTTGTGCGGTATTGCCTTAAAATAAAATAGGCAAAGGATTTGTCACTGCCAATCGCAGCAAGTCCTTTGCTTTTTATTATTTCCGTTCCGACCGCCTGTGATTTCTGTACTCCTTAGGCGTCATTCCATAGAGTGCCTTAAATTTGCGGCAAAAATATCCCACATTTTCAAAGCCTGCTGTCTGAGCTATAACGAAAACGCTGTTTTCAGTTTCCGTAAGAAACTTGGCAGCACGCTTCAAACGATATTCCAGAGCATAATTAATGGGCGATGTATGCAGATAGCTTTTAAAAATATTCAGCACACTGCTTTTGCTTATAGAAACAGATCTTGCAATGTCTTCCAAGGTTATCCGACGATAATAGTTTTTGTGGATATGCTGCATCATTATCTGCAGCTGTGCTTGTGCCTGTGCGGAGGTCTTGTTTATGTTTTGAGTGTCGTTCCAACTTATGCTTTCGTAAATCTGCCCCCATAGCTTCATAATAAGTTCGGTTGTTTTCAGTTCGGATATGCTTTTCGATTCCTGTATGGCAAACACATTTCGTATTGTATCAAGCATCTCACATTGCTTTTCATCTGTCGGCGATATTATCAGGCATTCAACCGAGGACATAAGCACAGGCTTTATATATTTGCGGTATATCAAACTGTTTTCTGCGGCTATCAGAAGCGGAGAAAAGACCATATTGGGAATAATTGTACTTTCGCTGCTCTCAAACCGATGTATCACCTGTGTGTTGATGAAAATTGCTTCCCCTGTGTTAAGCACATATCTGCTGCTGCCCACAAAAAAATCTGCCGTCCCATTTTCTACAAGCACAAACTCAACCTCGGGGTGCCAGTGCCAGTCAATACAGTGCAGGTCAAAGAGCCATATATCCTCATAATAATATCGAAAGGGATATTCCTCACTGCCGTGACTTATGGTTTCACGAAGAGTTTCGTCAGTGATGATCTTTGCGTAGCCGTCGTTTAGGTTTTTCAAATTTATCCTCCATTTTTGCGATATAGTGTAATAAAAATGCGATATTGTACATTGAAATATGCCGTTTGTTATGATATGATACAATTATATCAAAAAGCGAAAGGAACGTCAAGATGAATTACAGAAAAACTCTTATTGCCTGTTATCTTGGATTTATTACACAAGCTATTACAGCAAATTTTGCACCGCTGCTATTTCTCACATTCCACAATGTTTACAATATCCCTCTCGGAAAAATTGCGCTCATATCATCCGTTTTCTTTATCACCCAGCTTATTGTGGATATTCTCTGTGCAAAGTTTGCGGACAGAATAGGCTACCGCAGATGCGTTGTGGGTTCTCAGCTGTTTTCGGCAGCAGGAGACTTTATATTTGCACTAATTCTTTTTATTTTGCAGAGAACACTTTACAAAAAAAAGAAAAAGACATCAGGAATTGTTACAGCCGTATATTTGATGCTTTATGCAGTGGGCCGTTTTCTTATTGAATTTTTAAGAAACGATCCAAGAGGATCTGTTGGTGTATTGTCAACATCACAGTTTATCGCGATCTTTATGTTCGCAGCAGGAGCTGTTATGTTAAGCAGATTTGTAAAAAACAGCAATTGATTAAAAAAAATATTTTGCCTACAGGACTACGACAGAAATATATAAGCAGAAAGGAAGACAACAATGGCAAAAGAAAAGATACCAAAAACGAAT
>OLND01001779.1_pt1 | contig 21198 bp, 19 predicted proteins | sample 1672031 | NCBI WGS metagenome assembly OLND01 (sample SAMEA3136638, study PRJEB25190) | human gut metagenome | biome: human gut; feature: human-associated habitat; material: faeces | place: Austria | collected 2013 | reverse complement strand
ATCAATGATTTTTTCATCAATTCAAGAGGTTTACACAAAATAATTTACACTACCACAACACATGACCTATTTGGTATATGGGAATATGTTGTAGGGAGTTTCTTATTATCTTACAATACTATTTTTAATGTTATGTTTTTCTCTGACATAATTCTATTCAATTACCCTGTAAAATGACATAAAAAAAGAACCTCTGATTACTCAGACTACCGAACTATGCAGCAACTCAGAAAACAAGAGCTTCCGTTCCCATATCTTCGATTTTTATGTTCAAACATTCTTTTTCATCAAGAAATTTCCCAATCGTTTCTTCTACCGGAGCATCTTCAACATAAGCACGACTGATACTTGCATATACTTCTGCAACGATCTTTACTCTTTCATCCAGATCACTTTTTTGCAAAAGCGCTTCTGTAAATGCGATAGTTTCTTTAAACTGATTCTTTCCAAAATTAAACGTAATCCAGCGCAGCGGATCATGCCCCTCTAAGAAACCTCGCTTCTGCATTTCCTGTTCTAAAGTCTCATACTCATCGTCCAAAAGACAAGCCTCATAACAATATAACAAATGCTTGATATGTGTACATGCTACCTTCTTACTACACTTTTCAAAGCGTTGATCCTTTATCGCCATTTTTGCTGTATCAATCGCATTCTGAAATTTCACATCATCAATATACGCTCTCACCTTTTCGGTCTGCACAACCAACCACTCATCATAGAGATTCCTAATTTCCGGCTGCGCTTCTTTACTAATATATGTCGGATTATCCTTTTGCGGCGCAATCTCTTCATTTGGAATTCCAAGTATTCGCGATTCCATCCTTATCTGAAAAAATATTTTCATAATGCTTCTTATGGCTTCCATTTTTAGAGCGTGCACTTTTCCTCTATAAATACTCCTTCCAACTCCACTCGTAAACAAACCTACAATTGTTTTTTCATCCGCTTCCAAGCTCCACACAGGTGAACCCGAAAAACCATTTAGCTCATATACTCGATTACCGTGGTCTACATGCGTATCCTCTATCTGCCACAAGAGCACCTCTTTATCTTTCGCATTGTGAAGTATCCTTCCATACGTCCCTTCCACATAATTTAGAAGTTCCTCAATCTCTGTCTCGCTTCCCGGAAATCCTTGCGCCAGCACGCCATCTCCTTTATGCACTTCACCAATTACATAATCCGTAGTTTCAAAACTTATCTCTTCTTTTATTTCCAAACAAATGACCGCTGCATCAATGGAATGCACTATTATTCCTTCGTCACTTTCACTCACTTTATCAATTGGAGAATACTTCACTTGCTCTCGCGTCGCTTCCAGCTTTTCTACCTGGTATATTTCCTGCTCTCGATTTACCGGAAACAAAGAATAAATCTGAAATGGTTCTTCCAAACCATCCAATACATGTGCACAGGTAAAAATGTAAAGACGATTTCCACTTCCCGGATAAAATAAAACTCCGCTTCCCGATGACGTTCGCTTTTCATCTGTAATGAACACCGAATATTCTTGTGTTTCCAGTTCTAATTGTGCAATCATTCTTTCTTTGGCAGCTTCCATAGATATTCCCCTCTCTCAAAATGTATTTTTTCCGTCTTTAATTTATCCTCAATTGTCAGCATACCCGTCCACCAATCTGTCGAACCATAAATTGTAATCTCATCATTCCACTTCAAAAGCTTTGCGATCGTCTGCTTATCCGGATGACTGATTCCATCCGTACAGATCATATACGTTTGACATCTTATCCTCCCACACCACTCTTCTGAAAGATTTCGAACAGAGCCATGATGAGAAAGCTTCATAAAATCATAGCTTTTATTTCCCGCAACTTCTAAAATATCCTCCGCCCAGGCATCTCCTGTAAACAGAAGCTTCTGCCCTTTATATTCAACTTCCATGATGATACTTGCACGATTGCTTGGACTTGCATCCTTTCCTTTAATTAGTAAATTCATCAACTCTTCCAAAGAATATCCGTAATCTGATTGTTTTCCAAGCGGTACATTACCAAACGCTTTCGGAAACAGCTGATACAATGTTTCCTCATTCGGCCATAAAATCCGAAAGACCGCTCCATCTAAATCATATGTCATTCCTGCTAATGCTGGTTTAATCGTTATCCCTTGTTCTTTAAGCGCTGTATAAACTTCATCATTTTGACGAACGGATAAATCCATATTCTTCCCCATTAATTTGCCATGATTCATCCAAACTTCTTCAATATTCAGTTTTGTTTTATTTCGTAAATTGTACAGAAGCCCTCCCAGATGATCCGTATCTACATGTGAAAGAATCATTACATCAATTTTTTCATGATTTGCCACGATTTGTTTGCAAATTGCTTCAAACTCTAATCCAAAGCGTATTACACCACTATCAATTAAAATATTATGCGGTATGCCAGATGCTCCTGTGTAGCGCAGACGGATGCAGTCTCCTTTGCCTGCATTGTAGTTGAATATTTGTAGCATGTTAGTCCTCCGTGATATGTTAATCTAATCGCACCCGAAACAGAGTTAGACTGCTAGCATAGTCTGCACTTTCCTCTTCCGGTAATTGTCAAGGTAGTTGTCAGTAAAAATTGAATTTTTTATTTCATTCAGGTTAGCAGAGTTTACTTTGTCCCCGACATAATCATCAATGGCAAGCAGCTACGCTGATGCATCGCATCCATTGACAATTATGTCAGCACAAAGTCTTACTATTCGACAACCCGAATGAATCCATGTTTATGAAGCATCTGTTCAGAAAGCCCACTACGCCTTTGACGCGGCGTCAGAAAATTCAAACCACTGTGGTGATGATCATGGTTATACCATTTTACAACTTATATTTCTTTATATTCTTCATAAAGTCCACAAATATTTTTCAAAATAATATTTGTATCTTCTAAATAATTAATATACTCTACTATTTCTTCTTCTGAAAATCTTTTTTCTTTATCTTCTGACCAATTTTTAAATTGTTCTGTTATCGATTGCAAATCATATTTTGCATTATTTTTTTGTACAATATAAAGAACAGTTGCTATGCCCTCCAACCTTTTATCTGTTTCAATCGCATTTACATATTCTGATGCTTTTTCTACTGCCGGTAATAATTTTTTTAATTTTGCTTCTGTTTTCTGACTACATATCATTCTATAAACTTGATTATACGTTTCTGATGAGTCTACTATCCCATAATGCTCCTGATATTCTTTAATATTTCTTGCAACTATATCTATAGAATGAGAATACGGACCATAATGAAATTTATTAAATTTAAAGTATTCTTCACCTAAAAAATAATTCATAAAATATCCTGTTTTCTGGAGTCGTAAAAATCCAAATTTTTTCAAGTGCAATTTGATTTGTATTAAAACTAACCCTGCTACTGTAATATTAGGAGCTTCTTTCGGTATTGCTTTATATGACATAAATGGTTCATAGATAAGTATGTCTACTTTCTCTTTTAACTCTGAAAATTTATCTTCAATTAATTTTTTAACATCATTCCACTTTAATCCACCATTCCCACAACCAAGTGGTGGAATTGCAATTGAGTGTATTCCCTCGCTTATTATTAATTCTACCAGTCTATCTAAACCAATCTCAATATAATACAATTCTGATTTTTCTCTCCACTTATCTTTTGTCGGAAAGTTTACAATCCATACTCCATCTTCAAAATAATAATGTATCACACCAATATGAAGCTTCCCCGATTTACACGCTTTTATATAATCTCTATTATTTTCTGGATATCTTAATTTGAACTGATATGCTATCCCCTTACCCATATATCCTTCACAGTTAACAGTATTTACCAGACATTCTGCATTCGAGTCAAATAAATTTCCTGTCACATATTTAATCATCTCTCGACCTCTTCCTAACAATTAAACCACTGTTTCATTACATTAACATAAGGTGGTGGAAAATCAATATCATATTTTTCCAATTTCTCTTCTACAATTTGTCTGACCTCTTCGGATGGAACATAAATACATTTAAAACACTGCGGGGGAACAATCAAATCTGTTAAGCATTCTGCCATTTTTACTTCTTTTGCATAATTATCATTTCGCCCTACTTCCATCAAAGTTTCCCAATCTATTAAATTAAAGCCCTCATCATAATCATACAACTTAAATTCATTTCCTGATAGTGGATGAATAGGTAAAATTTTGAATCTATTTACTCTTGCCAATTCTCTTTCTATACATATATAGATCATCTTCTGTGCATTATAAGTATTCTTAACTGCTACATCAAATGCAGAATATGGATGGAAATGAAAAGGCGTATAACCATCTAATCCCAATCCCGTTCTTTTATCAATAATCTTTTCATCAGCTACATCACTAAATCCAATACTATTTTCCAGTATTACTTTTCTTGGAAGCAATCCATATTTAATGATAGAGTCCAAATTATCTAATTCTGTTAAATGATACAACAGCTTTCCAGCTTTAGCCGATTCTATTCCCATATATCTTTCCTTTCCACTATAATTATTATATCTATTTTATCATTTGACAAATTGCATTGCAAGTAGTATGGGTTTAAATATATTATATGTTAATCTAATCGAATTATATTTTCACCACGACACTCCTGCCGTGGTGATTTTCCAAATTTTTTTCCATCAATTTTTTTTAATTTCCATACAGATAGTAAAACATTCCCTTATGTGGTCCATTTAAGTAGGTAATATCCCACATATACACTTGATTCGATGCAGTTGCATGATAGGTGGATGGACGATTCTTCTTTGGAGCCTCGCTACGTCCTCGATGATTCAGCATTTTTTCTTCTCGCAACACACGATAAAAGGTTGATTCTGAAGCAATATAAACCCCTTCATCTGCTAATGCAGGAACAATCTCACAAGGTGCCATACTGGCGTATTCCGGTCTGTTACAGATTGCCAGAATCTCTTTGCGAATCTCGGATGGTATTTTATTTGCCGGCTTGGAATGGTCTGCTTTTGGACGCCCATCCTCATAGGAATTAGTAGCCGCTTTGCGTTTTCTCCAGCGATAGAACGTTCGCTCTGTGATTCCAAGACGCTCACATGCCTTTTGGCAGGAAACACCCGAAGCAACCGCCTCTTCGATTAGCTCTACAGCAATCTTGCGTTCTGAAGCGCTAGTCACTCGTCCTCTGACTCCCCCCAGATCGCATTTGCTTTTTTTGACAGTACAAGTAAAGCTTCCGCTTCTGCAAGTGCTTTTTCCTTGCGTTGCAATTCTTTTTCCAGTTTTCTGCGCTCTTTCTCGAAATCCTTGAGTTCTCGATTTAATCGGGAAGCCTCTTTTGCAACGCCACCATTTGCATTCATACAAGCGTCTTTCCACGCTTTGATTTGTTCTACATAAAGTCCCTTTTTACGGGCATACTCAGCAAGCTCTGTTTCATTCATACTTGCAGTTTCCACGACAATTAAAAACTTATCCTGTGTGCTCCAGTTATCTGGGATTGCATCCGTACCAGGAGCAGCATAGCCTTCTCTTCTGGCTTTGTCTCGCCAGTTACGAAGGGTCTGCTCTGAAATGCCTTCTTCTCTGGATATCTTGGTAATGGATTCATTGTTTAGTGGAAGCATTCTTCTAAGGAGTGCATCCTTTAATTCTGGGCTATAGTTCATAGTGAAATCTACTTCCTGTGATGATTTTATTTTACCACAAAAATAATTTTCTTTCACTGACAACTATCCTAACACACAGGGACACGGCATATCATCAAAACTTGATCACTTTCGGCTCATGAGTGAAAGAACTAATGGTAGCCACACCATTCTTGAAGTAGAACACTTCAGTGTTGCCATCATCTGCGGCATACATCTTCTTCAGTGCCGGATAAGCATCCAGCATAGATTCTCTCGCCTCAATGCGGTCATCCTCTACCAGTTCACCGGCAACGCGAATCCACTCGCCGCCTTTGAATGCACACAACTCTGCTTTCGGATTGGCATGCAGCTGCTTGGAAACATCCTTCTTTTTGCCAGTCTGGATGTACAGCTTGCCTTCAAAAATATGTGCCGTGCCAAACGGACGCACTCTCGGCTGGTCGCCCTCGACCGTTGCCAAATAATATGTTTCAGCCTCTTTTAAGAATTTTACAATTTCTTCCATTTAATTCTTTCCTTTCCCACACGGTCATGTGTGTTTTATATTTTTATGGTTTTATTTCAGTTTTTCAAGGATCTCGTCCGCACTCATGCCACTGGCTAATAATTTCTTCAGCACTGCTTCGGCTTCAGCCTTCTTAGCTTCTTCAGCGGCCTTAGCATCTGCCTTTGCCTTCTTTGTTTCCAGGGATGCCACTTCTTTTTCGGCCTTCTTCAGAGCAGACTTTTTTGCTTTCAAATCAGCCTTCAAAGTGTCGATGTTTGCGGCGATGGATGCGATTTCGGCGGCAACGGCTTCCTTTGCAGCCTGCTTTTCAGCGAGCTGTGCAGCAAAATCAACGGTTGCTTTTACGGTCTTGGGCTTGTTCTTGCTACCTTTGAGACGGGGCATAGGTGATAACCTCTTTCCTTTAATAACTATTTAAGTATAGCACTGTGGACATTAATCCAATCTATAGTGATAAGTTCCTGCTTTTGTCATAGTCTGTACTTTAAAATCAGGATCTTTTAATGCACTTGAAATAAGTGTTTTCTTATATGGAACATGAATTGTTGCAACTTCAGACATACTATCTCTAAAAATCGGCAATTCGTCCCAAAGGTCTGTCACTTGTTTTTTCATACCATTGGCGCCCCATATATCTGATTTTTCTTTAAAATCAGGATATATAACAATCACCGGAAGACCTTTAGTATTTATTCCATAATCAATTTCTTCACGCAAAGCCTGACTGTTTTTTGTATTAGAACTCAAAAACAGCACAATATTTTTTGAAACATCCAGCCGCTCATGCAGTCTCTTTTTCAATGTATCCCAAGAACTATCGTCTCTAACATTATATGTTTTTGCATGAGCATCAACAAATGGGAAAGAGTCATCGGCACCTTTCCATGCACGTAACTGATTGTAATAAACAAAATCCGGAGTAGCATTTGCTCCTAAATTTAATTCATTAAAAGGAGTTTTTACATAAAATGCCGAGTAATTAGCTGTTCTATTCGCCATATTTCTACCTCCTTGAAATCACATTAAATATATCTTTATATTCATACAACGGAATATCACCTGTGCTTCCATATAGTACAATTTTAATTTTTGAATTGAAGCTTACACCACTACTATTAAATGTGCAAAGCATGCACCTCAGCAAATCGTCTTTATCTTTTGGTCCATCATCAAATCGAGATATACCAGTTCCCAAAACGGGCAAAACCACATCATTGCTAGCATATACACGATCAATTTCCTTCCACATTTTCATAAGCATAAGTTCATGCTTAGCCATGTTCGTATGTGACTCATAGTTCTTGTTTAACTCCGTTAATGCAAGCATCAAATAAGTTTGATTATCAACACAACTATCGTATCTTATAATTGTCCCTAATGGAAAATCGTATAACCCCTCTGCATTCTTTATTAAGCCAGACCTCTTTGCAGATTCTTCGATTTTTATTTTCACATCATCTATATTGGCATGCTCCAGAAGTAACTGCCCGTGTAATGAATTTTTTGATATAACCACATCATCAACTCTCGTATCAAAATGGGTGTCACAACCAATCACTTTATATCCTGGAGTCTTAAAAATATCCCCACAGGATATTTCAACCGGTGTTTTGGCAATGCTAAGTGCAACAGAGTCTTTATACACATTACCAACCACTATATAATATCCAAATGCTAGTATAATAGTACTTAGAATAATAATGCCAATCCTAATCCATAAGTTATCACTCAAGTCCTTAAGCGATGCTCCAAGCACTGTGAATATTGTGGAAAAAAAGCCTACGACACTCACCGAAAAGAAAATACTATCTTGAATCTGCTTGGGCAATTTATGGAACCATTGATATACTCGTTTCAAGCTATTCATCAATTGCCTCCTTCAATAATGCTCGACTGTCACATCTCAGCCGATCACCGAATCCCTGATTCTCAGATCGTTGCCTGCTACTCACCACGAAGAGGTGTGTGATTATCAGAGCAGCATGGGAGCTACCGTTCCCAGTATATCACAATTTCAACCCTTTTTACAGACGTTTTCTTGCCTTCATCACCGCACAATACATCAATCCGCCGATCATTCCGCCGACTGTGTTATAGAAGATGTCTGATAGCTGGAACGTTCCTAGCCGCATCAATAACTGCAACATCTCAATGCTTATCGAGAAGATGAACGCTATCTTTCCACTTTCCCACAGTATCTTCTTCCAGCCATTTCCTATCTTCTCTCCGAATGTCCACATCACTACCGAACTAAACGGCATCATCATGATTACGTTCTCGATGCACTCGGTGGTCAGCTTCTGTTCGCCATTCACTGTCTCCCAAATGCCCCAGCCGCCCATAACATCGGATAAAGGATTCATCCAAAGATTGCGGTTTAACAGGGTTCGGAACAGAATAAGTGAAGTCACAAAGGCCAGTAAGAACAACTTCCGAAAGAACACGCTCTCTTTGAACTTCTGATACCAAGTCACTATGGCATTCTTCCAGCCTTTGCCTGCATGTATTGGCTCATAAGCATAAAGATAAAAAAACATGGCGAGGAAGGAAAGCAGGAGTGAAAATCCAAATGGCTCATAGAGAGCAGTCAGGATGTTTGTGATGATCTTTCCGAGTAAATCAATCGTTTCTTTCATCGTCGTTTACAGATCACTGAACAGGTCGGCCTTATACGCGCCGTTCTCCAGCATCTTTTTAAAGCTATCCTTTACTGCTGCTACATCCTCGTGATAGGTCATGCCGTACCAGGTATCGTTTGTTTTCAATACTTTGACAGACATCTTTCCCTGCTCCAGCAGTTCGCCGATGAAGATAGGGATCAGATACTCTGCTTTCAGAGGATTACCCGGTACTTCTTTCTCGAAGAACTCTTTGAAACCTTCTTCCAGCACATCCAGGAAATCAGGAGTCAGCCCCCACATATTCATGGAAACCAGAGAATTCACATCAACGGCCACACCGTCTGCCTCTGCTCCAGTCGCTGTCTTTACGATGTTCTTAGTCTCTACAACTTCAGTCAGATTTTTCTGTTCATCCATCTTGCAGATACCGCGAGTCACGCCACCGTTATCAGACAGCGTGTTCTTCAGCACGAAGCCAGCCATACAGGACTTTCCGCCATTCACCAGATACTCATGGACAGCCTTAAAGCCCTCCTTGCCGTAGTAATCGTCTGCATTGATCACAATGAACGGTGTATCAAGAACTTTCTTTGCAGCAAGCACAGCCTGACCGGTTCCCCATGGCTTTGTACGGCCTACCGGAAGTTCTTCCGGAATATCATTAATGTCCTGGAAAGCATAGTCTACAGTTACGTCATGAGAAGAGCAAATGGAGGCAATTCGGTCGCCGATGACCTCTTTGAACTCTTTCTCGATATCCTTGCGAATGATAAAGACCACATGGTTAAAGCCAGCTTCGATCGCATCATGGATGGAATAGTCCATGATAATGTGATTAGAAGCATCTACCGGCTCCAACTGCTTGATTCCCGTTCCGAAGCGGCTGCCAATACCAGCTGCCATAATAAGTAACGTTGTTTTCATAACTTCTTCCTCCGTACAAAATTTTTTAGCATAAAAAAGTTAAATCACTAACTAATCAACAATGTCCCAGATAAATCACCTGTATATAATCATATATCCTTGATATTTTAATGGAACAAAAATACGATCGGCTGAAATATATGCAATATCAGGATTTCCACTAGTTTTAACGGAAAAAACAATGTGTGGGTCATTTAGATCTGTTATATCTATTACTGTTAATTTCTTATCGTACGGATCATTTACTACCATAACCCCATCATTCGCAATAACCTTTCCTTTTAGTTTTAAATCCTCTCCAAAAGTGGTTATTGAAAGATTGTTCAAATCATTCATTTCTTTAATCTGCTCAATAGGAACTTTAACAAATCCTCCTCCTGTGATTACAATTAGGTTATTATTATAAAAACACATTCCATTACGCTCATCGTACACTGAATTACTCAATGTCGTGATTTCAGAAAGATCCGTACCATTAACTGTGTATATCCCTACTTCGCGAGAATTTTCATACCCTATAGCATCAGTCACTCCATCTGAATTAATCATATTTCGAAAATACATACTTCCCGATGTAAAACGCTCAAGCAAATCAAGTCCACCATCCGAAGCAGAAATTCTAAAAACACTTAATCTTGTCCAACCATCCTGTGCCAACATATTTTTTCCATCAGGAGTAATATTTAATTGAGTAACAGTTTCATTTTTCAGTGTACAACGATAAGTATTTGCCAATTGAAGTTGTCCATTCTTATCAACCGAATATACCTCAATTCCATAATTTCCTTCTGCGACATACAAATAGTTTCCCACTATTTTAAGATCCTGAACAGGACCTGAGGTATCCGCAGAAAACAACTCGTTACCATCTATATCCCGTACATCAATTCCATTATCGCCACATCCCAAAAAGACATAACCATTATATTCACATATTGCATTTACACAACTTCTCGTTGTCACAACAGATGAGTTTAATTTATACGTTTTAATTTCCTTGAAACTTGTAAAATACTCTCCGTCATTATCTTCCAATGTGTCTCTGTTCTCCGTATCCAGATACATAGATTCTGCGAAAGGCATTTTATATAAACCAGTAGTTTGTCCTGCCAGATATACTGTTCCATCATCAAATGCAATCTTTGCAAAAGTATCATCTATATATTCCTCAGGATTATACGGAAAAATATATCTATCGCTTTCATAATATGAGTATTTATCCGTACCATTAGTAATTCGTACCTCTGCTGTACCAACTCTTTTAGGATTTGATATGTCAGAAATATCATATACAAACACTCCTGCGTATGTGCTGGATAAAAACGCATAGTTGCCATCTATATATATTCCCCAACTATCGTCAGCAGCATAATACAAACGTCCATCTATTTTAGACGTTGAAATCCAAGTTGCCTGCTCACCTGAGATATCATACACTTCAAATCCATGGCCTGCTCCATAGCCACCAGACTTCATAGAAGTATAATTTCCAGCAGAATGATGACCGGTCGCAACAAAAATCTTATTATCCACAACTTCTATTCCATATGGATTTCCGTCTGTAGAAATATTATATAATTCAACTGGTTTATTAGGATTAGATACATCAAATACAAATACTTTTTTTAGGTTCCAATTACTAATATATAATTTACTGCCTTCAATTGCACATTCAATGCACTCTCCTCCTGTATATACAACTGAACATGTTACCGGTCTATTAATGTTCGAAATATCAACAATCTCAACACCGTAATATCTACTACAAATGAATAGATACTGACCGTTCGATGAAATCCCTGTTTCCAAATCCATTCCGTCATAAGTGGATACGATTTTCGGATTAGCCGCATCACTAACATCTACCAAATATACATCGTTTTCTCGAGCAGTAATTGCTAGTGTCTTCTCGTTTACAGAACACATGTGCACAGTATTACCTAGTCCTGATAACGTGCCTATAACCTCGTCATTCTTTCCTTGAACTCTTAATTCATTTTTAAATAGAACGTAATTATAGTCTCCCGAAATAACAATATCTCTACACGCAGTGCTATCTACATTCGAAAGTTGAAATTCTTTACTTTCCCCCAAATTATATTGCCCATATCTACATAATCTAATGTCTGGGTTACTCATTTTATAAATACCAATATCGCCAATATATGTATTTTGGAAATCGCCATCCAACGAAATGCTTATCTTCCCAAGATTTGAGATTGGCAAATAAAAGGCACTTTTCTCTTTACCAATAAAATATTTACTTGATTCTGTCCCAATGCGAACATTAATTGCTTCTGCAGTCTTTTCTGAATATGCAGAAAAAACCAACATATTCAAATCACTATCTGAATAATTTTCAACATCGATTTCGTCCAAAGAAAAATTCACGGATGCCTTATTCAAATAGCCAGATGTAAATCTTGCTATTTGTATCATTCTCTCCGTTGAAACCACTTCTTCAGCTTCACTATCATCAAGAAAAGCGATATTATCCTGTGTTAATGTGATATTGCTTTGATCTTCTATTTGCTTTTGTTTTTCTCGTTCCTCGCGAGCTATCTGCTCATATTTGATTTGTTGTTCTTTTTCCTGTTTGTCACTAATATATAAAAGTGTACTCAATGTAATAATGGCCACTATACACAGAATAGCAAGCGCAAGATTAGAAAACTTTTTGTGTCTTCTATTCCTTCTATACACGCAATCATCTCCTTCTACAATTTATCTTTTTCTAGACGCAAATTTCGATATTACTGATTTAAAAAGTTTCCTATTAATCCAGAGATAACCAAGACTAATAGCAGAAATTAAAATCCATCTCAATATCCAAGGTTTATTATATAAAGCCATAAATATTATGCCGAAAACACACGTAACTACGACAGACAAATACATAAATTTATCATCATATAAATGCAACTTAAGTACATATCTACTAATAAAGTGGTGCAAAATCATCAAAACAAAATAGCAAAACAGTGTTGTGTAAGCTGCAGCCACAAAGCCGTAACGCTGTACGAATATATAATTTAATACAATATTAATCCCAGCGGCCATAATAGTTCCAAAGGAAATATACCAAGTCTTCTTTAAATGCAGTTCAATATGCTCATAGTGTTGAAAAATATAACTACAAACAACACCTACAGTTACCGGAGGAACCACCCAAATTCCCTTCATATATGCGCTTCCTCCCAGCAAAGCGATTGCTTCTGGGGCTATCGCAATGCATCCAACACCAAACCAACATCCAAAAACAATTAGAGGTTTTACATTTTTACGAATTTCGTCCTTTAGATTATCATTTAATGAATCGTGGAACCAAGGCAACCAAGCTTCATTCGCTGCATTAAGCACAATATTAATTAAGATTGCATAACTGTAAGCAAGACTATAAATACCGGTAAAATCAGCACCGCAAAATTTAGTTATAAAAATTCTGTCTGACTGTGCCAGGATATTTAATGAGATAGAATTAAGAATCAAAGGAACAGAAATTAACAATCCATATTTCCAATACTCTACTTTTACTTTAACATATCGTCTTTTAAACGAAAAAAACCAAACTCCGATTGCAAATAATACTGATGACACAACAGCTCCAAGTGATTTACCTAAAGCTCGATGCGATGGAATAAGCAAAACAAATATCAAGGAAAGAACCGTTGTTGCGACCGTTGTATAAATTGTAATCCAAATATTTCCTTTATAATTGTATTGATACTTAAATTTAGTCTGTGTTAACTGAACAGCTGGATATGCCAATAAATAAATGATCAAAGCAATCACTAATGCTTTATCCATCTCCAGCCAAACCGTGACCTGATCTAATAGCAAAAATGCTGCACCACCAAGAATTGAACAAAAAAGCAATGCCAATAGCATAACAGATGCAACATACTCTTCCAACTTCCCAGGAAAATCCAACTTTGCTCTTCCGACGCTATACCATAAATTAAGAGAGCAAATAACATTCAGTACAGTAAACCATGTTGTAAATGTTGAAGATGCACCATATTCTGCTGTAGTCATCAAACGCGTAAACAATGGTGTGGTTATAATAAGAATAGCTTTAACAGAGATAGAAGAAATAGTATACCATACTCCAGACTTCAATGCTTGCTTGCCCCTATTTTCTTTGGTTATTGTTTCTTCCATTTTAACACCTCCCGATGATTTCTTGATAATCACGCTTCAGCTCTATTAGTTAAACATTGATTCTAAAACTTTCCAAGACTCAGTTCGCTTCTGTTCCAGTTTTTTCCACACAGTAGCATAATCAATTGGGCTATCTTTTTCAATATTTTCAGCATTTCCTTCGCGATTTTCAATTTCTAATGATTTTGACAGTGAAATCATTCTCGACTTTTCTCCTCTGTTATAGAAGAAAACATTCTTTTTGAAATACAAAGAAAACAGCAACCCATGATAAGAAGCCGAAAATACAGTATCTGCCTTTGCAAACAATGTAATCCATTCTTTCACATTCGTTGGTCTAATTGTTTTTGTTCCTCTTATCGGTGTGTAAAAATTAATAAAATACGCCGGAATGCCTTTCTTTTTCGCATACTCGATACCATCCGATATATTTCTTTTATCTGGATTCACTGCATATATAAGAACATATTTCCCTTTAGGGGCATACCCATCTAACACAAATTTATTCCAAAAGCTTGGCTCCCATAATACCGTAGGATCACAAGTAACTGTAGGTTTCTCGCCCATTAATTCTTCAATCCATTCTGATGCCAACTCTTCTCGAACAGAAATCTTATCAAATCTCTGTAGGAGTGGTTTAATCATATCATTCTCTTCCGATGTCCATTTTGTACCTATTGAAGATGAAAACGAATATCTTTTCTTATCATCAGATGTAAAATCCAAAAAATAAGTCATATCTCTGCCAGTAATATTTGTTCCCCATACAATATCACTACCAACAATAAAACCCTCATATACCTTATTGGCATTTACAATAGAGGTTTTATCGTATTCTGGACTCATCGATGTGTTTTCTTTGAGAAATTGCATGATCGAATTATATTTTCTCTTCTGAGCATTACCCCATATGAAATATTTTACAATCTGCTTTACCGATATGGATTCTACCAAATCATTTGGTTTCTCTCTTCTAGTAATTGCATCGTTTCGATAGTCAATTAAATCGATATCTAATCCCAACTTGTGAAGTGCTTTATAAGTACTATATGTTTGTAAAAGAGATCCATAGTTTTGAGTGTTATGTATTGTTAACAGTCCTATTTTCACGTTTATTATCTCCTTAATTTTCTTCAATTAATTTATCTGTATCTACAATAATCGATAATGTAATAAAAAGCAGAGCTTTCGTTGTCTGGACTTCCGTAAACATAATCATTAAGTAACCTATAAGAAAACATGAATAAAGTCTATTCAATTTTAGTGAAAAACACTTTTTGATTTTTTCTGCCACAACGCCAAACATGATCACAAAAAAAATAAATGAAACTATACCACCTTCATAAAGGGTATTTAGGATCTGATTGTGAGCAGATAACGTAGCTACACGATACTTAAATTCAACTAAAACGCCACCTCCTCCTGTTACGCCATACCCGAATAAGGGTTGTTTCAAAAATGCTGCTATTGTGGATGCCCAAATGGTTGTCCTGTTATCAAAGCTTAAATCTTTATGCATCACATCTTCTAAAAGATATGAAAAGAACGGCAGCTTGTACTGAATGTTATAGACAACGATAAGGATAAAACCAATCGCATAAATGAGATAAATCGCATACATATTTAATTTAATATTTTTTCGCCTTATCAAGAACATCAGCGTATAAATAATAGCAATTGCAAGCAAGCCTGTCGCAATTTTTTCTATAAAAAGGGTAAGTAGCCCTACAGCAAAGGACATTCTTGTAAATGAAGAAAGTTTTTTTCCCTGCAGATAATCTACGATATGTGATGAAAGCAATTCCGTGAGAATAAATGGTGTAAATGCAATTCTTAACCCTAAAAAATAATAATAGTTATCACTTGACTTGTTATATCCATACACTCCTAATCCTTGTGAAAATAAAATAAGTGTTATCAAGTTAATTAGCAAAAAAAAGAACAACACATTCCTAATTATAACAACTGCTTCAATTTTCTTCCTTTTTAACGCCACTTCGACAAACAGAGTTGCCGTTAACGCCTGAACAAAATAAACGATATAGCTTTTATATTCACTAGAACCAAGGTATGTTGAAATCCCCAATGATACATAAAAAGCAATCATTGCATAGGAATAAGCGTTAAATGATTTATTTTTTATCTCTTCAAGAATCAAAAACACAACTGCTATAGCTTCAATACCATTTATCGCCATACTTACTGTATGATTTGTCTTGATATACGCAGACGATCCTGCAATCAAAGCAATAGTAATTATATACATGAATAAAGTACTTTTTCGAACTTTCATTTTCTATAAATCACCTTTCTGCAAAAGTCTCCAATACGGTTACGGAAACTACAGTCTCTTTTGCTGGTTTTATTTTATTGATATGTTTGATTGAGTTACCCTGTTATAAGAACCCTAAAGGATAAATGCAGAAATATCTATATCGACACTCGACATCTTCTAAAAATCTATCTGCTTTCCACCCGATTATTTTGAATAGTATTAAACTCTATTAACCTCTTATCTTTCTAATTTCAACTATATTTGTGTTAGTTTGTCGAAGCAATCAATTTATACAAATCACAAGAATTGTTGAATTTCTGTACATTCACTCTATGTATTTTGAGATTTTGCATTTTTAAGATTCTGTTTTTCAACATGCAAATGTTCTCTAATTCTGAATCTTCAAATAAAAGTTCTCAACCATATGTGCAGTATCTTCAATATCATACCCTTCTTGTTTTAAGAGTTTCAAGGAATCAACTCTTTCCTTCCCTTTGCATTCCATAATGTTCTTTGCCCAAATAGCGGCGTCCATATTTAATGACAAGAATTTTGATGTTGACGTAATATCAACTTCTCTCGTAATAGTATCTGCAAATACGCATGGCAAACCACTTGCCTGTGCCTCTATTCCTGTAACAGGTAACCCTTCATGAAGTGAAGGCATCACGAACACATCCATTGCCATATACATTTTTTCCATTTCTGAAGATGCCCCATAAAAAATTATACGATCAGAAATCCCTAGACAGTTTGCCTCAGATTTAATATCATCCAATAATTCTCCAACTCCAAATAAAATTAAAACAGCATCAGCATCAATATCATAAATGTATTTAAAGATTTTCAAGAGAAATATATGGTTTTTTTGTGTGGAGAATCTTCCAGCATGACCTATGACAAAATCATTTTCCACACCAAGAGATTTTCTTATTTTCTCCCGGATTTCACTTTGAAATTTAAATTTTGACAATTCAATACCATTCTTTAAGACACAATATTTTTTTTCTTTAATCACTTTTGATGGCAATAAAAATTCAGCAGCCTTCTCTGAGCACCCCCAATATGAATTGCAGACAAGTGGAATAAGAGGTTTTAGGCCCAAACACAAAAAACGAGCAAACCAATTAGAGCGATCTTCGAATCCTGCATTATGGCTATGAATTGTTACATATTTTACTCCGCCAGCCCTTGCAGCCAATATATTAAATACCGCCATAGGTGTATCCGCATTATAATGTAACACCTTAACCTTATTTTCTTTGCATACTTTTTTTATACGTAAAAGTCTAGAAATAAACCGTTTAGGCTGCCATTTTACATCATCTGCACTAGCAACTAGTTTCTTACTCCCCATCGCATATACTTCATCTTCACGAGGTTCTTTAATATCATGAAATACCAAATAATCAAAATTTAATTGTTCTCGATTAATTCGTTTTTGAATATTAATCATCATTGAAGTCACTCCACCAACCCTGAGTGGAGCAACAACAAGAACTCTCTTTTGCTTTTCATCGCTCATTATTGTTATTCTGCCTTTCCTTTATTGGACTCTACATATTCCAGCAGCATCGTATATTTACAAATGAAATTATTTCTCAAACACAGATAATACTTTGCGCCCATATTTAAAAATCACCTTCTCGTATCTATGATAGTCATTCTAATAACTATTTCAAACCTATCTTTTTATTAAGGATATTTATCTTATATTCAGAACATCTTCATAAATAGCACTCATTTGTCTATGTGAAACAGTAGTACTAAATTCTTCTGCCTTTTCAATACATTTGCTTTCCATTTTTTTACGCTGCCCACGATTTGATGCCAGTTCTATTTTTTTCGCAAACATATCTGCGTCATAGGGATCACTTAGATATCCCGTTTCACCATCAACGATAAAATCCTTTACACCTTTCACGTTCGATCCAACAACAGGAATACCTGACGCTAATGCTTCAACACCAGCAAAGCAAAGTCCCTCTCTTAATGACGGTAGCACAAATACATCAGCACATTTTAAGATTTCCGGAACGTCACTTCTGAAACCTAGAAATTTCAAATTCACATGTAATTGCTCCGCCATTTCGAGAAGTTCGTTATAAATAGCACTATCGTTCATAACCTTTCCACAAATCACAAACACATAACTATTATCCAACCTAGATAACGCCTTAACTATAACTTTTTGATTCTTTCTTTTCGAAATTTCCCCAACAGTCAGCACCATCTTTTGTTCAGCAGTAATTCCAAGACTCTCCCGATATTCGTTTCTATTTATATTAACATGATGAAATTTTTCAGTATTAACACCTACTCCATTTATGTACACAGTATTCCTAGGGCTCAATTTTTTCATCATATTAAAATCATCATGATTAATAGTAATAACCTTATCGCATAGTTTGGCGCATAACCATTCTGTAGTTCCATAGAATAGTTTACTTTTCCAACCGCTATCCTTAGAAAACGCCAATCCATGTGTTGTATAGATAATTTTCCCACCGTTTTTTCGATATTTTACTCCGAGGAATCTTACGATTGCACCAACGATAGGAGAATGACAATGAATCAAATCAAAGTCTATATTATTTATTATATCCAGATATTGCCGAGCTGCAGATAATGTTTCTCGACTCAATGGACGATTAGGTGGAAAATCCACTTGATGGAAAATAATATTATATTTTGGAAATAGTTCCTCCGCCTTAAAGGTTACCATCGCCTTATGATTTGCAGCACAGTGAACTTCATATCCCAGTTCCTGCAACATTTTTGCATCTGATAGCAAAAAACCTTTTATAAAGCCACTTGTCGAGGCTACAATTAACACTTTTTTCATATCTCTTCCTTTTGTATAGTTCTAATTGGATCATATAACCATCATCTATTACAGCTAATAGTCTGATACCAAATTCATCCAAGCACAACGCTACCTTTTATTATCTATCTTGATTAACTAATTACTTAATACCGCAAAAAGCCTTATCCAAGTACATATTTGTATCACATTTCAAATTTATTAGTTTATCTTTTACCACATCCCAATCAATTGAGGTCATTAATTGTTTATCCAACGTAGTCTTTTCATTATATCTTCTATCCTGCAGACCAAGATTCGCACAGAGTGTATCAATTCTAGAATTCTTAGAATGCTTTGATCCTTCTGCGTAACGGTTAAATGTTACAAATGGAATCCTATGAATAATTGAGAAACAGGAGCCATGGAATGAATCCGTGCATACATAAGATGCGCCACGTAGCAGATTCAGAAATCTATCTGGAGCAACATCGTATAAAGCAATATCCCCAAAATTCTCATCATTTGGAACATACTGATCCAGATGTCTTAAAGCTACAATCTTACACCCCAACTTCCTAGCAGCATTTTCCACCGCTCTACGATGTTCTGCTGTCTCTCCCAGGAAGTATGCAAAAATATATGGTTCTGTGATTTCTCTTTTTACAGGAATCAGTTTTTCCCAACCTTCCTTATCGAACATGAATACAGGATCCAGAATTGTTGGTACGTCTTTACCCGTAAGTTCTTTTACTATCTCGCTTCCTCGATTTTCGCGCATACTAATAAAATCAATTCGATTTAAGAATGCTGCGGTTCTTTTCTTTTGATACCAAGGAATATTCTTCACGCCAAAACTTGAAGCATATGAAATTTTCCGAATGTCATCCGGTACAAACTGCAAATTATAATAATTAGTAGGCAGACCAGCAGGTGACCACAACTGATCACTTCCTGTTACAACTGCAGAGTATCGTCTTGCTCCATTGCTCAAAGCATCATATCCTTTAAACACCGGAGAGAGCTTTGTGAAGTGTACCTCTTTAAACTTACGAAAGGCATTCATTCGAATAGCATCATTTTTTGCGAACTCTGGATGCTGCTTCATACCTTTCTTTTTCAGAAATGCTTCGTACTTATCATTGAGAAGTACTCCATTCAACAAGCGCGGAAGTGACTTAATCATTCCAATTGGAGTACGCTTCTTCTCATACTGAATCAGCTCATAATCCAGTCCGCGAGCCTCTAGCATGGAAACTGTTGCGTACGCTTGAAGCATTCCACCATAATTCTCATGAAAATATTTAATACAAACTCCAATCACTATAGTAACCTCTTATTTCTTCATCTGCTGTGCGATATCGGCATCCACAATTTCCTCACCGGTCTTATGCTTCAGCTGCTCCTTAGAAGCTTCACTCAGACCATTGTTGATCACGCAGTTCATATCGCAGGTGCTGCACTTATCCAGATCCTCTTTAGTGACTTTGCCATCACGGTAGTCACGGCAGATCTTCAACTCGTACATGCTGTACGGATGCTTGGTGAACAGAGCCTTGAACTTATGAACCAGAACCCAAATAGCAGGCTTCCAGATATACTTGTGCATAGCCGGGCTGACAGAACCAATCATCCAGCAGTCACGGTCGCAGCAGCGAACCTTTGCACGAACCTTCTCGGCCTCCGGGTTGTTCCACAGCTCATCCCAAGTCTGATTGTTCAGGTTGCCCATGACTTCCTTATCCTTGGTACCATTACAAGGCATAACATCACCATACGGATCGATGAAGAAGGTATCGAAGCTCATGTCACAAGGCAGCAGGCGCTTCTGACCGTAGATGTAGTTAATCAGACCGTGGTTAAAATATGCACGGAACCACTTCTTCGGGCTGTTGCTACGGAGCAGCTCGTTGACCAGATTCTCAAAGTTCTTTGCAACCATCGGACGGTCGTGAATGATATTTTTTGCCTCTACGAAGTAGAAGCTGTTGTGCAGAGATGCGGTTGCAAACTCCATGCCCATCTCGTCGGAGATCTTGTACAGCGGAACCAGGTCAGGAGCGTTCTTGTCCTGAACAGTCATGCCGAAGCCGACATCCTTCATGCCCATCTCACGTAGCTTTTTCAGTGTGCCGTAACCACGCTGGTAGCCATTCTGCAGACCACGGATCTCGTTGTTGGTCTGCTCCAGACCCTCGATAGAGATACGGATACCGATCTGCGGGAACTCCTTGCACAGGTCAACGATACGGTCGGTGAAGAAGCCGTTCGTGGAAATAACGATAC
>OLND01001766.1_pt1 | contig 21387 bp, 18 predicted proteins | sample 1672031 | NCBI WGS metagenome assembly OLND01 (sample SAMEA3136638, study PRJEB25190) | human gut metagenome | biome: human gut; feature: human-associated habitat; material: faeces | place: Austria | collected 2013 | reverse complement strand
GCCAAGGGTACTGAGTTTGAAGCGGAGCTGAATTTGCTCAAGCTCATCGAGCGCCTAAGCCCTGAAGTTATCCTGCAGGAAAAGGGCACCAAGAAGGATATGTGCGCAAACGTTGATATGTATTCTGGATTCGTGTACTCCATGATGGGCATTCCGCAGGATATGATCACTCCGCTGTTTGCCTGCTCTCGTATGGCAGGTTGGGCTGCCCACCGTTTCGAGGAACTGGTAAGCGGCAAGCGCATCATCCGCCCCGCATACAAGACGGGCGTGAAGGCTCGCGAATACAAGCCTATCGAAGAGCGCTAAGCGTTTCCCGCTGGCTGTATCTGCAGGCACAAACAAAAAGGCCCCGAAGGGGCCTTTTGTTTGCTTGTTGCCATGTCTCGTTTGGAGTTCCCTGAAACATCGAGGTGATATGCCTGTATGCTTTGTTCGGGTGCATTGCTCGAGGTCTTAGATGGTGAGTCCGCATACTTCGATCCTGGGAGTATTCAAGCAAAAGAAAGGGAGTCCCGAAGGACTCCCTTATGGTGCGTTTTGATGCGATACGTCTATGCAGCTTCCTTGTTGCCGAACACGCGCGTTGCAATAACGACAACGAGGGCAACAGCGATACCGCCGATAAGCGAAGGCCAAGGCGAACCGGTAAAGCCGGCAACCAGATATCCAAACAGGCAGATGACGGCAACCAGGGAAGCGTAGGGAAGCTGGGTTGCCACGTGGCGCAGGTGGTTACATTCCGCACCAGCAGAAGAAAGGATGGTGGTGTCGGAAATGGGCGAGATGTGGTCGCCGTATACCGCGCCAGCAAGCGTTGCTCCGATGGTAACCAGGAATAGCGGGTCGCTTTCGGGGAATACGCCCAAAACGATGGGCAGGATCAAGGCAGCGGTGCCCCAGGAAGTGCCCATGGCGAATCCGATGAAGCCAGAAACCACGAAGATAACGGCAGGCAGGAACGAAAGTTCAAAGCCCATGGTGGTAAGGAAGTTGGAAACGAATTCGCCCGTGCCCAGCATGTAGCGGCATGCGCCGCCCAGGCTCCATGCCAAAACAAGGATCATGATAGCGCCAACCATAGAGCGAACGCCTTCGGAAGCGCCTTCGGTAAAGCCAACCAGTGTGGTGAGCTTACGGGGCAGGAACATGCATGCAGCAACAACCAATGCCACAGCGGCACCGATGCACAATCCGCCGATGGGGTTTTCGCCAACAGCTGTTGCGAAATCTACGCCCTCAAAGAAGCCGCCAACATATAGCATGCCCGTGATGGAGAATACGATAAGCACCACGATAGGGATAACCAGGTCGAATACCTTACCATTGGGGGAAACATCCAGACCCTTGAACTGCTCGACCGCTTTCGTGGCGCCCTCCAGGTCGGACTGCTCGGTGATAACGGTTTCGACGGCTTCGGGATTGCTGGGAACGCCTGCCTTAGATACCGTTTCCAGAGCGGAGGCATGGGGAGGAATGGGGCTGTAGGTATGAGCGTCGCAGTCGCGCTGAGCCTTGCCCATGCTGAAGAAGTCTTTGCCGAAACCGCACATAGCGAACACGAACACAATGGTGACCAGTGCGTAGAGGTTGTACGGAATGGAGGCAACGAACGTGTTGAAGCCGTTTTCACCCATGTAGCCACCCATGGCAACCGCCCACGAGGAAACAGGGGCAATAATGCACACCGGAGCTGCGGTGGAGTCGATGATCCACGCCAGCTTTTCGTGGCTGATGCGGAACTTGTCGGTTACGGGGCGCATGACGGCACCAACAGTGAGGCAGTTGAAGTAGTCGTCAACGAATACCACGATGCCCAAAAGAGCCGTCATAACGGTTGCCATGCGTGCGCTCTTGATGTGTTTCGCGGCCCATTCAGCGTATGCGCGCGAACCGCCAGCAATGGCAATGATGACGACTAACGCGCCCAATAATGCCAAGAACAAGATAAGCGCCGCATTCGACGAGATTTGCTCTGCCATAACCTGAGGGATGAGCGTAAATGCGGTGATGAGCTGGTCGAAGCCGACACCTTCAAGGCAGAACTCGTAAATGATCAGGCCTGAGAACACGCCAACCAGCAGGGAGGAATACACCTCCTTGGTAATTAGGGCAAGGCCTAGCGCCAGAAGCGGCGGCAGGATAGACCAAGCACCGGTGGAAAGAAGCTCGAAGCCTTCCATGTACAGTCTCCTTACTGTAAATAGGGCGCAGGCGATGCTGCGCTGGGAAGGCGGCGGCTAGCGAAGCCGCGCATGATGCATTTCCAGCGCAGCCTTGCATGCGCTTTTTTAACTGTGCCGATTATAGGCTAGCTTCGTTGCCACGGTGTTGCATTTATGAGCGGTGGAGGGCGTAACGGGTGGGCGGCGCGTTAAGACGGGCGGTTATAGGAAATACTTTCTTGCATTTGCTCCCATAACAATAAGATCAACGCCTCGAAGAAGAGCGAACAGTGCAATGAACAACGCGAGCATTTCGGGCATGGAGAAGAACATGAATCCGATAACGATGGAAATGACGCCCGAGAACAGCATCCAGCCCCAAAGGGGAAGGCCTGCGCGCTTGACCATGAAGGTTGCCACAACTTCATATATGCCGAAAACCAGAACGAACGCGCCGATAACCCAAGGCAGCACTGCCGCAAAAGCGAAGGGGTGAATCACGAACATGGCACCAATGAGCACGTCAAGGATGCCGTATGCCAAGATCCATCCCGAAAAGCCCAGAAGATCGCGGTCGCGAATGAACGTTGCGATATTGACTACGCCGGAAACCACAAAGGCGGCACCAACAATAAAGGCGATAGATGCAAGAGTGAGACCTGGGAAAAATGCGCATACCAAGCCAAAGATGATAAACAATATGCCAGCAACAATAAGCTGCCAGTTCCGTTCGGTTTTCGTGTTCATGGTAACCCCTCTATGTTGGCGTTTTCTTCATTGTAGTGCGCTTTGCTGCAGGTGAGGGCGTATGTAAGGGAAATGAAACAACACGAGCGCGAGTGGGGTTTTGCCCCATCGCTGCTCTCAGCTGATGCTCCCGGCATTTTTTTTTGCCACCCGCCCTGAGCCACCCTGAAGCGAAGCTTCCCCCTAAGCGGTAACGAAGGGAAGGGGGATGTCGTGGTCTTCTACGGGGATGGGGGAAACCTCCTGTTCGGTAAAGGCGACGCCGACAACATGGCATGCATCAGTAAGTTGGCAAAGGTAGCGGTCGTAGTTGCCTGCCCCGTATCCTAGGCGGTTGCCGTGCGCGTCGAACCCCACAGCGGGAACCACAATGAAGGCGAACTCGTCGGCGGCAAGGTAGGGCATGGGGGTAAGTTCAGGGCTGTTGTGGCGATATTCCTTTAGCGGGTCATTCAGAAACGGCACGCCGTTGCTGCGGAATGCCTCGGCGCTAACCGAGCGCATTTCCATAGTTTGCTGAGTGACATGCTGGGCGTTGGGGCTCGACCCCGGTTTGCGCATCCCGCGCTCAGGAGCATCGGGGATGCCATGGGCATCGGGCATCATGCAGGGAAAGGCAACAGTGCAGCCTCGCAGGTAGGCATAGTCGATGAAGATGCCCAGGTCAACTTCCCATGGGAATGCGGAGTATACGCCGACAACGGGTTTGCCCCGAGGCGTTTCAGCTATCAAGGCATCAAGGTGCTGGGTCAGCTTCGCGCAGATCTGCTTGCTCTTGCTCGCACGCGTTTCGGGCGTAAGAGCGGAGCGCGCTTTCTTTGCTTGGGCCCTTAGGCGGCTGCGGATTTTCTCGGGGGTTTCGTTGTTGGGCGTGGGGGTATGTTTGCTGTTGGTGCTCATACCGGGCATTGTACGCCTGGTGGGCGTGATAGGGGAAACGCGCTGGTGAGTGTACGCCTGGTGGGCGCAATAGGGAAACGTGTTGGCAAAAGCCGCAAAAGGAAAGGCGGCGGCCGAGGTGTTCCCTCGAATGAAGCTTGCGCTCGCTAGTGCTCAAGGGACTCGGTGAGTGCGGCGGAGCAGAGCCCTGCGCGGGATTGTGTGTCTGATTTGCGGTATATGGAGGTCAAGTGCTTTTGCAACGCGCGAAGGGATATTCCCATGTCATCGGCGATGCACTGGAGCGTTTCCTCGCTTGAGCATACTGCGGAAAGAACGTCGCGTTCGCGTGGGGTAAGGCTATATCGCTCCGAGAATGCCGCAAGGTGCTTTTCGGGAGCGCTTTTATCGGCGGGAGCTTTGGCTTCCGGTTCTTCTTGGGGCTTGGCGGTTTGCGCTTGCGCGGCGGTGAGCTCCGCTAGCTTTATGGCTTCGATCTCGGCCTTATGCCGCGCGGTGCGACGCACGTTTTCGAGCGCGTGGGCAACAAGGAGGGTAACCATGGCTAGCGCAATGGTTATCGACGAGATAAGCATGATATCGCCCGACGAGATCAAGGCTATGGAAGGCATGGCTACAAGTGCGGCGCAGGCGTTGTTGGCGGCGCGTCCCATGCCCGCCCAAAGCGACGGGTTTGCACAGCGCATTGCAATGCGCAAAAACGACGAGGTGAAAAAGACCACGAAAAAGCCCGATGAAAGGTAAAAAATTACCAAACCCAGAAGAACTTCGGAGCCGGTTTGGATGGCAAGGGCGGAAACCAGGGAAAACATGGCTACACACAGTATGGTAACAGTGGAATAGCGATGCTTAGTGAGGTCGAAGATGAAGCCAGCCGCAATGCCGCTGACGGCAAGAAGCAGGCGAGGCCAGGTTGAAAGGTCGAACATGCCTTGCGCGTTTGCCAGGGTAACCACGTTGTCGAGTGTGCTGAAAACGCAGGCAATTAGGGATACGCAGGCGAGCAGCAGGATTGCTTCCTTGAGGGCGTCGCGTTCGTTGGCGGTTCGCTGGTCTTTTTCGGGAAGTGCGCTTCTGACGGGGGCTACGTGCAGCACGTTGCGGCGCGCTGCAAGAGCGAAGCCAAGTGCGATGATCGAAGCTCCGATAATCGCGGCTTCGATAACGCTGTTTGGCGCCAAAGAATGAAGCAGGAACTGAGCGAGCAATCCTGCGGCATACGAGGTGCCCACCAGACGGGAAAGGGAGTTGCTGGCATAGTGGGTTTGCGCAACGGAAAAGTAGGTGGCGTTTCCCAACATACCCAAAATCAAGAACAACAAACATCCCAGCGACAGCAAGGCGTTGGCGTTCTGGGTTAGCTGAGTTGCGACAAGGAACAAGGCGGAAACGGTTCCCAGCACGCCGGCAAGAATGCTTCGATGCCTTGCGGCTGCCGTTCGATTCACCAATGAATAGCCCACAAGCCCTATGGCGCTTGTGGCAAGGATGGATGCCTGTGCGCCGACTACCGAATCGGGGCCGGCGAGCTCGCCATAAGCGATGTCGAAGTGATATTCGCTGCCCAAAAACACGAAAATGAACAATGCCATAACGGCAAACGTGAAAAGATGTGCTTTGGGCTTTGGCTCCATGGCGCTTTTCCGAGGGGGGCGCAAAGCGGGCTTCGTCGCTTGCCCTCGATGTGTTCCTTTCTATGTTTTCCCAGCTAATTTATTATTGCGCAACAAGGGTAGCCTTATGGCTTGGTTTCTTCTTGCGGAAACAAAAACCACCCCTATGGGCAGTGCGCACAAGGAGTTTAATGCGAAGAGCTGGCTTGGAGGGCGTTGACTACTAGCGGTATCGGCTGAAGCGCCAGGGCGTGCCCCGGGGCTCCCATCGCGTTTGCGGGGCTAGTTAGTGGTTTGTTTGACTGAGTGTTCAAGAGCGGTAATGGGCCAGCTGCGCAGCGTACTATCTCCCGTTACCGTCGTCGCGTGCTTCCTATGAGGCGCAACGTCAGCGCCGAATTAGCCGATTCCCAGTACCTGCATAACCAAGCAAATGGCGGAAAGAATGCCCACCACCACGATAGTGAAGCATAGGATTATGCGGGTGAATTTGCCCACTGCGTATTTGCCCATAACGTGTTTGTCGGTGCAGATGATGGCCATGAACACCAGCAATACAGGCAAAATGACGCCGTTTACAAACTGCGCAGTGAGCATGATTCCCATCAAGTCGATGTTGGGAACAAGAATAACCACTGCCGAAACGACGATGACAAACGTAAAGATGCCCTTGAAGAGGGGCGCTTCTTTCCAGGTGAACGAAACGCCTGCCTCCCAGCCGAATGCTTCGCAGATAACGAAAGCGGTGGTAAGGGGCAGAACGCATGCGGCCAGCAAACTGGCAGCTACCAGGCCGATGGCGAACAGTGCTTTAGCGTATTGGCCCGCGAAAGGTTCGAGCGCAGCTGCAGCCGCTTCGGCGCTTTCTACTTCGATGCCCTGCGGGAACAGCACGGTGCCAGTGGTTACGATGATAAACCATGCCACGATACAGCCCACCACAGCACCAGTTACTGCATCGATGCGCTGATAGGGAAGATCGCGTACGCGCACGCCCTTTTCGACCACGTTGCTCTGGGCGAAGAACATCATCCAGGGGGCGATAGTGGTGCCAACCATTGCGACGGTAAGCGAAAGGAAGCTCAAATCCGAACTTGCTGCTGGCACCAGGGTGTGCTGGAAGGTTTCGTTCCAATCGGGTTGTGCTAAAAATGCCGCAACGATGTAGGTGGCAAATACGCATGAAAGCACCAGGAAGATGTTCTGCACGCGTTTGTAGCTGCCTCCCACGATAAGGCCCCAAACGGCTGCCGCGGCAACGGGGACTGATATCCATCGCGGCACCCCGAATATTTCCATGCCAGAAGCTACGCCTGCGAATTCTGAAAAGGTGGTGGCAACGTTGCCGATAAGCAGTGCCAACATGGCAAGTGCTGTAAGGCGGATGCCAAAGCTCTCGCGGATCAACGCCGAAAAGCCCTTACCGGTAACAACGCCCATGCGTGTTGCGGTGGTTTGTACCACGATAAGCAGAACGCACATAACAGGAATGATCCACAGCGTCATGTAGCCGAATTTGGCACCTACGGTGGAATAGGTTGAAATGCCGCCGGCGTCGTTGCCTGCCATGGCGGTTACGATACCAGGGCCCATGGCGGCCAGCACCAGAAACGCTTTCGAGTGCTGCTTCTTGCCGTCGTTTTCGCCGCCCTGATCGGGAACTTGCGGGGAAGCCTTGGCTGCCAGGGCGGTGTCCTGCGCTGTACTTTCCTTAAGTGTCATGTAAAAGCCTCGATCCTAGTTGTGTCCGAACATGCGAAGGACGAAGAAGGTATAGGGAATCATCAGTACGATAAATACGGCAAGTGTGATGGCGAACTGCCCCCATGCCCAGCGTGTGCGGCCTTCCTCCACGTTGTCTTCGATGACCTCCATTGCGTCGTCGACGGTGACGATGCCCAGCATCTGTCCGTTCTCATCGACGACAGGCATGGCCATCAGGTCGTACTTGGAGATATCGGCTGCAACTTCATCTTCTGGCTCTTCGGGCAACGAAGTGATGAGCTCATCGAACATGATGTCGGAAAGCGGGGTGTTGTCTTTTGCGAGCACCAGGGTGCGGAGCGAAAGCACGCCTACGAGCTTGTCGTACTCATCGAGTACGTACACGTAGTTCACCGTGGGGTGGTCTTCGTCCAAGCCGCGAAGAACCTCGGTGGTTTCTTGCACAGTGTCGGAGGTGTGCATCGCCACGAACTGCGTGGTCATCAGGCCGCCAGCGGTGTCTTCCTTGTATCCCAGCAGCTTGCGAATTTCTGCGGCGTTATCGACGCCCATCAGGCGAAGCAGCGTTTCGGCTTTCTCATAGGGCAAGTCGCCTACGATGTCGGCGGCGTCGTCAGGGTCCATATCGCGCAGCAGACGGGATGCGCGCTTTTCGTCCAGGCCCTCGATGATGTCGGCCTGAAATTCGTCTTCCATTTCTGAAATGGCGTCGCCGGCCTGTGCGTCATCTAGGTGCTGGAACACATTGGCGCGCTGCTTCGGATCGAGCTGCTCTAGGATGTCTGCCACGTCGGCAGGGTGCAACTCTTCCAAGCGCGTGTGGCTGACGGAGAGTTGAACCTTGGAAAGGTCGCGGTCGAGCAGTTCCATGTAGTTCCACGCGATGATGCGCTCATCGATGCTTTTGCCGAACGCTTTGGCGATGCCGCAGGCGGCTTTTTCCACCCACGGAGCCAAGCCACGCAGAATACCGCGAATGCCCACTTCTGCACCAAGAAGGCGCAGCTGCGTTCCGGAAACGGAGAGCTTCAAGTCGTTTACGCGCACAACCTTCATGCCCTGCGTGTCTACGATCTGCCTATCGAGCAGGTCGCGCGCAAGGAGCACTTCGGCAGGCTGAAGGTAGCTGAAGCGGATGGCGGTGCGGTCGACTTTCAGGCGAATGCCCTCGTCTTCGTCGAAGCTGTCCACGTATTTACGCCAAGAGATCATGAAAGGCGTTTTGCCAGGTCCCAGGAATGCCAGGCTGGTGATGCGAGGGAACACTTCGCCGGTTTGGATGGCCAGGTCGGATATGGAACCGATTTTTTCACCATTTGCATCAACGACGGGTTCGCCGAGCATTTGAGATAGATAGAGCATGCAATTCTCCCTTGGGATTGCCGCCGCGTGTCAGGGTTGTTGTGCGGGCAGTTGATCTGCGCAGCGCACAGCAATACTGACAGGCGCAATCCGTTCATGTCGCAGTCGTCCTTCGACCACTACATGACGGGTGTGAAATGCAGAGGCCGAAGGCTAATTACTGTGAGGTTTCGATTTTCGAACCTTCAAGTAATGTCCTTTCCTAAATGTGTAAATGGCAGCGCAAGGCAAGAGCGCCCTAAACGCAGCAAACTTGATTTTACGCGAATGCGGTGCGCAGGGGATGCGATAGAGGTGAAAAGAAAGTAAAAAACGGGTTTTATCTGCAAAGGGCAGTTAACAATTACGCAGAACGTGTTTTTGCAGGGATTTAGGGCTCCTGCTTGCGCCGACGGTTTGTTCTGCGGGCCGTTAAGGGCATCGGTTCGTGCCAGCAGATGTCTGCAGGGTGCCAGCGGATGACGCGCAGCGAGATGGCGGATGGTTTGCGGCGAGATGGCGAATGCTGCGCCGTGCGATGACGGATGGCTTGCGATGGGTTGGCGGGTATCGCGCGGTGAGCTGGCGGGCAGATGGCTTGCAGGGAGCCGACGGATGCTGCGCAGGGGCCAGAGGATGGCGCGCAGCGAGATGGCGGATGCTGTGCAGGGGGTCGCCAGGTGCTGCGCAGAACGACGGCAGATGGCTTGCGGGGGGGGGTCGCCAGATGTTGCGCCGTGTGTTGCAGATGGTTTGTGGCGCGTCGGCAGATGGAGCGCAGAGGGTCGAAGAATGCTGCGCCGGAAGCAAGCGGATGGTGCGTGGAGGGTCGGCGAGTTTCCAACAGAAGGCGCTCAGGGACTATATTTGGCACGCAAGAGTTATAGCCCATTTCGGTAAAAGGGCTATTCATCAGGTGAAACGGGTTTGCTTTCCATAATTCCTTCATATTTAAAGAAAAGTATTGACGAAGACAGGGCAAACGAGGATACTAATTTTCGTTGCGAAACGCGCCGTTACCTCAGCTGGATAGAGGGACTGACTACGAATCAGTACGTCGGGGGTTCGAATCCCTCACGGCGCACCATCGAAACTGCAGGTCACCGAGGCTTTTACCTCGGTGGCTTTTTGTTTTCACGGGCTCATTTCGTCCCGTGGGTGCTATTTGGGTGCTAAGCGCCGCCCATCGAACCCTTCGTTCTCTGATTATTGCAGCCGCTTTAGGACTCTAACTGGCAAGAATCGCGTTGTATGCATTCTCTTTTTGCTGAATGCATTCAGATTGCCGCTTTCCTGGCAAAACCCGTTCGAAATGTATGCATTTCGACTTAACGATGGCAAGATTTTTGCTCCATGCATGCATTTTCAGATGCAATTAGGGAATTCGGAATACATAGCGTAAGAATCTTGCCGGCAAAGGCTCTATTTCACGTCGGGAGCCTCGAAATCATGCATGCTGTACGATTCTTGCCATGGGGTAGTTCCCGAGGTCCGTGCACGGTATGTGTCGCTGCGATCTCCCTTGAGTATCGGGTGAAACATGGGTACCAGGTGAGCATGAGCGTTGGACGAAACGTGGCCATCAGGCGAGCATGGGCGCCTGACAAAACAGGGATGTCGGATGGGTATGGGCGCCAGGTGGACATGGGCACCGGTCGAAATATGACCACCGGGCGAATATAGGTGCCGAGCGAAACACGGACGCCAGGTGGGTATGAGTGCCGGTCGAAACGGAGCGCCGGTTAAGCATGGGCGTCAGGTGGGCATGGACGCCAGGCAAACATGGGCGCCGGGTAGGCATGGGCGCCGGTCGAAACGCGAACATCGGTCGAAACGCTGGCTGGTATCGGCTCGTCTTTGGGCAAGCCTCCTTTCTGGACGGCTTGTTGAGCCCTATGGGTTCAGGCTGTTGGGGGGGGGTGCCCGAACCACATCTTTGGAATTGCTATCGTAAATTGGAAAGCGGACCGCCTCATCTCTTGTTGTTCAGGAGACAGAAGGCAGTTCGAAGGCTGACGTCGAGTGCGTCCGGCGTTCCTCTGGTCCCATTGCTTTTTTTGCGGCAGCTTTCGCATCTATTTAAGGTTCGGCCGATAAGATTTCCCCATGGTGCTTTTTATCGGACATTCAAGTGCAATCAGGTTGCTTCGTTCGCTCGAGGATTTCGAAGACATTCGATCTGCGCGGGCTATGCCGTCTCTCAAGGATGTTCCGACGTTGCCGAAATCGTTCAGAGGAAGTTCATCTCTAGCAACGCTCCCTCGTCCGCTGGAGGTCGTTGTCTTATCGGGAAAAACAAGAAGTCAATCCAAGCGGTTTCACAACAATATTTGGAAACTTCCCGATAGGGCACCTTGCTTTCTCTCCTTTGAAAGCGGGGTATATTTAAGCAATCCTGAATTCTGTTTCGTGCAGCTTGCGCGGTCATGCAGCGTGATCGACCTAATCAAATTAGGATTTGAGCTATGCGGAACTTACCGAATAGACCCTGCAAGCCCCATTGGATTTCGGCCTGCTCAGCCCCTTTCGAGCACAGAGGCGATCAATCGCTTTATAGACAAAATGGATGGCAAAGTGCCTCGGAAAGCAAAAACAGCTATTCGTTATGTCTGCGACGGTTCGGCATCGCCGATGGAAACATGTTTGGCGCTATTGCTGGGCCTGCCCGCCCGCTATGGCGGTTACGGATTAGGCATGCCGGAGATGAATGCTAAGGTTCTGATCCCCGCAAGGCTAGGCAAGCGAACCACATATCGCGAATACCACTGCGATCTATATTGGCCCGAACAGAACGTTGCCATCGAATACAATAGCCGCGAATTCCATGTAAATGAACTTGCGGTGGAGCGGGATGCGTCACGCATCAACAATCTCAAAGCTGCGGGGATTGAGGCTCTTGCTGTTACTCGCGCGCATGTCGCCGACAACGTGAAGTTCGATGCCATTGCCCATTCTGCGGCAAGCCTCATGGGAAAGCGTATCAGGATCGCCTATGTCGACATCGATGAGCGTCGAATGAGCTTGCGCAAGCAGCTTTTCTCCAAGGATCCTTGGTGCTGAGCTGTCTTGCTAATTGTTTCATGCTGCGAGGATTGGTGCCCTTGTGGGAATCGTCTTGGTGACAGGTTGATTTGAGCGTTGCTTCGGGCTGCCAAGAACAATGGTCTTGTGAGTGTCGCCTTGGCGTTGGGCGATTTGGCTGTTGTTCCAGGATCTTTCTTTGGTTGGCGTTCTGTCTGCCTATTGATTTGTTGTGTCTATCTTCGAGGTTGCTTTGGCTGCTGTGGCAAGATTCGCGCGCCATGTATCCTCTTTTCGCCGATTGCACGAAAAAGGGGGTCTCCCTGGCAGCGTTTGCGCGAAATGCATGCTTTTCGCGCTGAAGCTGGCAGGATCTTCGTCCCATGTATCCGTTTCGGGGTACAATCGGGCGATTTCGGATACATAGTGCGCGAATCTTGCCAGGGAGGCCCCTTTTTTGCGTCGAGGTCCCTGGGATCATGCATGGAGCGAAGATCTTGCCAATGCTCGGCGTTGCGCGGGCCTCTCCGCTCCGGCGGGCAGCTGATCGCGGAAGATTCCCGACATGGTCGCGGAAGACTGCTGGTCTGAGCGACTTAACCTGGCCATAGCGGTCTTGTTGCATAGTAAAACCAGGAGGGCGCCTTGGGCGCTCTCCTGGTGAATGATGCGGTGTTGGGGATTAGCCTACGGTCACCATTACGTTGGTCGACTTGATGATGGCTGCCGCCTTCCCACCTTCCTTGAGACCCAGCTGCTCGATGGCTTCATTAGTGATGGAGCCAGAAATGCGTACGCCGCTTTCGTCTTCGATGGTCACATGGCTGTTAACGGCGCCATCCTTTACGGCAACAACAGCGCCCTCGATCTGATTGCGAGCGGAAATGTTTGGGATCTTTTCGTTGCGAACATGACATTGGTGGCTTTGATTACCGCATAGCACTTTTTGCCTTCGGCAAGCTCCAGCTGCTTTACCGATTCCATGGTGATATCTGCTTTGATGGGGTTGCGGTACCGCGGCAGATAACCACAACGGCGTTGATGGTGCCTTCTTTGACCTCTCTGACGGTGTCGTTGATTTGGTTGCGAACGGAGATCTTCGTGTTGTCCTCCTTCGTATTTAAGTGATTGAACTGGGAAAAAGTGGAGCAAGTATATTTATTCTCAAGAGAAAAGGAAAACCTACTATTCCTAATGCTCCATAATTGCGCCAATAAAAAATGGACGCCTTAGGGCGTCCATTTCGTGTGCTATGCAAAATGTGCGGCAATGCCGCGATGAAAAGCTACTCGATCTTGCCGTAGCGCTCTTCGGTGATTTGGTCGAGCGTCTTGCCCTGGGTCTTGGGGCACCAGATAACGCCCACAACCAGGGAAATAAGAAGAACGACGCACATGATAACAGCTGCGGGGAAGAAGCCGGCAGGGTTCGTGGAAATGTCGCCCATGATGGCGCCAACACCCACGAGCGACCAAATGCCCAAAGCGCCACGAACCAAGAAGAACATGATGCCCTGAGCGCCGCCGCGATACTGTGTGGGGAACAGCTCGGTACCCCACAGAGCGTAGAAGCACTGAGCGGAGAAACCGGCGGAAATGCCCCACAAGATTACGTATACCCAAAGAACCCAGCCCATGGATTCGGTGTCGCCACTCTGGATAGCAAGGCCGAATACGGCAATAGCAACCCAAGACAGCAGCGCCAACAGCGCAGAGGCACCGAACAGCACGCGGTGGGAGACAATGTCGCCGAAGCGGCTGAAGATTGCCAGCGAGCAGACGGCAACCAGTACCCACTGAACTACGCCCAAGAGGCTCTGGCCGGTTGCATCGATGTTGCCTGCGGCAGCATAGAGGTATGGCATGAACTGACCGTTGGTGCCCGCAGCCAGGTTCCAGGTCAGGTACACGGCAACCAGGAAGATGATGGTCTTCACGTTCACGGGGTTCTTCAAAGCGGTTGCCATCATTTTGCCGAAAGACTGCTTCTCGGTGGCAGCAGCGTTCTTTTCGGCCCAGTCGGCGGATTCCTGCAGCTGACGCTGAAGGTTCCAGGCGATAAGGGCAACGATGAACAGAACCAGGAACAGCAGGCGGGTTGCCAGCATGCCGTCAAACGGGCCGTAGGTGCCTGCGGGGAGCAGGGTGGTGCCATCAGACTCGAAGCCAGGGATGATGAAGCTCATGACCAGCGAAAGGATGAAGATGATGGCGGGACCGCAGCTCCATGCGAACTGGCTAATGCCGATGTTGGAAGCGCGCTTCGTGGAGGTAGACGTTTCGGAGATATAGCTCCAGGAGGCGGGAACGCCAGCGCCTACGGAAAGGCCGGACAGCACAACGCCCACTACGACCATGGGAAGGTTCACGGCAACCATGGCGATGAATACGCCGGCAGCGTAAACCAGCAGATTGTACTTATAAATAGTGGTGCGGCCGAACTTGTCGGTCAGGAAACCGCCGATCAGCGCGCCAACAGCTGCGCCGAAAGCGTTTGCGCCGATGGCGCCCAGGATTGCGGTCCAGGCGGAGCCGAAGTTGAATGCAGCTGCCCAAGCGGTAAGGGCAAGGCTGCTGGCTACGATGCAGCCAGAGTCAAGGAAGTTGGTCAGGGAAACCGCCATGGTTCCCTTGCGTTCTTGGGAAAGCGCCAATGCTTTACCTTTCTAGTCGAGGTGGAATGCGCAGGGCAGGTCTACGGAAACGGGCGAATTGTCTGCATTCGTTTCCATGACGCTTGCCATGAAATCCCACCATTTCTTGCAGATATCGGTCTTGGCAGACTCGGCATAGCGTTCAGGGTCGTCAAGCTCGATATATCCGAAGAGGATGTTGGTTTCCTCGTCGATGAAAATGGAGTAGTTGTGCCCACCGTATTCGTGGAGCATGTCGGCCATTTCGGGCCACAATTCGTTGTGGCGCTTCTCGTACTCTTCGGCAAAGCCCGGGTAGAGCTTCATCTTGAAGCCTGAGATGGTACGCCCATCAGCAGTTTTACGGATAGTCATCGAAGTGCCGCCTTAGTCCAGGAACTCATCGTTGACGGTGAGGCCGAAATCTATGCCGATCTGGCGCAGGCCTTCGTCGGAAATAGTGTTCAGGAATTCGTCGGATCCGCCATTCATCTGGCGAGCGCGACGATATACATCAGCAGCCTTTTCGATGGTGTGCATCAGGCCGAAGGTGGTGTCGAAATCGGGGCCGGAAACGAACAGGCCGTGCTGTGCCCAAACAGCTGCCTCGTACTTCTTCATGAGTTCGGAGGTTGCCTTTGCGATCTCAGCGCCACCGGGAACCATCCAAGGCACAACGCCAACGCCAGAGGGGAATACCACGATACATTCAGTCATTGCCTTCCACAGGGCGCGGGTGAAGTAGCGTGCGTCAAGCGGGCATACGAACGTCATAGCAATGACGTTGATGGGATGAGCATGGTAAATCACGCGGCATTCGTTGTTGGTGGCCTCCATGCGCACGGCATGGTTCATGAAATGCGTGGGGAATTCAGAAGTGGGCTTGCCACCGTCGGTCAGGCCCCATACGATGCGCCAGGAATCGCCGGCGTCATTGATTTCGACGATGCCGATATTGTGGGAAGGGTCACTCATGACATTGCGCATATAGCGGCCAGAGCCGGTGGTAAGGAAGAACGCGCCGCGCAGGCTATCTGCCTGTACGCCCATGTTCACCCACTCGCCGGGGTTTGCGTTGAAGAAGGGGCGAGCCTGCTCTACCTCCTCTTCCTTCATGCGATAGGTAAGGTTGCCGCCATTGCGCTCGTGCCAACCCTGCTTCCAACCGTCGTCGCACAGACGGCGGAAGCCGCGCACGAAGCCCAGCTGCTCGACGGCAACGCCAGAAACTGCGCCGCGAGCTGCGGAAACGCCGCTTTTAAGCGTGTCCATAGCACTGTCGATAATGTCCATCATTGTCCTTTCGTTCTGAAGTACCGAATGATCGGTTTCGGAAAAGCCGCTCGGGTAAGTGGCTTTTCCGAAACGCATTCGACTTGCGTTTACGGAGTTGAATCTCGGCATCGGATCCTTCCGGCAAGGGCCTTCCGGTGCCCGGTGCGTTTCGACAAGGGTTTCTCGGTGCCAGAGGCTTCGACGATGGTTCCCTCGGCACCGGACGCCCCGGCAAGGGCTTCCCCTTGCCTTCTAGGCGCAGAAAGCGCCCCTCGAGAAGAGGGGCGCTGAAAAATGCGCAGGCTTACTGGCGCTTGGAGAGCACCTCGTCTTCGTAGGCCTTAACCTCGTCCCATAGCTGGTCTTCGGCAACTACGCCCTGACGTGCGCAGTACTCGTCCCAAACCGCGGTCCAAGGCATGGTTTTGAACTGCTCGGTAACGATCATCTTCTCGGAGAACTGGTAGGTATCCTGCAGCTCCTTCAGGCGATCCCAAGGCTGCAGCAGTTCGAACAGCAGGCACTTTTCCATGGCGCGCATGCCGGTAGCCCAAGCGCCGATGCGGTTGATGGAAGCATCGAAGAAGTCCATGCCGATAAGGACCTTGTCCATGCCCTCGGGGCAGCGAACAACCTCGGCAGCGATGTCCTTGATGGAATCCTCGAACAGAACAACGTGGTCGGAGTCCCAATGCATAGAGCGGGTAACGTGAAGCGGCACGTAGGGGAAGAACTGCAGCAGGCTGGGCAGCTTGTCGGAAATGCTTTCCATAGGGTTGAAGTGACCCGCATCGATAAGCACTACATGGTTGCCGCCTTTCTTGGCAGCGTAGGATACGTAGAACTCCTGGTTGCCGGTGGTGAAGCCTTCAACACCGATGCCGAATACCTTCTGCTCAACCGCATCGATAACATGTGGGGTTTCGAAGGAATAGATTTCGTCGAGAGAGTCCTTCAGGCGTGCACGCAGGCCATAAGCGTCAGCGGCATAGTCCTTCAGGCCGTCAGGGATCCAGAAGTTGTTCAGGACCATGTCGTCCATTTCCTCGCCGATGCGCTCTGCGATCTGGCGGCAGGCGATGCAGTGACGGATCCAGAAATCGCGCACTTCTTTTTCGGGGCTGGAAACGGTAAGGCCTTCCTTTACCAGCGGGTGGCTGAACAAGGTGGGGTTGAAGTCGATGCCGAAGCCGTTCTTCTTTGCCCAGGTTACCCAGGGCTCGAAGTGCTTGTACTCGAGCTTGTCGCGATCAACCCAGGGGTTTTCCTCGGTGAAGATGGCGTAGCTCGCGTGCAGGTTGATGCGCTTCTTGCCGGGGATCAGGCTTGCTGCCTTCTCGAAGTCGGCCATGAGCTGTTCGGGGGTGGCGGCGCGGCCAGGGTAGTTGCCTGTGGTCATGATGCCACCGGAAGCTGCGTTATCGTCGCCCTGATCGAAGCCGACAACATCGTCGCCCTGCCAGCAGTGCATGGAGATGGCCTTGTTTGCCAGGGTTTCGATCACTGCCTCGGTGTCGATACCCTGCTTGGCATACGCTTCGCGCGCCAATTCGTACATAGTGGTCATGAATGCTCCTTATCTGTACCTAAAAGGTTGGTTGCTGTTATTCGAATCGCTTCACGTCGAATGACGTTGCGATAGCGTCGCGGACGCTTTGGAGGTCGGGGAATGCGCCATCGGCGATCATCTGCACGGCAAGGTTGCCCAAGCTTGTTCCCTCAACTGGACCGGCGAACACGGGAATGCCGCATGCGCGGGTGGTGAGTTCGTTCAGATATGCATCTTGGCAACCGCCTCCAACGATGTTGATGGAAGTGTAGGTGCGTCCGGTAAGCGATGCCATTTCTGCAATGGATTCCGCATAGCAGGAGGAAAGGCTTACATATACGCAGCGCATAAGCTGACCGACGGTTTGGGGCACGTCCTGCCCGGTTTCAAAGCAGGCGCGACGAATCTCGTCGATCATGGAATCAGGCGCCAGGAAGCGGTCGTCGTTCACGTTCACGTGGGCTTCGAAGCTGTCTGCCTCTTTTGCGTGGGCAATGAGGTCGGGAAAGCCCCACTCGATTGCCTCATACGTGAAGGGGGGCAGCTCGTCTTCGTCGGTTTGCTGATGGGTGTCTTTTCCCTCTACGTAGGAAACGCCGTTCAGCTCGCGGCGAATAGACTGGATCATCCACAGGCCCATGATGTTCTTCAAGAAGCGGAAGCGCAGCTCAAAGCCGCCTTCATTGGTGAAGTTCTGGAAACGGGAGGCATCTGAGGTGATGGGGCCTTCGTTTTCAACGCCCAGCAAGCTCCAGGTGCCCGAAGAAAGGAACACCGCATCGGCGTCGCGCGCGGGAACAGCCAGGTAAGCGCTGCCCGTGTCATGCGTGGCAGGCGCGATGATATGCGTGGGGTAGCCGATTGCTCCTTCGATTTCAGCGGTGACGGCACCCAAATCGGTGCCAGGCATAACCACATCGCAGAACATGCTGCGCGGAATGTCGAATGCCTCCAGGATGGCTTCATCCCACTGCTGGGTGCGTGCGTTCATCAGGCATGTGGTGGAAGCGTTGGTGTATTCGTTGGCCTTGGTGCCGGTTAGCAGGAAGGCCAGGTAGTCGGGGATCATCAAAAACGTTTCAGCGTTTTCAATCTGCTCGGGGTGCTCACGCTGGAGCGCCAGCAGCTGATAGATGGTATTGAACGGCTGGCGCTGAATACCCGTGCGGCGATACACCTCATCAGGCGAAACGATAGCATCCGCCACGGCGTACATGCCGCTGGTGCGCTCATCGCGATAGGCTACCGCATCACCGAGCATGTTGTCTTCGGCATCGAGCAGCACGAAGTCGACCGCCCAGGTGTCGATACCCACGGTTTTGGGCGCATAGCCTGCTTCTTTGCATTTTGCCAATCCCGCAACGGTTTCGCGGAACAGCATATCCACGTCCCAGCAGTCGTGACCGCCGGAGCGTTTCTGGATGTTATCGAAGCGATGGATCTCGGTAAGCTCGATGGTTCCTTGCGGAGTAACCTCGCCGATTACCACGCGGCCGGAAGAGGCGCCGATATCGACGGCGGCATAGCAGTTGGTTTTGATTTCCATTAGTTATCCCCCTCTGCTTCAACGCCGATTTGCACGATCTGCATTACGTTGGTGGGGCGCGGCGAAGGCGCAGTTGGGTCGAAGCTTACAGCGTCGCCCGTTTGGCCGATGCGGGGAGAAGTGGTGCGGTCTCCCAAAGTGAATACGCAGATATCGCCTTTGTTCACGAAGTTCTTTTTCACAACGACGCTGCGAGCTTGCTCAAGAACGTACGAGGCGTCACCAACAACTTTGCCTAAAAGCGGCGTAACGCCCCAGTTCAGCTGCAAGGAGCGACGGTATTCTTCCGAAGTGGTTACCGCATAGATGGGCATCTTCGGACGGTAATTGGAAACGATACGGGCCGTGCGGCCAGTCATCGTAGGGGTAACGATGCAGCAAGCGCCCACGTTTTCTGCGGCGGTTACGGCAGCCAAGCCCACAACAGCGGAAATGCTCTTCTGCTCTGCGTTGCGGTTGGGGATGGAGCCTTCGTCGTAGATATGCGATTCGCTTGCCTCGGCAATGCGTGCCATGGTTTGTACTGCGGGAACTGGATACATACCGATGGCAGTTTCGCCGGAAAGGGTAACGGCATCGGTTCCGTCGTAGATGGCGTTTGCCACGTCGGCAACCTCTGCGCGCGTTGGGCGGGGGTTGCGGATCATGGAATCGAGCATCTGCGTGGCGGTGATAACCGGACGGTAGGCGCGGTTGCAGGCTTTGATGATCTTCTTCTGCAAGTGCGGAACCTGGTTAGAGGGAACCTCTACGCCCAAGTCGCCGCGGGCAACCATCACGGCATCGGAGACTTCGATGATTTCTTCGATGTGATCTACTGCATGCGCGTTTTCGATTTTCGCTACGATTCGAATGCTTTCGCCGCCGTTTTCTGCGAGGAAAGCGCGAATGGCACGCACGTCTTCGCCACAGCTTACGAATGATGCTGCTACGAAATCGACGCCCTGCTGAATGCCGAACAGGAGGTCTTCCTTATCCTGTTCGGTCATAACGGGCAGCGGAACGTTGGTGCCAGGCAGGTTCAGCTGCTTGCATTCGCCGAGCATGCCGGAGTTCTGAACGGTACATTGGATATCGGACCCCAGGATGCGATCGACGGCGAGTTCGATTAGGCCGTCGTCGATAAGGATGATGGTGCCGGGTTCAACATACTTATAGAGCCCTTTGAACGTTTGATGCACGCGGCGGGAAGTGCCGGCGATGTCGTCTTCGGTGAGGAAGAAGTTGTCGCCCGCGCGGAGCAGCACGGGCTCGTTGCCCTCAAGCTTTCCGGTGCGGATAGAGGGCCCTTTCGTATCGAGCATGAGGGCGCAGGGTGCGTCCAGTTCGCGACGGACCTTTTTCAGGCGGTCCATGCGCGCTTTATGCTCGGCGTGGGAGCCATGTGAGAAGTTGCAGCGGGCAACGTCCATGCCTGCTAGCACAAGATTTTTCAATGCTGACTCAGAGTCCACGGCGGGACCCAGGGTGCAGATGATCTTGGTTCGCTTCATCATAGGGATGATGCGCCTTTCGACCGTGCGGTAAACGCCCGTTCATGGGGTTAGTTCGACCGCTAAACGACAATACGTTCAGAATTGTAAACGAAAATTAAGAAGTATGCTTGTGTTCATCGTTTTTTCTAAAGCTGCATACATTGCAGCAGGTGTTGGCTGCGCTCGTCTGGGCGCCGATTGCGCCGGCTCGTGTTACGCGGAGTGTTACGCGCACTGTTTCGATGCTGCCGTAGGTGCCAGTCGTGGTAGTCTGATGGGGAGAATCGAAAGGCGGCCATTATGACCTGCAGCAACCCAAATGCCACCGAATCGGCAAACGTAACCGAGAAGTTGAAAGCCCACGCGCGGGAGCTCGAGCCTTACGTGATCGAGCGTCGGCGCTATTTCCATGCGTATCCCGAATTGAGCGCTCGCGAGGTCTCTACTTCGCGCACGATTGCCGAAGAGCTCGATAAACTTGGTGTCGAATACGTGCGAGCGGGGGGAACGGGGCTCATTGCCACCATCAAAGGTACCGCGCCCGATGCGTATGACGAAGAGGGCAAGCCGCGCCGTCGCATTGCGCTTCGAACCGATATGGATGCGTTGCCCGTTTTGGAGCAGACGAAGCTACCCTTCGCGTCGCGGAACGAAGGGGTTATGCATGCCTGTGGCCACGACGCTCACATGGCCATGGTTCTTGCCCTAGCTCAGTATGTGGACACACAAAAAGACCTGCCCTGCAATGTCTTGTGCGTCTTTCAGCCTGCCGAGGAAACAACCGGCGGAGCGAAGGAAATCTGCGAGACCGGAGTTCTGGAGAAATACAACGTCAACCGCATTTTTGGAATTCACATGTGGCCGTTTGCCGAAGCCGGGAGCATCAGCAGCAAGCCGGGCCCGATGATGCCCCGCTCTTCTGAAATCACCATTGAAGTATTCGGACGTTCTTCTCACGCCGCCGGAAAAGGGGATCGACGCGCTCTACATCGGATGCCGGTATATCGAGCAGGTTTATGAAAAGCACAGGCTTCTTACGCCGCCGAATCCGTCGCCGGAAGAACGGACCATTATTCAGATCTGCAAAATGGAAAGCGGTACAGCCCGCAACGTTATTTCCGGCTACAGCGATCTGCTGGGAACCATGCGCGCGTTTTCAGATACAGACTTCGCGAAGCTGGTGGGGATTTTAGAAGACACGGCTGTCGATCTCTCAAAAAAATATCAGTGCCGGATCGAAGCCCTGCACAGCGAAGGATACCCCCCTGTTGTCAATAACCCTGAACTGTATCAACAGATCCTGCCTTCCCTGCGCCAGGCTCTGAACTATCAGGAAATGGAAACGCCGGCCATGATTTCCGAGGACTATTCCTTCTACGGGCTGCGGGTTCCATCGGT
>OLND01001730.1_pt1 | contig 21715 bp, 33 predicted proteins | sample 1672031 | NCBI WGS metagenome assembly OLND01 (sample SAMEA3136638, study PRJEB25190) | human gut metagenome | biome: human gut; feature: human-associated habitat; material: faeces | place: Austria | collected 2013 | reverse complement strand
GTGGGAGAATGCGAGATTTGCCTTTTTGGAGGATGAGGGCGTTTGTCCCATGACATAGTAGATTTCTAAAATTCATTTTTGGGAAATGTTTTTGGGAGTTTTCCCAAATCCAAAATGTCGGAAACCATTGATTTTACTGACTTTCCCAAATTTCTCCCAGAAATAAATCAAAAATGGGAGTCCCAGAAATGTTTTTGGGAAAATGAAAAGTTCGTTTTTGGGAGAATTTTTGATTTTTGGGAAACATTTTTGGGGAATTTGTGTTTTTGGGGTGGTTATGGAATCGTAACAAAATAAGGAGGTGCGCATATGCGAAAAAAGGGCTTCAAAGGTAGATGTCAAAAGATATCGCTAAATAAAAGTAAAGAAGTGTGTCGGACATATGATCCAATACAAGAAAAGTATGCGGAAAAATTGGAAGAATCGCCAGACATCCAAGAAATCCGTTGCAATGTTTTACTGGAAGGACTGGAAGAGGGAGAGTATACAAGTGATTTTGTTTGTATCAAGACAAATGGCGATTTAATGGTAAGGGAATGTCTGCAAAGAGATAGACTTACAAAGCCGATGAATGCAAAATTGCTGAATGCTTCGAAAAATTACTGGGCAAAGCGTGGTGTGACAGATTGGGGGCTGATAATCAATGAAGAATGATTTATATTTCAAGGATGATTCTATTATTCGGGTGTTGGAAGTTAGGAAAGATAAAGCACTTATGATTGATTGCATACGAAGAACAATGCCACAATGGAAAGATATTGTTTCTTTGGCTGGTTGGGATCAGTGTTCACAAGAAACTTTATATGAGATTACTGGTGTGGATTTGCCGGAACTTGATGCTCTTTGCCCGGAAAGCCGTAAAGTTGCATATGAACGGTATACATTGATTGCGCCGATTTTACGACTGCTGCCAGATGAAAAAATGAAGTGCGAAATGATTTCTACTATTGCATCTAATGAAAAAATAAGCAAACAGACCGTAAGAAAATACCTCTGCTTATATTTAGCGTTTCAGAACGTGGCAATATTAGCATCAAAAGATAAAGATAACGATACTTCTCTGACTAAGGACGAGAAAAATATGCGCTGGGCACTCAACAAGTTCTATTTTTCATATCAAAAGCACAGCCTAAAAACAGCTTATACAATGATGTTGAAGGCGAAATACTGTGATGGAAACGGCGAATTGTTAGCGGAATACCCAACATTTAATCAGTTCCGATATTTTTATCGTAAACGCAAGAACAATCAGACTTATTATATATCCAGAAACGGACTCACAAATTATCAACGGAACAATCGTCCATTGTTAGGAGATGGTGTTCAAGAATTTGCAAAAGCTCCGGGGATGGGAATGTTGGACTCTACTGTATGCGATATATACCTTATCAATAAGTCTGGGGGAATTATTGGAAGACCAATCCTAACGGCGTGTATTGATGCATACAGCAGCCTTTGTTGTGGCTATTCATTATCATGGGAGGGCGGTGTGTATAGTCTTAGACAGCTAATGTTGAACGTAATTACAGATAAGCAAGAGTTGTGCCGGGAGCATGGAATAAATATAAGTCAGCAGGAGTGGGATTCGTCATATTGTCCGGGTGTGCTAGTAACAGACCAGGGAACGGAGTATAAAAGTGCAAATTTTGAACAGATTGTAGAATTGGGAGTCAAAGTGGTTAATCTACCAGTTTACCGACCAGAGCTTAAAGGCAGTGTAGAGAAATTTTTTAGCATAATACAAGATCTTTTCCGACCATATCTGAAGGGGAAAGGCGTGATTGAGCCGGACTTTCAGGAACGGGGAGCGCATGACTACAGGAAAGATGCATGTTTAACGTTGGAACAGTTTGAAAGGGTACTTATTCGGTGCATTCTCTATTATAATTCACAACGGATAATTGAGAATTTCCCATATACGGAAGAAATGCTGAAAGTTCAGATTCCACCACATGCAAGCGATATATTCAGATATGGTTTATCGTTGGATGGTGTAAATCTGATTTCAATGGATAAAGAACAGCTTATGTTGACATTGCTTCCACGTACAACAGGGAAATTTACAAGATCTGGCTTGATAGTAAACAATGTGAGATATAAAAACAAGGATTTTGCAGAGAAATATTTGTCTGGCGGTACTGTGACAGTGGCATATAATCCAGAAGATTCGGGGTATGTGTGGCTGATTGACAGAGGAAATTATATAAAATTTGAATTGATTGAAAGACGGTTTAGAAATAAAAATTTTGAGCAGATTGAAGAAATGCAGATACAGAAAAAAAGTATTGTTGATTCTGCAACAAATGAAAATTTACAGGCACGAATAAATTTGGCGAATTACATTGAAACAATCGTGAATAACGCCGGAAGAAGTAACAGTGATTTAAACGAAATTCCACAGAACAAAGAACGAGAAAAGAGAAAATCGCATGTTGATTATATGGTAAAGGTAGGTGTAAGCAAATGAATAATCTTAACTTAGTTGAAAAAATGCCGAAAATGCTGTCTGGGAAAGCACTTTATGACCGATTAACAGACATCCCAGAATATGATGAAACAATACGAGAGAAAAGCTCAACAGAGCGTCTTATGGCACTTTCTACGTTATATGACATCTATCTTCCTTCGGACATGTCAGTAGAGATTTATTCTAAGCTATATTTAGCGTTGGTAAGATCCGTGCATAAAAAAGGCACACAGGCAGCAGTGCAACAGTCTTATCAGAATCATAATACAATAATGCGAAGAGAAAGCCGGGGAATTATCGGGGGATCTGATTCTTTTTCCATTGTTGGCTGTTCTGGTATTGGTAAGAGTTCAGCGATTAACAGGGCGATTTCAATTATTACAGAAAATAGGATGATTGAAGTAGAAAATCCTACGCGAAGAATTATACCATGTTTGATTGTGCAATGTCCTTGGGATGCTTCTGTAAAATCTATGCTATTAGAAATATTAAGAAAATCCGATGAGCTATTAGAAACAAATTACTATGGGAATGCATTAAAGGCAAGAGCCACAACTGACGTGTTGATTGGAATAGTATCACAAGTGGCATTACAACATATTGGACTATTGATAATAGATGAAATACAAAATTGTGTGACTGCAAAAGGCGGTAAAGGACTTGTAGCGATGCTTACTCAGTTAATAAATAGTTCGGGAATATCTATCGGATTAGTAGGAACGCCAGAAACAACATCGTTGCTGGAATCGGCTTTTCAGCTTGCACGCCGTTCATTGGGATTACAATACAACGCATTGGATAATGATGATTATTTCTGTGAGTTTTGCAAAGTATTACTCAGATACCAGTATGTGCAAAATCAAGTAGAAATTTCACAGAATATGATTGAATGGCTCTATGGACATTCTGGAGGTATTACATCAATAGTAGTCTCATTGATTCACGATGCACAAGAACTTGCAATTTTAACTGGCTATGAAATTCTTGATATCTCCATGCTCAATCAAGCATATGAGAAAAGAATGCAGCTTTTACATGATTTTATTCGTCCTGCTGCCACTGTGAAGAATACAGCAACCAAAAAGAAAAAGAAATCCATAGAAAAGGCGGTAATATCCTCAGAAGAAGACTACAGTATAGCCGATTTGGTGCAAAAATCAAAAGCAGAAAATCTTGATATTGTAGAAGTATTTCGGGAACATTTCATTGTGGAGGAAATAGCAATATGAAAATGTACTTTCAAGAAATTTACCCGGACGAGCTTGTTTATAGTTGGTTTGGGCGGTTTGCCGTTCATTCGGGCTATATAAATTCTCAGTTACTTCAATTTTTATACAGCAAAAGATCCGATACACCAATCAAAGAATTTATCGGGAATTTAAATCCTGAAGCAAGAGCGTATATTGATAATACATATCCTTTGAAAGAGCTGGTATTGAAACATACAATGTACCCTCAATATGCCAGATTTGCCCCGTTGGAGCAAAGGAAGGATGCTTTATATAAATTATGCTATGAAAATTGTGATATGCACCATTTGTTTGCAGTTCTCCCCAGGTGCGAGAAGGAACAGTATTTGAAATACTGCCCAGTATGTGCCAGTGAGGATAGACAGAAATACGCCGAAACATATTGGCATCGAAAGCATCAGATACGGAATATTGGCATCTGTCCGAAGCATAAGTGTAAGCTCATGGATTCTATTGTACCAGCCCGAAGCATGAGTTTATACAGCTTCATTACTGCAGAAGAAGTTATACCTAATTCAGAAGAATATACGCTTGTGAACAATCAATTGCAGATAAAATTTGCCGAATATGCAGAACAGGTTTTTGATGCTCCGGTTGATTTGAAAAAAGATGTTCCGATTAGTGCTACCCTATATTATGCCATGAAAGATACAGAGTATATGAAAACAGAGAATTGCAGATACATGACAAAGTTTGTTGAAGATATGACACATTTTTATGAACAAATTGAGCTAAATGAGATTGCAAGTATCAGTAGAATTCAAAAAACATTATTAACGGGGCGTGGATATGATTTTTCGCTTGTTTGCCAGCTTGCTTTTTTTCTGAATATGAAGCCAGAAGAATTGACTTATCCTAAATTATCAGAAGAACAAATAAAGCAGGAAGAAGAAAGCCATTATATAAAAAATCGTGATATATCGGATTGGGATGAATATGACAGAGAAAGTGTTACACGATTTGAAGAGTTTTGCAATGCTGCCTACAATGGATATTCAAGCAATAATGGAAGACCTGAAAGAGTGTCAGAAAGAATGATATATGAATTTTTAAATGTCACAGCATATGGCTTTAAGAATATGCCACAATGCATGAAAGTTTATGAAAAATATGCGGAATCATACGAACAATCCTGGGTGCGAAAAATTGCCTGGGCATACGAAAAATTGAAGCAAGAGAGGGGCGAACAACCTATATATTGGACGGATTTAAGAAAGCTGTCTGGCGTGAAAAAGAAATCATTGGAAAGAGTGATGCGTAATTTAGATGAATGCAAAGAAAAAGATATGGTTGAAAAATTGCTAAGTGGACTTGAAAAATAGGGGCTATGGTCATTCATTCCATAGCCTGTCGATGCTGAATATACAAAAAATACCGCCGTAACATATACAAGTTCACGGCGGTTATGTCTCTTTTGGCGTATCATCCATATTTTCGAGAGCATATATAATCATTTGATTAAGCAATTCATTTCTGCTGATTTCAACCTCATCAGCTTTATCATCAATAATTTTTAGTATTTCAGTGGGAATTCTCAAAGATATAACTTCTTTTTCGGGCTTCCGGGCAATAAATTTCTTCACTTAGCCACCATCCTTTCTATTGATAATTGTAGTCTATTTTGATACGATATAATATATTCAAAATTAGATATCAAAATATAAATACACGAAAGAAGGGGAAAAATGCTGACGGAAAGCGAATTCAAATTGAAGCATTTGCTTACGAAACAAGAACTAGCTGCATTTAAAGGCGAGATTCCAATGAATCAGAGCCTTTTTGACAGAATCGTAAATAAGACACTGGGGCGTAATCTTGGGAAAGATACATTTGAAGATTTTTTATGGAGGTATCAGGAATTTTTGAAAGAATATCATGAAAAAATAGAGAGTGATCGTTTTATGGGCGAAGATCCCGAATGGGACATAATTCAAGAAAAGTGGGAGATTTATGAAGAAAAATATGGTGTTGATCCATACTTAGAACCGTAAATTTGAAGAAAGACCGTGTAAAGGAAATTAAACTTTTTACATGGTCTTTTTAAAAGTAAAATCCAATATAACATGCCTATTTGCCTGTATATTGAATTTGAACACGCTGTACGATAACTTTACCACTTAATATAAAAAGCCGTTAAAATGGCGAATAACGACTTTGTAAACAATGCTATAATAAACAGTGCGGAATGTTCTCTTTTCCATCTACATGAGAATTTGACACGGATAATTCTACATTAAATTGTTGCATAGATTCCCGATGCAATAGAATCTCTTGCGCCTTTGTTACACCTGTAAGTTCTTTTGTGAGCCAGTCGGCAGCAGCCGGGGCATTTTCGCCAGTAATTATGATTTCGCCAAAGTTTGGACTCTTAATTTGTATCATAAAATCCCCCTTATCTTCTATAATCTTTCTTTTTCAGTTCGTCTCATTGAGCCATGCGCCGTTGGAAGTCGGCACATCTTTTGGCTGATTCGGCACGATCGTTTCTAATATCTTGTCTGATTTTAACTTCTTCGAAAATTCCGCATATTAAAGTAAACAGTAGACCAAACATGTGCTGCTCCTTTCTGGTGTTGGTTGTTTATTTACAGCTTCAGCATAACATCAGATAAGTTTGTTGACAAGTCAAATGAATTATTTTTTTCGCCGGAAATTAGCTATTGTAGGCAAAATCCGAGAAATATGAAATTGTGCAAGCATATATGGAAATAGAGATACATGTCCACAAGTCAAATAGATATATGGAAATTCCCCAAATTACCTACTATAGCATGTTACAACGGATGCGGAATTTACGCACCCATATGTGAATAAGAAGGTATGGAATACAGATATGTAGACAGGAAATTTTGAGGATGAAAAACGCATAGAATACGCAATGACACGTTGATTGATACAGTTATCCTTTTAGCGCACGCTGTTATGATAAAGGGAAGCATTGAAATAAGAGTAAAGCGGTGACACCATTTTAATTTAGCTTAAGAGCTTGATTTATGCTATTGTTGCTTTTTTTAGAAAATATGGACTTTTGCAAGCATATATGAAAAAGGGAGAATATTTGTATAATTCAAGAGTTCAATTTGGAATATGATTTTTGGGGAAATTACCCACAATAGCCTTTTTCAGAAACCTTAGAGATTCCGCACCCATATATTGAAAAAGAATAATGTAATCAGTTCAATTGAATAAATAATATTTACGGAAATGAGCCAATATAGCTTGAGTCAGCAGATTCAGATAATTGCACCCATATGTGAAGAAGGGTGTAATGTAACGAAGTCAATTAGATGAGAAAATATTGCTGTAATCAGCTATTGGAGCTATTGCCAGGGGGTTATGATTTTTGCAAGCATATATGAAAAGGGACACAATGTAACGGTAACAAATAGTTAAATGTAATTTGCCGTAATTGGCTATTATGGCGGTTTAGCTGAGAGTATGCAAATGCGCACGCTATTGTGGAAAAGGAAGATAGAACGTTGATACAAGTTAGTGAATCATCAGTAATTTGTACCAACGCTTTATTGAGTTGGAAAATATTTTCTTCTTTCATTTTAGCGTAAATATAAATTCAAGTGAATGAGTTAATCGTTCACTTGCACTTACGTTTAGGCAATTATATATTCCAGGGGCGGTGGGAGACTGCTGCCCTACAAAAAAATTTTTACGACAATTTTTATCGAATGATTCGACAAAATTTGTATATCACACAGGAGGAATTGACATGGAACAAGAAATAACATTAGACATTAGAGATGTCACAAAAGCATATCTTGATGCAAACCGTTGGAATATATCCGACATGGCATGTTTAACAAATATTCCACGATCTACACTGTCCGAGTGGTTCTCAGGCAAGAGAGAACTAAGTACACGATACATGCGGTGTGTCCGAGACTTTTTGAATGGAAATTACATTAAAGAGGCTTCAACGGTACGTTCTAATTTATCTATACAAAGGGGGACGGATAATGAACATTGAATTGACACAAGTGGAAGCGGAGCGACTAATTTCTATTTTAAAGGCGCAATATGAAAAATCAACAGAAGTATATGAACTATCAGTGATAAAGAAAATCTTGCAGAAACTAAGTGTTAGAATAGATGATTGGATTCCTGAATATACGGAGCTGTAACGCTTGACAAATTTGGAAATCGTGATATGATGCAGGAAAAGAAAAGTAAATATTGCGTGCTTTGAGATGAAAAGCATATACAGCATTCAATTTTTAGAAGTGTACAATTGCACTTCTGATTTTTGGGTGCTTTTTTATTGCACAAAATTCAACAAATGTGAGGTAGACGAATGAAAACAAATACAAATGGACTTTTTTCAATTTATTCCCAGAGAGTAGCCGGATTACTAATGCTAAAGGGATTTACTATTCTGAAATTAGAGGAAAATAAAAGATTTGCGGACAAAACAGTTTTTGTTTTCGCAAATTCCCCAGAATTTCAGCAGGCATTGAAGGAAGTACAGGGAAACAACAAATAAACTAAGGAGACAACAAAATTATGGCAACAAAATATTTATCAGAAATAATTTCAAATGAAGAGATTAGCACATGGAAACCAGGGGATAACATATTTCTCTACAATGGTACAGGAACGGGAAAGACAACATTTATAAATAACAGATTAGCTAAGATCGCAAAGGAACAAAGGCAGAAAATTCTACAGCTAGAGCCACGACTGCTTTTGAAAAAACAGCAAAGGAAAGATGCTGATTCAAGTGTGATTGATGTTGAATCTTATCAAGCAATAGATTCAATAGCACGTTTTGAACAATATTCAATTATCGTACTGGATGAATGCCATTACCTTTTTTCGGATAGTGGTATTAACGATCTTACAGATAGACATTATCAGATACTAAATAGTTTAGAATGTATAAAAATCTGGATAACTGCAACGCCGGACGATGTTTTTGAATACTTTCGGAGCAATCAGATTGATTACAAGCTATATCCAAAAGAATATACGGAATCAAAGGTGCTTAACGAGATTTTTACATATAAATCTGATGAAGAACTTGAAAATATTCTTGAATTTGTGGCGCATGACACAAATGTAAAAGCTATGGTTGTCATGAGTAGCACGAAGAAACTATTGAAAATGTATAGGAAATATGAAAATGTATCTTCAATTGTGCTTGGTTCTGGTAATTTAAGTGGAAAGACAGCCAAAATGAAAAAAGCAATATCATCAGAAATTGCAAAAATCTCAGATGATAAAACCTTTTCCGGGCAAAAGTTTCTGTTTGGTACATCTGCTTTGGATTGTGGTGTATCTATGAGAGATTATAGCTTTTCAATCATAATCATTGATGGAATTTATGATATACAGACCATTAAGCAGATTGTTGGGCGCAAGAGAAAGCAGGATGACTGTGATATAGCAGCTCTTTATATAAGAAATATTTCCAATAGTATACTTAATGGATTTAATTCTGCTGAAAAACGTTGGATAAAACCAGCACATACATTATTAACGAAGGGCATTGATTACTATTTGGAGTGGTACTTGAAGAATGGGAACAGATACCCAGACAAACACCGAATAATCCGGGATGAAAAGATAAATGGTGTACTGACAAAGACAGTGAACGATAAAAAGCTGACATTTTTTGAAAATCGTATTCAGCGCACAACAGATATGATTCGCCGGGGCAAGAATGGTTTTTTACTGACATTGAAGGATGCTTTTGGTATCAATATAAGTCCCTGGAATGACGATGCAAAAATTTACACAGAAAAATTATTAGAAGATCATTTCCAAAAACAAACAGCTTGGTGGAATCGGTCAGAGACACAGGAATTTGCAAGAACATTGGGATTTACAGACAAATATCGCCATATCATCACAAGCTATAAAGCCATAAATTCCATATTAGAAAATCAGTACAACAGTACATATAGGATTGTGTGTAAACGAAAGAAGAAAAAGGTTGATGGCAAAGTTAAGAGGTTTGACAATGTGTGGATGATCGAAAAGATCAGATAACGAATAAAGGGGGGCTTTCTGACCGCAAAGCTATTATTATAACTCTGCGGTTAAAAACACCCCCCTAGATAAAAGTAATATGCCATTATCCGGCGATAATGGCATAGCGACACGGTAGTGTCAAGACTATATGAAAACACTAACGTGTTTTTGTATTCGTGCTACTGCACTCATACATAATAAACGACCAAAGGAAAAAAGGATAACTGACTATATGTAGTCGCAAAAATCAAAGTATCTACAATATACAGATACGCCACAATACATTTATTCTTATTCTTTTTGGTTGGGGCGCAAGCCGGAAGGAGAAAAGATGGATAGTAAAGATTGGAAAGCCTTTGAAAAGGCTGTAAATGAACAAGACACAGAGAAGTTTTATAATTTAATGCGGTACTGGCGCAGGATAGGCGAGGAATACGCTTATAACGATACATATACAGAGATTCATTTGCTCCGGGAAATGCCGTATCGTGATATTCACGCAGAAAGTGCCGAATTTCTCAAGATTTTAGCGGAATTGAAAATTGAATATGATGATTCCGATATATATGGAAAAGCCGGAGAAATGCTTATACAGGCTATTGCAGACGGGGACGAAAGCAAGATTAAACAGTTAAGTAGATTTATTTATCTACTGGGCGTTAGGGAATCAACTAAACGTATCACAGAGCGTGTAGATGAGTGCTTGAATTTGATTCATGAAAAATATGGAGATTCGTTGACAAAAGTTGTTGAGTTACAGGAAGAATTAGGATTTATACCGAAGGAGAAAAACAAAGATGAAAAATAAAGCGTTTGAAGGATTTTTGTTTAAGATTACACATCCCGTATCATACGATTTTACAGCAGAGGAACGGGAGCTGATCGCTGAAAATGTAGCAGTCAAAACCAAAATCACAACAGGAGCAAACATTGATATAGCGGATGTGAGACACCTTATCAATGATGGCAGCAGTGATTTGGACTATTACAAGACAGTGGGAAAGATCGCAGCAGCATGGGAAGATGTCGGCTTTGTTGTGGAAATGCAGAAAATGATCGCTGTGATTGGAGAATACCACAGACTGAAAAGGGACTCTGAAAGTCTGAGATTTTTTGTGGAGAAGGACAGAAACGAATACGGGAAGCGGAAGTAATTGAGTGATTTTACACTCTTTTCTGCTTCTGGTTGGGGAAGGAAAGAATATGGCTAAAAGTGTTACAAAATATAATATAGTGCAAGATTTTGCTGCTATGCATGGATTAAATCAAGAAACAGCAAAAATGTATTTAGATACATTTGTTACGCTCATTACTGAGGGATTACAGGAGCGTGGAAAGGTACATCTTGCGTACTTAGGAACATTTGAACGAAAGGAAGTTCCGGCAAAAAAGCTGTATAACTTCCATACAAAAGAGTTAGAAGAATGCCCGGCACACGGCGGTATAAAGTTTACTCCATGTGAGGCATTGCGAAAGGATTTATATTAAATGGAAAATAAAATATTAGAAATTTGCCAGGATATAACTGGACGGCGCAAATTAAAAATTGTGCTTCATGAAATTTATCCAGATGAAACACACTGGAATATTAACGGTATTACATATCTTGAACAGTATACACGGGATAATGCCGATACTGTAAAAGGAATGCCGTTATGTGCTGAGTTTTTGGATGCAAGCAAAGAAATTCCTTACGGACATGGTGTTACGGGAACATTGAACAATCTGCCTGTATTTGAGGACTCCGTACAGGTTGGATCATTTGATGATTGGACGATTGAAGATGTTACGATTGACGGAGTAGTACATAGGTGCTTATGTGGTGTCGGCTATATCAACGAAAGCAGATATCCTAAGTTCTGTGAATGGATTGACCGACAGATATCAGAAGGAAATAAAGTATTTGGAAGTGTCGAATTTGTTGGTACGCCGGAGAATGACGGAGAAATCATATACCGTGACGGTTGGAAGCAAACGGGGCGTATTCCTACTATTTATGACTATAGTGGTTTTTGCATTATCACAATCAAACCGGCAGACGATACAGCTATGCTGTTAGAATTTGACAGAGCAAATCATGAAAAAATTGGAACGCCGGAAAATGAGTTTGATTTTGTGTTTGGTGCAGCAACAAATACAGCACAGAAGAATACAGAATATGACAATGTTTTTCTTGATTTATTGGGAGAAAGGAATACAGTCGATGAAAGTGAATTCGACAATATTTTTGGGGATGAATCCAAAACAGAAAAACAGGTAGAAACAGAATTTGATGATATCTTGGATTTTTAAAAGGAGACGAAATAAATGGAAAAATATATGAATGTAAATATTGATACAACAGGTATCCATGATTTGAGCAATGAAAAAATGGATGCAAACGAGTTAAGAAGAATGACTTCCGAGGAATGTGTCTTAGCCAAAATCGGACAAGTAGAATATGAAGAAGAAAAGGAGAGTGAATAATATGGCTAATATTGTAAATACAACAAGCGAATATCTGGATCGCCAGAGAGTAGAAATTGAGAATCTAATGCCGTGGGAGGTCGGATTTCCGGCTCGTGCCGATCACTTAATGATGACGCAAGGCGGTTATTGCGTGGATGGCGGTAAGTATATTTATCTGCCAGACAAAGACGCATATCAATACAAAAAAGGTAAATTTAAGATCACAGTGGAAGAACTGATTCAGCAAATCAGTTCTGGAAATCGAGGATTCGTAGGAACAGACGGAGAAGGAAAGCACGCTTGCTTCCGAATCAATGATTTAGAGCTTTATAAGACGGTCTTTGATTTACCGGATGCAAAAGAACTTCCTGTACAGCTTACACAAGAAGCGATTGAAAATTTGTTTAAAATCACAACAGCAAAGAAGTTCCGTGAAGAACTTGAAAAATTAGTTGTTACGGATTCAGAGAAAAAGGCTTTTGCATATTTCACAGTATATCATCCGAAATTGAAAGAGCTTCCGTTTGCAATTCTGAAAAGTGTAGAAAACTACACAGGAATAAGCATCTATGATGTAGATCAGTCTGAATAATGAAAGAATAAGGAAAAAAAGCACGCAAAAAGTACAAAAAGTGCAAAAAAGTTCAAAAAGTTCTAGTGCCTATATAGCACATGAACAACAAAAAATATTATGAAATTCTGTCCGAAAAGGACATTAGAACTATCGGCGGTCGTATATCCGCTGATGAAGAATTTAAGGCAGTGCCAGCGGTCAAAGGCTGGTTTATATCGTCCGAAGGGCGGTTAATTAGTAAGAGAAAAGGCGGTAATGTGAAACTTGTGAAGACTTATTTCACAACGGGTTATGAACACGTCACAACCAGAATAAATGATAGAGTTGGCAAGAAATTTGCCGTTCATCAATTGGTGGCACAAGCCTTTGTAAAAGTTCCGGCATGGATTAAGGCGAATGACATCATTGAAGTTCATCATATAGTCCGTGTGAATCGTAAAGAGCGCATTGCTGGAATACATGCAGCTAGGAATTTAACATACTTGCCGAAATCCATACACAGGACAGTGGATGTAATAGCGGATATCGCAGTAAATGAAGGTGGATCATATCGGCAATATGATTTTGTAAAGGCTGCAGAATGTATGGGAATTTCCCCATATACCCTTGCTGATGTTGTGCGACAAGAGCCGACCAGCAAAGAAGAAAACTGGGCATATTATCAATGTGCCGTAAACGCCGATGGTGTGGCGGTAGATGTAGATTTTCGCATAATCCGCACTAAAGATATTTAATCATTGTTTTTCCTGTACCAATTCAGGGAATTTTAACAGTGATTCCAACATTAAAATTCATTCAATAACCTTGTGGGAGTAGTAACCGTGTATGGTGCTACTCCCATTTTTTTACGCAAATTCAAGAGGTTAACTTGACCATTCGATATTATTTATAGGATTCCCATAATGGGAAAGCTGAGAAAATAGAGCAAGAGTCCATTATGGGCTTCTGGTTATGGAAAATAGGGTGGAAATCCACAAATTTCTCTTTTTCGTGTACGTGTTTTTTAGTCGAACTTTTCCGCACCGAACATACCCAAAACAGCACCTTTTTACGGAAAACGGTCATAAAATGGGCAGCGTGTCGAACTCAGTTTTAAGCATAAAAAAGACAGCGGATTTTGCGCCACTGTCTTATAGTTCATCGGTGTTTTACATTTTTGCCTTTGGTTGGGTAATGGAAGTATGAAAAAATCAAAATATACAACAACATTTATTATTGTCTGATTTGTTATTCAGCCCCTTTTTCTGAGGTTTCATCTGGAATAATGATTTCAAAGTTATTTTCGTTATCTCTTACAAGCTGGATTTTATCAATGTTCAGTTCGTTTAATATTTTTTCAATAATTTCAAGTCCAATATAGCCTTGATTTAATTTCATTCTGGTATATGTGCATTGAGACATAAACCCTTCTTTTGGTTGTCCTTTTTTTATCGTAAAGCTGGTAATTCCGTTTTCTTTCATTTTGGAAACTAATTGATTGTAATTTATCATATATAGGATCTCCTTTAATCACTGAATTATAGTGATATTATATGATGTATAGACTAAAAAATCAAGATGCGTGCTACCATTTATTATTGTTCATTTATAAAAAACGGGGCAGCAGTTACGTCACCCTGAAAGAGTTTAGAATACATAAGGTTATGAAAAATAATCAGCAATCGCCCGGACTTCATCGGGATAAATCTTAAATTCTTCAACGTCATCTTCTTCATTATTTTTATACATTTTCATAAAAATTTTTCTAATTTCTGTGAGTGGATCACACACCCATACTACATAATCTATATTTCGTGGTATGGTTTCAAAATAACGATTTACCTTAATTCCGATACAATCAAAAGCGTCAATGATATCGTCCGGCTGTATTTCTGCAAGGATATCACGGATGTTAGTATTTGTAGTGCCGTATGTTCCATTTTTTCTATAAAATAAAAATTGCATGTCGTTCTCCTTCTCCCCGTATAAAACGCCGTTAGGTCAGCAATAGTGTTATTTTGTCCGGCAGCAGAGCCGAATATTTAAGCGATAAAAGTAACTTTTGTAAATTTGCCATTATCCATTTTTGGATAAATTTGTTTCATCGCCCGGTCGATTCCGTTTGAGTCTTCAAAATCTTCATAGAAATAGTAGATCATGTTTCCCGTTGCTGTTGTGATTTCAACGCCAATGCCTTTATTTCTTTTTATTTTTGCCATCATTTCAACTTTTGTCATTGTGTTTTCCCTCTTTCTTTATAAGATTTTGGCTAATGCTATTATCTGGGCTTCCGATAAATGATCCATGATACATTCATCATTTTTATAAAGCTCATATTCATTAGTGAGTGTGCCATAAAAGCCATCAAATTGATTTGTAATATAGTAGCCTTTGCTATTTAAAGTGTTTTCTGCTTCTTTCATGTCTCATCCTCCTGTTTGGTTGTTGCTATGTTGTTTGTGACTTAAATATATCACTGATATATAGTGATGTCAACGAAAATCACTGAAAAATAGTGACCAAATATATCACTGAAATAACAGTGATTTTTGTGGATCGTGCTAATAGACATCACTGAAATATAGTGATATTATGACATCAAGATAAATAAAACGAAGGAGGAAAGAGATATGACATACTTTACGAATGTTCAAACCCTGGAAGAATTGAGGAAGGAATACAAAAGACTGGTAAAGCAGAATCATCCAGATAACGGCGGTTCACTTGAAACTATCAAGATAATCAATGTAGAATATGAGTTCTGTTTTAAAACATTAGAAAAGAATGATAACGTTTCTTCTAATAAATATGACCGGGCAGAAGATGAGATGATCCGAGAAATCATCAATGCAATTATCAACCTCAATGTAGAGATTGAAATTTGCGGTTCATGGGTCTGGGTATCAGGAAATACATATGTGTGTAAGGCAGAGCTTAAGGCGAACGGCTTTCACTGGGCTAGTAAAAAGAAGATGTGGTTCTGGCACAACCCGGAAGAACAGGTAAAAAGCAACGGCAAAACTTCTATGAATGACATTCGTGAAAAGTATGGTTCGCAGGTTGTAAGAAGTGCAACAGAAAGTATTTACATTAGTGCATAACTTATAGAGGGGAATCAATCCCCTTTTATGATATCTACTATCAAGAAGGGAGAAGACAATATGAAGTACATTATCATCTACAATAATAATCAGAATCATAACTATGTAAGTAGTAGAAGTGATTTATTACATTGGTTAAAGCTTTTAAAAGAAGAACAGATTAACGATATCCGTAAAATTTATAAATCAGGTATTAGTGATTCAGTATTTGATAAATACACAAGATACATAAATCAATAATACATACAGAATACGGATTCAGTCATTACAATAATATACCGCATACAGCTATTACATATTTCAAAGTGTATTGTAGGCGGTATATTTCTTTGATATAATGTGTTCAAGAAAACAACTCATTTCGTGTACAGAAAACAAGACTGAAAAACATATGTAAAATCATGGGAAAAGCCGATAAAACAAGCGAAAATTGTTCACGAAATCGAAACGATGTTTTTGTGAACAATTCGGAAAAGAAGGAGAAAAAAATATGCTATACGGATATGCGAGATGTTCTACAAATGAGAAGAAGCAGGACATTGACAGACAGAAAAGAGAATTGAAAAAACTTGGTGTTGATGCTGATAATATTTTTTGGGAATATGAAAGCGGTATGAAGAATGACCGAGTGCAGCTTGATAGATTACTTACAATAGCAGAAGAAGGGGACACGATCATTGTATTGGAAGTAAGCAGATTGACAAGATCAACACAAAAGTTATGTAGCATCATTGATGAGATAAAAGAAAAGAGGTTAAAGCTCATTATTGATAAGAGTATCACAGTTGATTGTACACCAGGACATGAAATTGATCCGATGACGAAAGGCATGTTGATGATGTGGGGAGTTTTCGCAGAGCTAGAACATGATATTATTTGTCAGCGTGTCAAATCCGGGATGGAAAACGCAAGAGCTAAAGGTACAATAATTGGAAGACCGAAAACCACAGAAGAAAATATTCCGGCGGTCTTTATGAAATACTATCCGAAATATATCAAAAAAGAAATGAATATTTCGGAAATGTCAAGGTTGTGCCAGATGTCCCGGACTACAATATATAAATACATCAAAATTCTTGAACAGCAGTAATCAAATAGAATAGATAAAAGAGAAGTCACAGCAGTTTTTTGTTCTGCCGTGACTTTTTTGTTGTAATGCTATTTGAATTGGGGTAAATTTCCCTGGCTTCTCTATTGTCTGTTTTGCTGCTGTTGCAACAGCAATATCTTATTTTAAAGGAAGGATGGGGCTGTATTTACATTTTTTCAGTGTTTCTGGTCGGATTCTATATGCTTCGATGTCTTCCTCAGTCTGCACAGTATTTTAAAGAGACCGAACTAAAAAATTACCAGGTGTATTTACAATCCAGACATTCAAAAGTTTTTCCAAGTTTTCGAGATGCCAATCCAGTAGCGGTTATAGATACGGCACGGCTTGTGGTTGTAATCCGGCGAGTATTTGTACCGCCACAGGTCGGACATTTAGGATGATCTAACTTATATTGCTGTTTCTTTTTTGCAGCTTCAATTTCTCGTGATTTGGCTAAACGTTCTTGAGCTAATTCTTGTGAAGCTTTATTTACTTTCAGAATTTTTTCCAATTCTTTAATTGTATGTGGATCTGAAGGTGTTTGTTTGTATTTTTTAAATGTGTACAACTCTTTAATAAAAGTAATATCTGCTATGAGAAATACAATTGTGATTAAAATACCGAATAATGTAAGCGCAAGCGAGCCATACCCAACAAACAAGCCACCATAAGTAAGAATAATTCCTAATACTGTGAATATAGAGGTAATACATATTTTTAAAATATCAGATTCGATTGTTGAAGTCACAAAAGATTCTCTAATTTTTATATTGCTTTCATTTGTAGAGGATTTTCGAATTGATTCTGTGTTATTTGCAGTAGTAACAGAACTTGCTTTTGGGCGTTCGTCTCTCATATGATTTTGAAAGTTGACGGTTTTTTCTGGTAAAAGAGCGTTGAGGTCAAAAGCTGTATTTTCTTCTTTGGATACAGTGTCTGGTTTTATTTCGATTTCTGCACCTAATGAAGAAAAATAATCTGATACAGCAGCACAATCATCTTTGGATAGACCAGTTAAAAGTGTATGCGGTAATGATTCAACAAAATTTTTTGCATCTTTAAGCCCCATGCCGGTAGTTTCCCGAATCGCTTTAATTACTTTTACTTTTTCCGTACCGTAATCTACTAGAATTACCTTGTAAAAATTATATTTGTCGTATGTGTTTTTTATATGCTCTAATGGATAACCGCAATGAATACATTGTTTCGATTTGTCGGATATTTCTTTTCCACACTCAGGACAGTTTATAAGTGCCATGTTTTAACCTCCGGGTTTGATATTTTTATTTTGCAGGATTCCATTTGTAACCACAATTTTGACAAACATTACGAGGGCTTCCTGAACCTAAGAAGCCAGTAAGCAATGAGTACCCACGATTTGTAGTTGCGATGGTTGTTGAACCGCATTTAGGACAAATAATTTTGTCTTTTGATTTTGGTTGTATGTTGTTTCTTGTTGATAACAATAACTTATATGCGTTGATTTCTTCATTTTCAGTGTAAGTTTTGGATTGATAGTTTTCTGGCACTTCTCCAGGATTCATTTTTATGAAATCAATTATATTTAGACAATTTTTAATACTTAATCCAGTTGTAGATTTTAATTTTAAAAATGAGTCTTTGTATTTGCCATTATCGACCAAATCTATTGTTTCGGATAAATCATATTTTTTATCAGATATAATGCAATATTTGTTCATATTTACAGAATCAAGTGGATATCCACAATGAATACATTGTTTTGCTTTATCAGATACTTCTTTTCCGCATTCCGGGCATTTGATTAGAGCCATAAATTTTTCCTCCCTCATTTTCCCTATTACTATTCTTGGATTGCAGTAACCAATCCGTTTTCAAAGTATATATATTTGTTTTTTACCGAGGATCTATATACCCATTGCTCGCTTATGCCGTATTTGGTGGTTGTCTTGTTAATATCAGATGGTTCTCCCCATGTAGAGTTCTTGACTTCATCAGGAGTCATGCCAATGGTAGGATTATCTTTTTTAACAATTTGTGGCTTTTCAGTAGCAGATTCTTCTGCTTTCGGTTTTGTATTCATGTATGCAAGCATAGTATCTGTGTTCCAGCTAAGAGTACATACGCTAGTTTGATCTAAAAGTTTAGGAAACTGAAATTCATATTCATCTTTTCCAGAATAATTGTAAGAGATATTCATTTCTTCAACATCAGAACCGAAAGTGTCTTGAAGGCTAGAATTTAATTCTTCTCTGTCAGATTCAGAAAGTTTATCGGTATCATCTAACTGCAAAAAGAATTCAACGATTGTTTTATTGTCCCATCCCAGGCTTACAGAAATGTTTCCATTATGACCATAGAATGATCCACGCCAGAGATCGTGAGAAAAATCGTTTGTGTCCCAATCGGATGTATCCACGTTTAGAACAGAAATATCTTCTCCAATAAATTTTTTGTAATCAATAAATTCTTTCGGGATACTATAATCTTTTTCTTCTGATTGAGCTGATTGAGAAATTTCTGTTTCGAAAGACTTAACTTCAGTTGTATCTTTTTCGTTAATGGTGGTTTGCTGTTCTACGTTTTCCGTATTATTTTTTGAATTCACAGTAGAAGGAGAGCAACCAGATAAGCAGCTAAATGATATAGACATTACCAATGCAAGATAAAAATTCTTTTTCATAAACATACCCTCAACAATATTGTGCATCTACGGAAATGAATCTCGTAGTTAAAATTTGATACATAAATTATACTCAATATATTAAGCATAGTCAACGTGTTAAGCATGATATCCTATCAAAAAAGAGGTAAATCGCATGATATCATATAAACCGTTTTTTGATACGTTGTTGAAAAAGAACATAACAGAATATGCGTTGATATATAAGGAAGGGATTTCGGCAAATACCATCCACCGCATGAAAAAGGGGCTTCCAATCACGACAAAGACATTAGATACATTATGTTTTATTCTGAATTGTGAAGTACAAGATATTATTGAACATGATAAAAGCGAATAATTATGAAGCTGGCACGAATGATGCCAGTTTTTATTGTTTAAGGGGGATTATGATAATAAGACAGAGTTACAAAGTTATACTAAAAAAAATTATTATGCAATTATAAGTGATGAAAAGAATATATGTCCCGATTGTAATCAGACAATGAAAATAATTGGCAGCAGGAAGCGAACAGTTAAAGACATTTCGGGAGAACAGTATGTGTTTAGCTTACGCCGGATGAGATGTGAAAAGTGTAGTGTAATACACACAGAAATCCCGGATTGTATCATTCCGCATAAGCAATATTCAAAGAATGCAATAGATACGGCTATAAAAGGGCAGTGTGACTATTACACGATGGAAAATAGCACAGTTTTTCGTTGGAAGAAGCAAAACATACCTGAGTTGCAATGACAAAGGTATATCTGACTGATAGGATATAAAGCCGGAGGTGCATTATGAAAAGAAAAAAGACTTTCCTTATTATAGTACTTTTTATGATACTACTGCTTATAGCATTCATTTTTCTATCTGGTCGGCAGAAAAAAGCGGATAATCTATTATTGCCAATAGACAAGTTGGCAGAAAAATGGAAAGGAAATCAAGATTTGCCGAGTAGCGGAGAAAATAAAGAAATTGATATTCCAGGCTTCAAAACCCTTGTATTTTATACCAATCAAGCAAGCCAAAAAGTTAATTTTTATAATCCGAAAGAGAATGATTGCTTATTTAAGTTGACGCTTTATGCGGATGATAAAGAATTATGGCAGTCCGGCTATATTCAACCTGATGATGGATATTATGATATTGAGATTAGTGATCCATTAGAGATTGGAGAATATGCAGGAAAACTTCTATATGAATGCTATAAAGATGATGGAATACAACTTAATAGTGCAGTGGTAAGTTTTAAATTGATAGTGAAAGGGCAGTAACATGAAAAAATTATTTATAGCAATGCTTTCCGTAAGTTTGTTATTTGCTGGTTCTATGACAGCATACGCACAGGAAATGGGATCTTTTGGAGATGGTGGATTTGCCGATAGTGCAACATCTACGATGACGTATGATATTGATAGTTCATATATTGTGTCCATACCGGCTACGATAAATATGAATCAAGAAAATAAACTTACGTCAAACATGATGGATATAAGATCAAATGAGATAGTAGAAGTGTATACAGATTCAACAGTTCAGATGCAGAACCAAAATAATATGGAAGCATCACCGATGGATATGGAGATTGTAACTTCCAACACAGAACTTACATATAATGGAAGTCCTATTGTTGCACAGTTTTTACAGGGAATGTCGGAAACAAGTCTTTCATTCTGGGGAAAACGTCCAGAAGCACAAGGATCTGCCGGTCATTATGAAGGAACTTGTGAATTTCACATTCGTATTCGAGATATAAACTAATCAATTGAATAACATAATACAAGGGTCAGGGCGTGCCAGTTGGTACGTCCTTAAAATAATAAAAAAGTCTTGCCTTTTGTGAAAGATATATTATAATCAAGATATCAAGGTCAATAATCTCTATGTTAGAGGGGAAATCTAAATAGCCTTCAAAAGGGCAAATTTCCCAACCAACATAAAAAATGTTCAAACGTAAAAATTGACCTTGTAGGTCTGAGAAATCAGATCTTCAAGGTCTTTTTTGTTACATGAAAATAGAGCGAAAACCTTGATTTTAAGCGATTTTTACCGCCTACATAAAACACAAATTTTATTTAGTTTCTAAAATACGGAAACGACAATGTGATGAGAATATGAAAAGTGGGAGAATGCGAGATTTGCCTTTTTGGAGGATGAGGGCGTTTGTCCCATGACA
>OLND01001729.1_pt1 | contig 21717 bp, 10 predicted proteins | sample 1672031 | NCBI WGS metagenome assembly OLND01 (sample SAMEA3136638, study PRJEB25190) | human gut metagenome | biome: human gut; feature: human-associated habitat; material: faeces | place: Austria | collected 2013 | reverse complement strand
TGACGATGTAATTACCGCTGTTGGTGGTGGCGTCCTTGCGGATGCTGCTGCCGTACTGCTCGCCGCGGATGGGAATATCGCAATCGAAGTAGGTGGTGCCGTCCGCATTGGTTTCGGGGCTGGTGGCTACCAGCTCACCAGCTGCAAAAACAAGGCCGCCGTCTGCATCATAGATGTCATCGGCGGTGTATAGGTTAAATACAGCACCGGCAAGATATTTGCCGCTTTCCAGATCAGTTTTGTAGATGCCGACCTTTGCCTTTTCGCGCTCGTTATGGAATTCAACAGTGTCTGCCGCAACAATTTCCTGCGTCTGGTTGTCCCACGCAAGGGTCACATCAAAGGCAGCGTCCGTGCCCACATAGCCATACGGTGGTTTGGTTTCTGCAATGTTGTAGCTGCCCAGCGGCAGGGTCACGCTGACCTCGCCAAGCGTGCCATCGTGGATGACGGACAGGAAATCATAGGTCGCCGCCGTGCGCGCAGGGGCAAACACGGCCGTGTCGGCGGTGCCGTCACCGGTCGTAACGACCGCCACCACATCGCCCTTGGCGTACCAGAGCGTGCGGTTGCCGTAATTGTCAAGCTGGCGATCCTGCGTGTAGATGTCCTCGGCTGCCGTAATGGTGTACTCGGCACCGGCCAGCGGGCGGGTTTCGTAGGTGAAATTGCCATTCTCCGCTTCGCCGGTCATCCACGGGTCAATGCCGTCCGGTTCAGACTGCCACCCGGTCAGCACCTCGCCGGTCTTGCGGATGGTCAGCTTGCCGAGGGTTTCGTGGTTGGAATACTTTTCGCCAATCACCAGCGTGTCCATGCCGTTTTCGTTCTTATCGCCGGTCGCTTGATAAATGCGGTCCGTGGTAATGGTGAAGTCAACGTAGTGGCTTGCATCGGCAGCCCACGCATTGTAATAGCCGTTGGGTGCGGTAGTTTCCACAATGCGATACTTACCCAGCGGCAGTTTTTCGGGCAGGGTCAGGATGCCCTCGGCGTTGGTGTAGAAGGTGGTGACATTCTTGGTCAGATGTCCGTTTACGGTGTCAGTCATACGCACCAGCTTTGGCGCGCCGTTTTCTAAGCGGTAGTTGCCGTCATCGTCCAGATAGTAGATCTGGAACGCCGTACCCGGCAGCAGCACGGGCTTGCCGGTTTCCTCGTCAATTTTGGTGATGCGCAGGTAGACCTCGATTTGCTCGTCCAGAACCGTGAACTTCTGATAGCTGTCAGAGCCGGTCAAGGCGCTGTCTTTGGGCGTTGCCATCGCGCTCATCGGGCTGTTTTTGTCAATGACCACCAAGTACGGCTCCGCCTGATACAAATCCTTGGGTACGGTGGTTTCGACCACCAGATAGGTGCCGTAGGGCAAGCCCTGCACACGGATGTTGCCCGTGTCGTTGCTGAAAATCTCTGCCAAACGGTACTCGTTGGCGGTACCGGTGGGCTGCCAGCCGTCGCCCTTGCCGTTTTTGTTGTCGCCCGCAGCGGTCAGCGTCTTGTTGTAGGCGGCAATTTCGGCGGCGTTGACCTCGTAAGTTTTGGCAACCGCCTGTCCCTCATCGGAAAAATCCCACTTGGGATGGTCGTTGTTGTAGTTCTTGTCGAGGTAGCAGTCCAGAATGCTTTGCAGGCTGTAGGCACCCGTCTGGCTTTGGGTGAACTGTGCGGCTTTGGACAAATCGGACACCAGATAAAAGGTAAAGCCCGCGTCCTTCAGCTCCTGCCCGTTGGATTCGCCGCTGGAAGAAATGATTTTGCTGATTTCCACATTGCCCTTGGCGATCTGGTCTTGGCTTTCGGTTTGGGCATTATCGCGGTGGATGTGGTAGTTAGCCTTGTACACGGTGTTGTCATCGGCAAAGGTGGTTTTCTCTACATACCAGCCCTCGTCCATATAGGTGGGGCTGATATAATAGTTGTGTTCATCGCACAGATAGCCGTTGGCAAAGGAAAGCGAATAAGCATCATAGGTCCAGCTGCCATCCAATGCCTTGCCCTTGGCGATGGAGCTGAACTGGTTTTTGTACACCCAATCGGTGTACTGCCCGCCGCTGCTTGCCAGTGCCGTGACCTGCCCGGTAGCTGCCTTGGTGCGGCTGTCCACCGTAGGATAGGTGCCGGAAACAGCAAGAGCGCCCTCACGCAGCGGAATGACCGTGCCGGTGGAGCGCTCTACTACATAATATTTGCCGAGGTACAGGTTTGCGAAGGTCAGCCAGCCGCCCTCGATTTTGGCGCTGGCTACCAGATGGTCTTTTTTGAGCACCGGCAGGTAATCCGATACCCACTGCCCGCCGTTGTCACGGATGGTCGTGTGCCAGATGGGATTGCCATCGGCATCCACGATTTTGGAATAGTCCACAACACCGGTCACGCCGTCCGGGTGGGTGATGTCCTCGGCAGCGTAGAGGTCGTACACGGCACCGTCCAGCGCGGCGTTGCCATGATTTTCAACGTACTTTGCAGCATCCAAGTCCACCTTGGAAATGCTGATTTCGCCCAAGGTGCGGTCGTTTTTCATTACGCCGTCCGTGGCGGTGGTGGTGTAGCTGTCCTCGTTGGCAGCTTTGCCGCTGTTGTCGGTGCTGTAAGTGCGGGTATAATCTTTGGCGGTGCTATAAATTGATACGGTGGTTTCCACACCGCCACTGGTAACCAGCTTGGTACCGCCCTTGTCGGTAGCGGCAATACCGGCATTATAGTCAGCGTTGTCCAGCCAGATTACAGAATTGTCGCTGTCCTTGGTGATTTCAATGTAATAGGCACGCTTACCCAAGGGCGTTCCTGCCGTGCCGGGGTGGTCGATGTCCGTCCAGTCGCCAAAATACCCGGCAGGGGCTTTGGTTTCCACAAGAATAAACTTGCCCTGATTGCGCTGGGTGTAATACAGCGTGTGGCGCATAGCGTCATTGACGGCATAGGCGGCGCTGTTGATGACCGCATAAGTGCCATCGCCTTGGCGCTGCACACTGTAGGTGTTGTAGCCGCCGGTGGGTTGGTATTTGTCGGTCACCACATCCCACTGATAGATCTCATACTGGGCATCGGCTGCGATCTGGCTGCCGGTTTCGCTGTCGGTTTTCTTGAGGTTGACCTGCAAACTCCACTCGTCATTTTTCATGACATAGTCATTGTTGGTGTTTGCGGGTACCGAAATCGTTTGGCTGCTGCCGTTCGTGCCCCAGTACTTGCCGAATCCATACGGTACTGTGATTTCTTCATAGCGGAACTGGATGCTGCCCAGCTGCGCTTTGGCTGCTGCTATAGCGTTGTTGACAGCGTTCTGGGCCTCACCCTGCAATTCCGCAATGGCGTCGTCGCGGGCGCTGTTGGCGGCCGCATCAGCAGCCTCCTGCGTGGTGAAAGGACCAACCTGTCCGTTGCGGGTGCCGGAGGTCTTTGTGACCGCGTAGTGCAGGCTCCAGCTTGCGGCTGCATCGCCGCCGTTCTTCTGGTAGTTGTCATCGGCGGTATGACCGCTGGTGGTTACAGTCTGCTTTCCGGCAGGGCTAATAGACCAGCTGCCGCCCTCGATGCTGCCGGATTTGCTCATGGGTTCTATTTCAATCGTTGCACCGTCCACTTTTTCCAGCGTGGCAGTCTGAATCTTGTCGGTGCGCACACCGTAGGAAAAATCAAAACTGCCGCTGGCGGTCTGGGCGGGTGCCTCCCAACTGGCGTAGTATTCCTGCACAACAGGTTCCGGCTCAGGTTCCTCCTCACCGATTTCGGGACCGATCAGGGCAACGGTCTGCCAACCTGCACGACCGGGATTGTAGATGTAGGTGTAGTACCCGCGGGCAGAGGCGTAGGTTTCCACGCCGTTCAGCAGTTCGTCGGCAGAGGCAAGATAAATTTCCGCGGCAGTGCTTTCAGGGAAGTTTTCGATAATATACATCTGCACATCGTCATAAATTGATGCACAGAAATCCAAAAGAGAGGTTTCTTCACCTTCATCAGCGGAAAAAACAGCGGGCAGATCGTCCGCATCGTCCAAAGCGAGCTGGTTCAAACCGCCCCAGATGCGAATCTGGTTGCCGTAGTGGTCACCGGGGATGCACTGGTCTGCGTTGACCGTGGAAGTGTTCACATAGGTGTATGTCGGGCATCCTGCAGGCTGACCGTTGGCACCGTGGGTGCAGCAGTAGGCGGGTTCGCCGTTGAACCAAATCAGCCAAGTGCCGTTGACCTTGGCAACCTTGGTGATTTTGCCGCTTGTCACCGCGGGGGTGGGGCGCTCGGCAAAGGCGGCAATTTCACTGTCGGGGAAGGGATACTCGGCAGTCGCATTGCGGTCGATGGCTACATTTAATGTCTTAGTCAGGGCGCTGCCGTCCGGCGCGGTATAAACCAACTGCGCGGTAAAATCTGCATCCGCCTGTACATATACACCCAGCACCGCAGCGGAGGTTTCGCTGTACTCATTGTGCAGCAGGCTTTCTGCGTTTTCAACGGGTGCGCCGTAGTAGTCCAGCAGGGTCACACCGTCCGGCATAACCAGATCAAGGGAACTGCCATCGGCGGGGTACTCCACCTGCGCCAGAATCGGCACAATGGCGTAGTCGGCATCTTCCAGCAAAGGTGTAGTCAGTGTCAGGTTGTCACTGTCCAGCGCCTCGGCGCTCAAATAGCTATCCTGCTCTAAATCGGCATCCCACGCGCCAAGCCCGATTTTGGTTTCGCCGGTCGCCACCGGCAAACCGTAGCTACCGATGTAGGAGCCTGTGGGGGCGTCCGGCATATCCTGATACAAAACCTCACCGTCAAAGGTGTAAGGCTCGTTTTCTTCAGCAGGCTCATCCGTGGTTGGTGCTGCGCTTTCCTCGGTAGTTGCTCCGGGGTCGGGGCTGCTGGCATCGGTCTGCCCGCTGTCGGTTTCGGTTTCATTGGTCTGTTGTTCCTCAGCAGCGACCGTGCTTTCCTGCGGCGGGGGCGTTTCGGCAAACGCACCGACAGGTAAGTAAGTGCAGCACATCATGGCTGCCAAAGCCAGCGCCAAAAGGCGGTGGCTCCATTTCGTTTTTCGATTCATGGGTAAACACCTCTTTTATCTTTCGGGGGCTGTTTTCTCGCGCTCCAGCTGACGCAGACGCGAAGTAAAAATATCAATCAACCCGGCATGAGATTGCAAATTGGCGTAATACGCCGCCTTGTCGTACCCATCCGCATTGATGTCTTTGATCTTTCGCACAGAATTCGCCCATCTTCGATTCTGCGGGGAAATTCGTGCATCCCCATCCCGCACTTGGATGGCTGCTGCAACAATATAGCGGGTGCGCTCTGCGCCGTATCCTGCCAATACCTGCTGCACGGCACCGTCATCCAGGCACAAGCCGTTATAGTTGTAAGAAATGGCGTCATCAATTTCATCGCGGCATTCCTCGTTCAGCTTCATGGAGGCGCGGTATTGCGGCAGTTCCTCGTTTTCGCGGGCGTATCGACCGGTCTGATAGTAAACGGGCGGCCAGTTCTTTTTCGTGCTTTCCATCAGGTCGATGTCGGCGCGGTCCGCTATGCACAAGGTCATAACATCCAGTGTATTGGTATCGCAATCGCGGTAGTCTTTGTAAATGTCCGCCAGCGGTGCTTGGGATTCCAACAAAGCGCGCAGCTGTGCAGGACGCAGCGAAGCATTTTCGAGCGCGATCAGAATATCCTCGCGGGAGCTGTACTCATACGCATGGTTCAAAATTTCTTCGGGCGGCTGTGCAAGCAGCCACGCACGGTATTCGTTTTGCTCCCGCTGCATTTTGTTGTACAGCTTAGCGACAAGGGGATCGTTTTTCACATTGCATCACCATCCGCATTGTGCAGAATTCTTTCCCAGAAATTCCGCTTTTCAGGCTCGGAAAGGCTGCGGTAGGCGGTTTCGATCACCGCATTCACGACCTGCTCGGCGGCATCCTGCGCGATATGCAACTGTTTTGCCGCATTTTTCCCCACCGCAAGGCGGTGCATCAGATGCTCCAAAACTGTGATTTTTTGTTTTTGCAGCGCGCTTTTTGTGCTTTCGTCTATGTCGAGCGCAGCAACAGGGGTGTCGTATACGCTTTCCGGCACACGAAATACCAACTCGCTGCGTTCTCGATTGGGGGCAATGTCGTTCAGTGCGACCATGCAGCCGTCTTGCTCGGCTTTTCTAAGTAAAGTTTCAGTGTCCATAGAATTCCTCCAATAAAAAAGCGCCCACGAATGTGAGCGCTCAGGTGCTGTGTTCAAGCCTAACGGAAATGAACCGTATCAGTCAATATGAGTTATTCTCGCGTCGATGTTCGCCGAAGTGAATCCCGTTGCCGTGCATCAGTTGAAGGTCACGACCCAATAGGTGTATTGCCCCTCTGCCGTTTGGCAAAACCAGCAGCCAACGCCCATGGACGTAAAGCTCGGCTCCATAATGTTGGCGTAGTGGGCAGGGCTGCCTTGCCAGCCGGTGCAAACGGCACTGGCAGAGCCCAGCGGACCGGCGGCGCAGATCTCGCTGCGGGTAGTCATACCGCTGTGGTCAAAGGGACCGCCTGCCACAAAACTCTCGCATCGGGCATCGGCTGCGGCGCTCAAGCCGCCGTCCATGGTCAGCGGTGCCAGACCACCGGCAGCGCGCATAGCGTTGATGTTTTCCTGCACCGCCCAATAAGCGGAATCCGAGCTGTCGATGCTCCACCACTGTTCGGTGCCTGCCGCCAAATCAAAGGGCACAGCACCATAGCTCATATTGACCTGCGCCGGGGTAGGTTCTGCCGTCGGCACTGCCGTGGGTTCCGGCGTAGGGGCAGGAGTCGGCGCGGGGGTGGCAGTGGGTGTCGGCGCGGGTGTTGCGGTCGGCTCCGGCGTAGCGATGGGTGTCGCTGTCGGCTCGGCAGTTGAAATCGGTGCAGGTGTTTCTTCGGGTTCTGCGCTTTCGGATGTCGCAGCCGACAGCTCCGTCAATTCAGCGGATTCCGGTTTCTGTGTCTGTGCGCAGGCTGTCAACAAGGACAGCATCGCAAGCATTACGATCCATTTTTTCATCTTGATAACTCCTTGCGGGGGGGCCATCTCTGACCCGGTTGCTTCTTCTTTCTTTCATAGTAAAACCTTCTACCTTTCTTGTCCACGCTGTCGATTGTCCGAACGACACTGTTGCTCTTCGTCCGGTACGGTATCCAGCACAATATCCTTTTCGTTCAGGTTCAAAAGCGCCTCCAGCTCGGCAAGGCGCTTGCTCTTTTCAGCCAGCTCGTCCGCCTGTGCAAAGGGCTGCGCAAGCTGTTCCTTGGCGTTTTCCAGCTGTTTTTGCAGCTGCACCAATTTGGATTCAAGGTCGGTCACGCTCTGCGGCAGGTTGTGCAGGCAGTTGTCCAGACGCATGATATTGCCAACGACATTCGCGCTAAGCTGCACTGGATTGATACCGCCGCCCACAAGATACGCCAGATACATTTTGTCCATCGCAAAATAGGCGATCTGCAAGTCAAAGCCCTTGTACCGCCCGATGGAAACCGGCTCGGTGCGGTTCATCGCCATACCCAGCAGCCCCAGCAGGGCTTTGCCTGCGTCCTCGCGCTTGGTGTAAACCGTGTCCATCAAGGTAATGGTAAAAATATCCTTGCCGTCCGCATCGCGCTTGGTATTTTGCTGCAATCGTATGGTGTCGGCTTTGGCGTTTTCCAGCTGCTGGGCGGTCTTGCGCATTTCTGCGGGGAATCCTTGTGTAATCGCATCCTCCAGCCGGTAATGCTCGTTGTTGTAGGCGGTTTTCAGGGTTTTGAGCCGCGCCACCTGAATATCAAGATCCATTTTCTCTTTGATCATCGGATTGCCCGCTGCCAGCGCCTTGACCTCGGCATAAGATAGCGCTGCATCGTCCAAATCATCCGCACTGCGGGCAGGGCTTTTGCTCGTCATAATTTGTCCGATGAACTTCTGTTTGGTTTCCAAAAGCTGCCACATATAGCTGTCAAACGAAGATTCTGTGACGTAACGATACTCATATACTTCGGCATTGGTGTTGCCTTGGCGAATCATACGCCCGTTGCGCTGCTCAATGTCAGAGGGCTTCCACCCGCAGTCCAGATGATGCGTGGCCACCAGCAGCCGCTGCACATTGGTGCCTGCACCCATCTTGCCGGTGCTGCCCATCAGCACACGCACATCACCGCTGCGCACCTTGGCAAACAGCTCGGCTTTTTTCACCTCGGTGTTGGCGCTGTGGATGAACTGCACCTCGTTTTCCGGGATGCCCATAGTAATCAGCAGATTGCGCAAATCATCGTACACATTAAAGCCGTCCGGTTTCGGGGTGGATAAGTCGCAAAACACTAACTGTGTCAGGCGTTTTTCCTTGGTATCGTTCCAGATGCGGTACACATTCTCGGCGCAGGCGTGGACTTTATCGTTTTGGTTTTCGGGCAGATTGGGGTCGATCAACCGCTGGTCCAGCGCCAGTTTTCTGCCGTCGTTGGTCACCTTGAGCATATTGTCCTCGGTGGGGTCTACATTTCCCGCGCGAATCTCCTCGGCGCGGTCGGCAAGGTCAGCCACCATCTGCTTTTGCTGGGGGCTTGGCGGCAGTGCCACATTGATGGGCTTGCCGCCCACCAGTTTAGGCACCGGCAGGTTGAGCATATCCGCCGTCTGCACATCTGCCACCTGTTTGAACATACTCATCAATTCCGGCAGATTATAGAATTTGGAGAATCTCGTTTTTGTGCGGTAGCCGGTGCCTTCCGGCGCAAGCTCCACGGCTGTCACGGTTTCCCCAAAGGTGGATGCCCATGCATCAAAGGAGGAAAGTCCGTGCTGCTCCAAGGTTTCCCGCTGCAAATACCGCTGCATCGTGTACAGCTCTGCCATAGAGTTGCTGATGGGCGTACCTGTGGCAAACACCACGCCGCGGCTGCCGGTGATTTCGTCAAGGTAGCGGCATTTCATATATAGGTCACTGGCGCGCTGGCTCTCGGTTTGGCTGATACCGGCTACATTGCGCATTTTGGAAAGCACCGCAAGGTTCTTGAAAGCGTGGGCTTCGTCCACCATCAAGCTGTCTACGCCCAGCTGTTCAAAGGTCACTACATCATCCTTGCGGGATTGGTCGTTGAGCTTATCCAGCTTTTTCTCCAGCTGCTTTCGCATACGCTCCATCTGTTTGACGGTGAAGTTCTCGGCGCGTTCTTCTTTCAGTTGTGCGACCTGGTTAATCACATCATGAATCTGGCTTTGCAGGTATTCGACCTGCCGTTCCTGCGACAATGGGATGCGCTCAAACTGGCTGTGTCCGATCACGATGATGTCATAATTGCCGGTTGCAATTTTGGCACAGAACCGTTTTCGGTTGGCTTTTTCAAAATCCGTCCTGCGCGCTACAAGAATATTTGCGTTGGGGTACAGCTGCAAAGCCTCTCCGGCAAGCTGCTCGGTCAGGTGGTTGGGGACGCAGATCAGGGTCTTGGTGCAAAGCCCAAGGCGTTTCTTTTCCATCGCTGCAGCGACCATTTCGTAGGTTTTACCCGCGCCTACGACGTGCGCCAGCAGCGTGTTGCCGCCGTACAGAATATGTGCGATGGCGTTTTTCTGGTGTGGGCGCAGCGTGATTTCAGGTGACATACCGTGGAACAGGATATGGCTGCCGTCGTATTCGCGGGGGCGCAGGGAATTGAACCGTTCGTTGTATTCCTTTACCAGCATCTGGCGGCGGGTCGGGTCTTTCCAGATCCAGTCCTTGAAAGCGTCCTCGATCTGCTGCTGTTTCATCTGGGCTTCCTGCGTGGCAGCGGCGTTCAGCACCCGAATCTTGTTGCCCTGCATATCCTCTTTGGTGTCAAAGATGCGCACATCCCGCAGGTTCAGGCTTTCCTCCAAGATATGGTAGAAGTTGGCGCGCTGTGTGCCGTAGGTCACGGTAGCTTTAATGTTGCCGCCTGTAAAGCTCTTGTTGGTCACATTCCAGACGCCGGTCAGCGGTATGTACAGCACCTTCACGCGGTCTCGCACATAGTAGGGCGCGTCCACCAGCTCATCGGCAAACTGCTTGATAATTTCAGGTGCCAGCCAAGTGGCACCCAGACGCACGGCAATTTCGCTGGCCTCCAAGTCCTTCGGCTGCACGGTTTCCAGTGCCTGTACATTCACGGCAAAAGCGGGGTTATTCTGCGCCGCCAGCTTTGCTACCTGTAATTTGTGGCGCACATCGCCGGAAAGATATTCATCGGCGGTATAATAGCGCGGTTCACCATCAGAATTCTTTTCCAAGGGGTCGGCAAAGATAACGCCTTGCAAATCCTGAATCAGTGTTTCTTTGTCCTTGCCGGTCAGCTGCTGCATATACCCAAAGTCGATGCCAGCGCGCTCACCGACACTCAGCGCCAGTGCCTCGCTGGCGGTTTCCACGCGCTCAGCAGGGCGGGCGGCGCGGATGGTGCGCTTTGAAAACATATCCGATTTGCCAATGAAATTGCCCTCGCTGTCGAGGTTTTCCAAGGAACACAGCAAAAAATATCCGCTGTCATCCCGCATATCCAGCGATGCGCCGCGGCTGTTGATGAGTCCAAACTTATTGTGGTAGTAGTCGTACTGGCGGTTGAGTTTGGCTTGTAGCTCCGTGATGACTTCATCCGGCATATCTTCCAGCTGAGCTTGAATCAGTTCCCGCGTGGTGTCCCGCAGTTCGATCAGCAAGCGCATACGCGCTGCGGAGGTAGCACCAAGGGAAACCTCGCGCATAATGGCGTTCTCGCGGTAATAGAATTTTCCGTTACGGATACAGAAGCTGAAATTGCGCACATCGGGTTCGGCGGGGATGCTGGCATCCACAGCGCCGGATTCCTGCAGTTCGATGTCCTGAAAGTGAAATTCAGCGTGCAGGTGGGACATGGCCTCTTTCAGCACATCGGCAAGAGGTTTGTCGGCAAACGCTTCGCAGGTCAGGGTCGGGCCATACGGACCGCTGACGGTTTTCAGTGTGCCGCAGACCATTTCGGGGTGTTCGGCAAAATAGCTGTTGAGGGAAAGCCCGTCCTCCGTCTGGGTGGTGTGCAGCCAGCTCGCGTCCTGCTCCAGAATGCGGTCACGCTTTTGCAGGAAGATGATGTCCGCCATAGCCTTGGTTCCGGCTGACTTAAAGGTGGAATCCGGCAGACGCACGGCACCGATAAAGTCGCATCGGGCGTTGATGTACCTGCGCACTTCCTCGCTCTTTTTGTCCAGCGTGCCGCTGGTGGTGATAAAGGCGATGATGCCGCCCGTGCGCAGCTTGTCGATGGATTTGGCAAAAAAGTAATCGTGGATCTTGAAGTGCAGCCGATTGTACTGCGGGTCAACCACGCTGTAATCCCCGAACGGCACATTGCCGATGACCACATCGAAAAAGCTGTCGGGCAGGTCGGCTTTCTCAAAGCCGGTGATTTGGATGTTTGCTTTCTGATACAGCTGGCGGGCGATTCTGCCGGTCAGGCTGTCCAACTCCACACCAAACAATCTGGTGGTCGGCTCATACAAATAGCTGTGGCTTTGCCCGAAAAACGCGCCCACACCCATACTGGGTTCCAGAATCGTACCGGCACCCACGCCCATTTTGCGCAGGGTGGTGTACATTGCGTCAATGACTTCGGGCGGGGTATAAAAGGCGGTCAGGGTACTGCTGCGGGCAGCGGCGTATTCTTCCTCTGTCAGCAGGCTTTTTAACTCGGTATATTCGCTGTGCCAGCTGTCCTTGTTGGGTTCAAAGGCATCGGACAAACCGCCCCAGCCGGAGTATTGGGCTAAGATTTCCTGCTCCTCACCGTTTGCGTGGGGACCGCCGTCAGCCATACGCTTTTCGATGGATTTCAAAGTGCGAATTGCGGTGATGTTGACGGCAAACTTTTCGCGCGGTGTGCGCGGGGGTGCAGGGTCCTGCGGCGGGATGTAGTTGTTCGGCAAATAGGCTTCCTTGAGGGCAATGAGCTCCGCAGCCCGCAAGACCTGCTCGCCAAAACCAGACGAGGTTTCTTCTGCGAGTTCGTCTGACGGTTCTTCCGGTGTGTCTGTTTCCTCAATGACCTGCCCCTCAACCACCGTGTCGGGTGCCGCCAGAGCTTGGTTTTTTGGATTTGCCGCCAGCAGCCTTGCAAACTCCGCGCGGTTGACGGCGCGCCCGATCAGCGGGAAATCCTCATCGCGCAGATGCACATCAAAGATGCCGATTTCCTCCACCGTAAAGGGGTGGTCGTTTTCCAGATAGACAGTATCCCCGGCAGCCAGCGGGCGTTTTTCCACAGGCTTGGGCTTGTAGCGTTCCTGATATGCTTCATACGCTGCTTCCGCATCGTCAATGAACTGCGAAAATTCAATGTCCTCAATGCCTTCCTTGGCAAGCGCCCTTGTGTTGTCGAAGCGCGCACTGTCCACAAAGGAACCATCAACCAGATACACAATCTCATTGCGCAAGAAGTTGGCGTACACCTGAATTTCGTGTTCGCCGTCCCCAGTGGTGGAATAGGCAAGGTCGATGTGCGTAAGGTTCGAAAAATCCGGTTCGCCCAGCCCCTCGCGTTCACAAAAATCCGCGATTGTTTTCTCCGCATAGTCTATCTCGGCTTGACGGGCGTCGCGTTTGGCTTGCTGTTCCGCTTCCCATTTTTCATATCCCTGCTTGTTGTTTTCATCCAGATATTGGTTGTTGTGGACCAGCAGGTGCAAACGGCGGGCAACCTCGTTCCACGGCAGCAAGCGGAAATAATCCGGGGCGTTATCGGATGCATAGCGCTTGATTCTCAGCCCCTTGGCATCATAATCCAGAAACCCTCTTTCGCCATCTCGGAAATTCCAAGTGCGCCCGCCGATACCGTACTCTTTTTTCAGCCAGTAGGCTTGCTCCTTTACTGTAGGCAATACTGTGGCAGAGAAAAATTCCTGTATGCGAAAACGCCCCTCACAAAAACCGCTGCCCATGACAAGAACATCGACAATGTCCTGCCCATCGATATGGGTGCCGTCATCCTTGATGGGCGGCTGCCAGCTTGCGCGGGGCTGTAATTGGCGGATGGTTTCCTGCTGCTGTTCGGGGGAGGGCAGGCCGATGGCGGCGGCAGTTTCCTCGGCAAGGTCGCCGCGCCCCACGCTTTCCGGCAGTTCAATCTCATCGGAAACAGAAACAGCGGAGGGCGATAGCTCGCTCTCCGCTGTTGTGGGTTCGGTATTTACAGGCTCGTCACGATGGGCATCGCCAGTTCCGCCGCCTGCGCTTGCAGACTGTTCATGTGCGCCGTCCAGCCCAACGGGTCGTTGTTCTTGTCCGGTGCCGGGTTGCTGACCAGCAGCTTCGTGATGGTCTGCTCCACCTGCTTCCAATAGCGCTGCTCGGTCTGTTTCAGGTCGCTGTACAGCGTCCCGTCCAGCAGCATCTTGTCGTACAGCAGGGAGTGGTTCTCTTGCAGGAACTTCTCCCGCTGCAGACCGATTCTCCCGACTGGCGGTCTGTGCGTTTCCTTCATTGCCATCTTGGGTACCAGATACCCGTTCTGATTCGTCATATCCATGATCCTGCACCTCCTGTTGGTTCGTCTTGCTTACATTCACATCATACTGTTTCGCCTGAGGCTTTGCAACACTGTCGATGCTCTTAACGACAGCGCCGATTTCGGCAAACATCTGCCGCCCCACGCGGTTGACGGCATTGCCCAGCGCCAAAACCGCGGATTCGGTATCAAAGCGGTCAATGTCCGCAAAGGCATCCTGCGGTACGGCGCTGTCGCCCAGACCGCAGCGCACTGCCGCCATATAGACGGCGCTCTGCGTGATGAGGTTGGCAAAAATCGCTGTTTGCTCCTGCGGCTTTGCCCATTCCAGCGTGCTGCCGATCACGGCATTTTGCAAATCGGCGTCCAGCTGTTTGCCGTGCTGTGCCACAAACAAGGCTGCCTGCAAGCCAAAGATTTCCGGCAGGCTCTCGGCGTTGTGCTTTTCCTGCAAGGCTTGCAGGGTCGGATAGCGGTTGGCATCAGTGATTTGCCACCCCAATGGTTTGGCGGCTTTGCCGGAAGGGTGGGTGTCCTTGATGTCAAACAGATACCGCACATTGCCCGCCATATTACCGGTGCCAAGGGACGCGACACCGCGCGCACCGCGGTTGACCCAGCGCCCGGCTGCGCGGTTCCAAGTGTCGATGTCCGCCAGCATGGTAGCTCCGGGGCGCTGGCTGTAAATCAGCGCCTGATTCGGAAAGGCGTAATGCGTTGTATACGCGGCTGAGCGCAAAAACGCCCGCCAGCTGTCGGCATTGTCCGCCACATCGGCAATCGCCTGATGTGCCTGCCGTAAAATATTTTGGTAATTCGCCAATCGGTTTCATCTCCTTTGCGGTAATAAAAAAGCCCTGCACATTGCTGTGCAGAGCTTTCCATTCGCGTGATTAAATTTTATGCGGGGCGGTTGTTACTGCGTTCGCTGCGTTTGATGCCCATAAACGGGGGAATCGAGGAACGGTTCAGCCCTTTTTCGTGCGCTTGTTTCATGGAAAATTCGTGTGCTGCAACCGCATCGATGAACGCACGCTGTTTTTCAGTGGCGTGGTAGTAATCAACCTTATACCGTTTGCATACGGCAAAAAAGACATCCAGATACTGAATGTTTTCCTTAGTCATTCGCGTGACCTCAAGCTCGGTTTTATCCTTTTGCATAAGCGTTCCTCCTTTATGAAAGATAGGTGCTGAAAATCTCCTGTGCGCTTTCGTCAGTAATCATTTACAACTTAGGTATTATATCGAATTACCATAAAAAAATCAACAAACGAAATGTGAATGATTTCATGATAGAAAAACCAATAAAGAAAATCCAATTCATTTATGGGTGTATTTTCCTTTGCCGAGCTGATTTTGTTATCGTTCTTCGCGTGCAACGCTGCGTTTCATGGTTTGTTCCAGCCCCGGCAGCAAGTCATCCACCTGTTTATATCCAATCGGTTCCACATAATAGGCGTGTGCCTGACCGTCCTCATGCATTACAATAATATCGCTGACAGACAAAGAGCGCATCTTTCTGCCATTGGGGCGGTTTTCCTGATTGTGCAGGCAGTAAAGGCTGTCCAGTGTCTGCCAGCATTCCATCTGCCCGCGGTACACCAGCTTATAGGATGCAGCATTTATATGGCCTTTGGTGTAGTCATAATTACTGAGAAGGAGGCACACCATGAAAATCAAATACAAGCCTTGGGCAAAGGGTTTGATGTACCTTGTGGAGGCCGTCGTCATTATCCTCTCTGTGTTTCCCATTCTGTGGGTCGTTATGTCGTCCTTCAAGACGAACGGCGAAATTTTAAGCTCACCGCTGGCGCTGCCCGCCCACTTCTCGCTGGATACCTTCATTGAAATTTTCCAGAAGTACAGCTTCCCCACCTACTTTTTCAACTCGCTGCTGGCGGCGGGCGTCTCGACGCTGGTTTCGCTGCTGTTTTATGCCATGGGCGCGTATGTCATTGCCAAGTTTGAGTTTCCCGGTCGCAAGCTGCTGTTTGCGCTGTTCACCATCACGCTGCTTGTGCCCAGCCACAGCAAGACCCAGCCCATCTTCTCGCTCATCATGAAACTGAACCTTTATGACAGCATCTGGGGCGTCACCCTTGTTTACCTGTCTGCCGGTATGGCTATGTCCATCTTTGTGCTGAAAGCCGGCTTTATGGCGATCCCCAAAAGCCTGGACGAGGCTGCGACACTGGACGGCGCAAGCTTCTTCCGCACGTTCTGGACCATCAACCTGCCGCTGGCAAAAAGCGCACTGGCGACTGCCGGCATCCTGATGTTCCTCGGCAACTGGAACGAGTACTACTTTGCCTCGCTGCTGACCGTTTCGGACTCGCAGCGCACACTGCCCATCGCGCTGGCATTCTTCACCAGCGAATTTTCCTACAACTACACCCAGCTGTTTGCCGCGCTTACCATTGTCATTCTGCCCGGTATCATCCTGTATGCGCTTGCACAGGATCAGGTGCAGGCCAGCGTGGCTGCTTCCGGCGTCAAGGGCTGATGAAAAGGAAACCCGACTATGAAATATGATCTCGAACCCCGCGGCTGGATCGTGGCAGAGGAAACCTTTGACCCGTGCCGCACCGCCAAATGTGAATCCATCTTTGCCCAGGGCAACGGCTATATCAACATCCGCTGCGCGCTGGAGGAGGGTTACCTTGATACCTACCGCGGCGCTTTTATCACGGGCACATTCAATAAGGCTATGCCCGACGAAGTGACCGAGCTGCCCAACCTGCCTGACGTAACTGCTATGGAGTTTATCGTCAACGGTGAACGCTTCGCCATGGATCAGGGTACGCTGCAAAGCTACCTGCGCACACTGGATCTGCACACCGGCGAAGCAACGCGCACCGTGCAGTGGAAAAGCCCTGCCGGGGCAGCGCTGGAACTGACCTTCCGTCGCTTTGTTTCGCTGGATAATGAGCATATTGCCGCGTTCTCGGTTGAAGTCACACCGACGAATCAGGATATCGAGCTGGTCGTCCATAGCGGTATCTCGACCCGCAACAGCAATACCGGCTCTCAGCACTGTGTGGAGGGCGAAATGCGGATGCTGCCCGGTGGCATCCTGCGCCTGATGACCCATACGAATGAGAGCAATGTGCCGATCAGTGTACACTGCCTGCACAAATTCAGCGCAAAACCCTCCGAGTCGCTGCCGGTCATTGAGCGCCGCCGCTTTGTGGGGCGCTACACGTTCCGGCTGGCAAAAGGGCAGACGCTGCGCATCGAAAAGCTGACCTGCTACCACACAGGCCGTGACCTGCCGTTTACGGTCTACGGTCAGCAGCGCGGCACAACGAACCCGGACATCGTTGCCGCTGCCGGTGATGCGCTGGCGGCAAAGTTTGCGGATACCGGTTATGACGCTCTGCTTGCAGCCTCTGCCAAAAAGTGGGCAGCTTACTGGGCAGAGCAGGATGTGCAGATCGAAAGCGATGACAGCTTTGACCAGCTGGGTATGCGGTTTGCGCTGTATCACCTGAACATTATGATCAAGCGCGATGATGACCGCGTTGGCATCGGTGCCAAGGGCATGACAGGCGAGGGCTACAAAGGTCATTCTTTCTGGGATACCGAGATGTTCCTGATGCCTTACTACCTGTTGACTGACCCCGCCGCCGCCAAGACCCTGCTGGGCTACCGCTGGCGCAGCCTGCCCGGCGCGTTCAAAAAGGCCAGCGAGAATGGCTATCAGGGTGCTATGTTCCCCTGGGAGAGTGCATGGCTGGACGACGGCGAAGTAACGCCGCTTTACTGCGGTGCGGATATCGTCACCGGCAAGAGCAGCCCGGTTTTGACAGGTATGATCGAGCAGCATATCTCTGCGGATATTGCCTGGGGTGTCTGGCTGTACTACCAAGCCACCGGCGATGATGATTTCATGAACCGCCGCGGTTGTGAGCTTTTGATTGAAATTGCCCGTTTCTGGGCAAGCCGCGTAGAGTGGCAGGATGATACGCAGCGCTATGAAATCAAAAACGTCATCGGTCCGGATGAGTACAAAGACCACGTCGATAACAACGCCTTTACAAACTATCTGACCGTCTTTGCCATGGAGCAGGCCGAACGCTGCATCAAAGATATGCCCACCCAGTGGCCGGATGCCTACGCCAAGCTGAGCGACAGCTATGACCTGAATGCTCTGGCGGCTGAATTGCAGGACAAAAAGGCAAAAGTCTACCTGCCGCAGCCCAACGCCGATGGCATCGTGCCGCAGAACGCCCAATATCTGGGGCTGGATGCGATCGACCTGAGCAAATACAAAAACCAGCAGGGCGTGTCCTCGATTTACGAGGATTACAGTCCCGCCCAGATGAACCAACTTATGGTCTCGAAGCAGGCTGACTTGGTCATGCTCATGCGCATTATGCCCGACTTGTTCGATGCTGAGACCCGCCGCAAGAACTTTATGTTCTATGAGTCCCGCACACTGCATGATTCCTCCCTGAGCCATGGTCAGCACTGTGTGTTGGCCGCGTGGGAGGGACTGGACGATATGGCGCTGGATATGTACCGCCACGCCATTGCCATTGACCTCGGCCCGAATATGAAATCGTCCGACTTAGGCATCCACAGTGCATCGATGGGTAACGTCTGGCAGTGTGTTGCCTGCGGCTTTGCCGGGCTGGAATGGCACGAGGGCGGGCTTTCCCTGCGCAGTCATCTGCCCGCAAGCTGGCAGCGCGCGGCGTTCAACATCGTCTGGCGCGGTGCAAAGCTCCATGTGGAAGTCACCCATGCGGGCATCACTGTCACCCACCGCGGCGGTTCCGCTGTGGAAATTACCGTGGACGGTCAGCCGGTAAAGCTGGCCGCCGAGTAACTATGAGGAACTTTCTATGAAATACAAGGGTATTATTTTCGACTTGGATGGAGTGCTCTGCTCCACAGACCGTTTCCACTTTGAAGCGTGGAAACAGACAGCCGAGGAAGTCGGCGCACCGTTTGACGAAACCATTAACATGAAGCTGCGCGGCGTTAGCCGGATGGAGAGTCTGGAAATCATCCTTTCAGGCAGCAGCAAGACCTTTACCGATGCGGAAAAGGAACGCCTTGCCACCGAGAAAAACGACCGCTACCGCAAGCTGCTGGCGCAGATGTCGCCCACCGATATGCCCGCTGCCGTGCGCGACGCTCTGACGGCGCTGCACAACGCGGGGCTGAAGCTGGCTGTTGGTTCGTCCAGCAAAAACGCGGCCTACATCTTGGAACGGCTCGACGCGAACCGCTACTTTGACGCTGTGTGTGACGGCACGATGATCGCTCATTCCAAGCCCGACCCGGAGGTCTTTACCAAGGCTGCCGCCATGGTGGGGCTTGCCCCGGCAGACTGCCTGGTTGTGGAGGACGCTGCTGCCGGGCTGGAGGCCGCCCGCGCGGGCGGCATGGACTGTGCCATCGTCGGCACGGCCCCGATGCCGTTTGAACCCACCTACCATATGCAGGACGTGACCAAACTGCCGGGAACGATTTTGTAAGAGGTATACTTATGGAAAGCGTTCACCCCGCGTGGTGGAAAGAGGCCGTCGTCTACCAAATCTACCCGCGCAGCTTCAAGGACTCTAACGGTGACGGCATCGGCGACCTGAACGGCATCCGTGAAAAGCTGGACTACTTAAAAGACCTTGGCGTTGATGTGCTGTGGTTGAACCCGATCTATCAATCTCCTAATGTGGACAACGGCTATGACATCAGCGATTACCGCGATATCATGACAGACTTCGGCACAATGGCCGACTTTGACGCCCTGCTGGCGGATGTCCATGCCCATGGGTTAAAGCTCATCATGGACTTGGTGGTCAACCACTCGTCGGACCAGCACCCGTGGTTTATTGAGAGCCGTTCCAGCCGCGACAACCCCAAACGCGACTATTATATCTGGAAAGACCCCGCCCCGGACGGCGGTGCCCCCAATAACTGGCGCAGCTGCTTCAGCGGCTCGGCGTGGAAGTACGACGAGAAAACCGGTCAGTATTACCTGCACCTTTTTGCTGAAGGACAGCCCGATTTGAACTGGGAGAACCCGGAGGTTCGCGATCAGGTCTTTGACATGATGAACTTCTGGTTCCAAAAGGGAATCGACGGCTTCCGCATGGACGTCATCAGTATGATCTCCAAGGCCGGATATGCAGACGGGCCACTTTGCGCCGATGGTCTGTACGGCGACTATACCGACCAGTGTACCAACGGTCCCCGTGTGCATGAATACCTGCAGGAGATGAACCGCCGTGTGCTGAGCCACTACGACTGCATGACGGTGGGCGAGAACGCCAACGTCACCCCGGAGCTTGCCTGCCTGTACGCGGGCGAAGATCGCCATGAGCTGAACATGGTGTTCCAGTTTGAACTGATGGACGTGGACGGCGGCGAGAGCCGCAAGTGGGAACCCGAACACCCGTGGAAGTTGACAGACATCAAAAAAATACAGACACGCTGGCAGACCGGTTTGGACGGCAAGGCGTGGAACAGCCTGTACTGGAACAACCACGACCAACCCCGCGTGGTGTCGCGCTTCGGCTGCACCAAGGACGAAGAATCCCGTGTGCGGTCGGCCAAAATGCTGGCTGTCTGCCTCTACCTGATGCAGGGAACGCCCTACATTTATCAGGGTGAGGAACTGGGCATGACGAACAAGCATTTCGACAGCATCGACCCCATTAACGATGTTATGACTCGCAACGCCTACTTTGAAAAGACCCAGCGCTGCGGCGAGAGCGTGGCGGATTTTATGAAGGCGGCCAACTACATCAGCCGCGAGCACACCCGCACCCCCATGCACTGGGATGATACTGCCAATGCAGGCTTTACCACCGGCACACCGTGGATACCGCTGAACCCCAACTACCCGCAGATCAACGCAGCCAAACAAGTGGGCGACCCGGACTCGGTGTACAGCTTCTACCGCCGCCTGCTGGCGCTGCGAAAGTCGGACAAGACCTTCGTCTACGGTCACTACGCCCTGCTGTTGCCCGACGATGAAGAGATTTACGCCTACACTCGCACATTGAACGATGAGCAGATACTCGTGGTCTGCAACTTTACCGACCATGACGTGTCCTGCCCATTGCTGAACGATTGGCAGAACACAGAACTGCTTATCAGCAACTACAACACCCCCGGCAACCCCGGAAGTCTGCGACCGTTTGAAGCGGTGGTTTACAGGAAGTAAAACGCAATAGTAAAGAGTCCTGATGCCGAATTTCGGCATCAGGACTTTCTTCTTTTAAGGCACCAAACGTAACGGATCAATCTGAACCCCACCCTGCATCGCCTCAAAATGCAGGTGGTTGCCGGTGCTGTCTACCTGTTTTTCCAAAAAAATACCGCCCCATCTCACGATAAGGCGGTAGATTGCGTTATTCTATGCTGTTCCTAAGTTTTTAGATAACAAATCACCATCGGCGGCGTTCTCAAATACTTCAAAAGCATCTTGTAGTTCTTCCAATCACAGCTGGTGTGTCTCTTTCCAGAGTATTTGTTTTCCGCGACATCATTTAGCATCATCAGAATAAAACCCGATGGCCTTTTGCAAAGCCAAGAAATGCTTTCCTGTGTATTTGATTGCCCTGTGCTCTCCTTGCATTTCTATCCTACAGGTAATCAAATTCTCGTCATTTTCTTTCACATGGTAATCTTGTATCATCGAAATAAGCTCAGACAGATTCTTCTTTCCGTAAATAAATCAGCGACGATGTTTTGCTTTTGAGGCATCGGGCGGACAGACGAAGCCAGACTCGCCGCCTACTCCGCGCAGAGCTCCGCCACCAGAGCGTCCATCTGCGCTTCGCTGGTTTGGTTCAGTGCGCCGCGCAACGATACATCTGTTTCACACAGTCGGAGTTCCTTCATCTTTTCCAACTCGGCGCGCATCAGCCGCGCGGCAGCAGGGGCCCATGAGCCGTTTTCCATGAGGCCGATCCGGCGGTTTCGGAATCCCTTTGTCTGTAAATGATCCAAAAAGGCCTTCATGGGCGGGAACAGTCCTCCGTCATAAGTGGAGCAGGCCAACACCAGTTTCCCACAGTAGAATGCGCTGGTCACGGCATAGGAAAGGTCTGTTGCCGTCAGATCGCACATGGTGACTTGCGCACCTTTTCCCTTCAGCTTGCTCTTGAGGGCCTCCGATGCATATGCGGTATTTCCATGGATGGATGCGTGAGCGATCAGGATGCCCTCCGGTTTTTCCGGTTTCCATTGTGACCAGAGATCATAGAGCCGCAGATACTCCCCCAAGTCT
>OLND01001721.1_pt1 | contig 21767 bp, 20 predicted proteins | sample 1672031 | NCBI WGS metagenome assembly OLND01 (sample SAMEA3136638, study PRJEB25190) | human gut metagenome | biome: human gut; feature: human-associated habitat; material: faeces | place: Austria | collected 2013 | reverse complement strand
ATGAATTCAGCGGCGCATCGCGCGATAACGCCGTGGACGGAAAGCCGATGCCGTATCATTCGGTGCTGACGATTGAGAAAGAGTGAATGAGTTATCGTAGGGCGGGGTGAGGGTGCCCCGCCCTGCGGACATTTATCAATTAAATCCGTGGAATTGAATATTACACAGGAGGTAAGCCATTACGGGCGCAGCGCGACCGGAGCCTGCGCAAGGATAGCGCCATTCTCCATTCTCAATTTTCAATTTTCCATTACTCCTCACTCCTGACTTCTGCTTTTACAAAAGGCTTTCTTATTTGCCCAAAGTGTGCTATACTAATCTCACAAAAACATATAGATAGAGGAATAGCCAATGAAAGGAATTATTCTTGCCGCCGGTAAGGGCTCGCGCCTGTACCCGATGACACGTCCGGTATGCAAACCGCTACTGCCGGTATACGATAAACCGATGATCTACTATCCGCTGGCTGCGCTCCTGCAGGCCGGTATCCGCGATATTCTCATCATCATCCCGCCCGGAGAGGAAGGCCCGTTCTACCGTCTGCTCGGTTCCGGCGGCCGCTTCGGCGTCAACATCACCTACGAGGTGCAGGAGGTTGCACGCGGCATCGCGGACGCGCTGCTCATCGGCTCCCAGTTCATCGGGGATGACTCGGTTTGCCTTGTTCTGGGCGATAATATCTTCTATTCCCCCAATTTCCAGGACTGTCTGGACCGTGCTGTGCAGCAGAAATCCGGCGCCTGCGTATTCGGCTACTATGTCGATGACCCGCGTGCGTTCGGCGTTGTGGAGTTTGATGATCAGGGCCGTGCTATTTCCATCGAGGAGAAGCCGCGCTATCCGAAGTCTAACTATATCATTCCGGGTCTGTATTTCTACGATAACTCGGTTATGGAGATTGCCCGCGGGCTCAAGCCCTCGGCAAGAGGCGAGCTGGAGATTACGGATGTCAATATCGAGTACATGAAACGCGGTCAGCTGCACGTTGAAAAGCTCGACCGGGATTTCGTCTGGCTGGATGCCGGTACCGCCGATAACCTGCTCGAATCCGCACAGGTTGTCCGCCGCGTGCAGGATGAGACCGGCCGCTACATCGCATGTCCGGAGGAGATTGCGTACGCGCGCGGCTATATCAGCCGTCAGACGCTGCTTCGTCATGCGGAAGAGCTGAATAAGACCCTGTATGGCCGTTATCTCGAGTGCCTGTAAAGGAGAATCGCAAATGCCTGTTTATACCGAAACCAAAACCTACCACACCAAGGCCCACATGGGCATGATCGACGTTACCGACGACTTCCGCGCAGCGGTGCAGAACGCCTGCCGCAAGACCGGCATGCAGTCCGGCACGATCACCGGCTTTACCACCGGCGGTGTTGCCGGCCTGACCACGCTTGAGTTTGAGCCGGGCATGGTCTACCATGACCTCAAGGCGGCGATGGATGTCTTTTCGCCCTACCGCGATGAGCAGGGAAACGTCATTTACTATCACCACCACGATACCTGGCACGATGATAACGGCTCGTCGCACATCAAGGCGGCGCTGCTCAGTCCGTTTATCGTTATCCCGTTCGTGAATGGCGAGATCACCATCGGCCCGTGGCAGAATCTGACCCTTGTGGAGTGCGATACCCGCAACCGCGTGCGGGATATTGTCTTTCAGGTGATGGGAGAATAATTCCTTTCTGCTTAGGAATTGTAAAACAAAGCCCCGGTTTCGTCGCTTGACAAGACCGGGGCTTCGCGCTATAATATCGCTGATAAACGGCGGCTTTTGTAGGGAGAGCAGTCGTTCCTCAGTTCGATTTTTAGTCGAGAAGAAGCCGCTCTCTTTTAACTACCGGAGGGCGGTTATTTCTTTAAGTATCCGAGAATACCAAAGATAACCGTGCAGAGCAAATCAAGCAGTCCAATGACTTCCAGAATTGTCATGCAGATCACCTCCCTTCTTTCGGGAGGAACAACCTTTATTCACCGTTTGCTGCCTTGATTATAGCATATAGTAATATATGCTGTCAATAAACCGTCCTTTTGGGCGGTTTTTGTGTTATAAAAGCGAAAAAGGGAGGTTGCTCCTCAACTTCTTTCCGCGCAGTCAGAAAGATTAGCGTCCGCTAACTAAATAACTTTTCTTTTTTCTATAAATGTGGTATAATATAAGCGTTCGAAAAATTTGAGTACGGTTCGGGAATCCCTGTGCCGTGCATAGAAATGGAGCGACAAAGCATGACTAAAATTGATATTATTTCCGGTTTTCTGGGTGCCGGCAAGACGACCCTCATCAAGCGTCTGCTGGCCGATGCGCTCAAGGGTGAGCAGGTTGTTCTGATCGAGAACGAGTTCGGTGAGATCGGCATTGACGGCGGCTTCCTCAAGGATGCCGGCATTGTTGTAAACGAGATGAACGCAGGCTGCATCTGCTGCTCGCTGGTTGGCGACTTCGGCAAGGCGCTGCACGATGTTGTGGACCAGTACCATCCGGACCGCATCCTGATCGAGCCGTCCGGCGTCGGCAAGCTGTCGGACGTTATCGCTGCGGTACAGAACGCGCACCTCGAGGTTCAGCTTAACAGCTTTGTAACCGTTGTTGACGCGCTCAAGGCCAAGATGTACCTCAAGAACTTCGGTGAGTTTTTCGAGAATCAGGTGGCGCATGCCGGTGCCATCCTGCTGTCTCGCACGGCTGAGTGCCCGGAGAAGCGCCTCGACGAGACCGTTGCCATGCTGCGCGGCCTGAATGAGCACGCTCGCATCGTCACCACCCCGTGGAAGGACCTGACCGGCGAGCAGCTGCTCTCCACCATGGAAGGCAGCCGTGACCTCGTTGCGGAGGTTCTCGAGGAGATTGCGCACGAGCCGCACCACGAGCATCATCATCACCACCATGACCACGAGCATGATGAGCATGAGCACGACCACGACCACGAGCATGACCATGAGGAGCACGAGCATCATCACGAGCATGACGAGCACTGCACCTGCGGCTGCCACGATCACGATCATGAGCATCACCACGATCATGACCACGAGCACCATCATCACGACCACGACGGTCACTGCTGCTGCGGTCACGACCACGATCACGATGCTGACGAGGTATTCACCTCCTGGGGCAAGGAAACGACTCACAAGTACACCGAGGCAGAGCTTAACGCGGCTCTTACCGCGCTTGGCGATGTTACACTCGGCACCGTACTGCGTGCAAAGGGCATCGTTCCGTGTGCAGACGGCGGCGAGTGGCTGCACTTTGACTACGTTCCGGGCGCACCCGAAATCCGCCGCGGCGCTGCCGATTACACCGGCCGTCTGTGCGTCATCGGCTCCGAGCTGGATGAGGAGCGCATCGCTGCTCTGTTCGGCGTAAACGAAAAGTGAGGTAACCAGATATGGCTAACGAACCCATTCCGGTATACGTCTTTACCGGCTTTCTGGAGAGCGGCAAGACCAAGTTCATTCAGGACATTCTCGCGGACCCGAACTTTACCGAGAACGAGCGCACGGTACTGCTGCTGTGCGAAGAAGGCATCGAGGAATACGACGAGAAGTGGCTGTTGCACTACGGTACCGCGCTTGTGCCGATCGAGTCCGAGGACCGTCTGACGCCGAATATCCTCAAGCGCGTGGAGCAGAAATACCAGCCGGACCGCATTCTTGTTGAGTACAACGGCATGTGGAAGCTGGAAAAGCTGATGCAGGCATTTCCTGCCCGCTGGGAGCTGTACCAGATCGTCACCACGGTCGATGCGACCACGTTTGAGCTGTATTCCAACAACATCGGCCCGATGATGTTCGAGCATATCACCACTGCGGATCTGGTTGTGTTCAACCGCTGCACGGATGAGCTGAAGGACATGCTGTACAAGAAGAACATCAAGGCGATGAATCCGCGTGCGGCAATCTATCTGGATGACGTGAACGGCAATTCCGAGGACTACGCCCGCAATATGCCGCTGCCGTTTGACGTGGATGCGGATATCATCGACATCCAGCCGGAGGACTACGGTCTCTGGTACATCGACGCCACCGGCGATCCGATGAAGTATGACGGCAAGACCGTCCGCTTTCTTGCCCAGGCCTACGTCGGCAAGGATGTGCCCGCCGGCAGCTTCGTGCCCGGCCGCTTCGGCATGGTCTGCTGCGCGGATGACGTCACCTTCCTTGGCTTCCTCTGCCGCTATCCCGACCGCGATCAGCTGCATAACCGCGACTGGGTCAAGGTAACGGCGTCCATCACGGTCGAGGAGCTGCCGCAGTACCGCGGTCCCGGTCCGGTGCTGCATGCCATCACGGTAGAACCCGCCGAAAAGGCGAAGGAAGATATCGTTTACTTTAACTGAATCTTCTCCATGCAAAATAAAAAGAGACGAGCCTGCCTGGCTCGTCTCTTTTCTGTATAAAAGCACACTGACCGCTCGATCAGCACTCGAACGGTCAGTGACTTAGTTCACTAACTTGTTATAGGGTCTGACTGCCTGAACAGCATCCCTTGGGGATAGTATACCCGAGCAGCCCCGGTTTTGTCAAGTGCGGCAAAGCCGGGGTTTTGCTTTGCATGCAGCGATTACTGCCTGCTGATTGCTGATTTCTAATTAGAAAAGTGTGTCCCCCGTCACACAGCAGTGACGGGGGACAGGGACAAAAGGGGGGATACAGACGATTCATAAACTCCATGAACGTCTTTTGAAAGACCGGTGACGGCTTGAGGGATTAGCCGATGCCACCGTACATAACGCCGAGGATCAGTGCAAGAACTGCACAGATAACGTATACCCACTTGCCGAGCGGGAAGAACCAGCCGCCGATCGGCTTCTTAGCGCCTTCGTTAACAGCAGCAAGTGCCTTTTCCTTGCCCAGTACCCAGAAGAACATGATGCCGGCCAGAGCAGCGCCGAGCGGGCAGATATAAATGGAAACAACGTCCATCCACTGAGAGGTCCACGGCTGGATTGCGATGGAAACGACCAGACCGATCACACCGATGATGCCAACGGCTGCTGCACGCTTGAACTTGAAGTGCTCCTGCAGGAAGGCGATCGGTGCCTCGTACAGGTTTACGATGGAGGATACGCCTGCGAACAGTATGCAGATGTAGAAGATCGCGCCGATGATACGGCCGGCAGGCATTGCGTTGAATACGTTTACGAGGTAAACGAACATCAGGCCGGGGCCGCCGGATACGTCGTTGATGCCTTGGCCCAGAACAACTGCCATTGCCGGAATGATAACGAATGCTGCCAGCAGAGCTGCTATGGTATCAAATACTGCAACGTTGCGTGCGGAGGACGGGATATCCTCGCTCTTGGACAGGTAGGAACCGTAGATTACCGAGCCGTTGCCTGCAACGGACAGGGAGAAGAACGCCTGACCGAATGCAAATACCCACAGGTCGGGCTTAGCCAGACCAGCCGGATTCAGGGTCAGAATGTACTTATAGCCTTCGGATGCGCCGGGCAGCGTGCCGATGTAGATTGCCAGTACGAGGAACAGACCGAACAGAACCGGCATCATGATCTTGTTTGCCTTCTCAATGCCGCCTGCAATGCCCATTACCATGATGGCAAGGGAAACTACCAGTGCAACGATCTGCCATACGCCGTTGCCGATGCCGAAGAAGCCGGCCGACGCCATTGCCTTGAGGGCTTCGGGAAGCGTTTCTGCCTCCGGTGCGGTCATGCCGAAGGTGCCGCCGATAGCGCCCATATCCGTGCCGAGGCTGAACAGGCTGCCGGAGAGGGACATGAAGGTGTACTTGAAGATCCAGCCGAGAACGACCGTGTAGCCGATTGCCAGCATCAATGCACCGATGATCGGGATCGCACCGATTGCCTTACCGGTTTTTTCATTGCCGGTGCGCTCCTTGGTACACATACCGAACGCACCAACCGGACCTGCAGCTGCACGGCGGCCGAGAGCGAACTCCTCGATAACGCCGGTACTGCCGATCAAAATTACAAAGATGAAATAGGGAAGCAGGAAGGTCATGCCGCCGTACTTCTGCACCATGATCGGGAAACGCCAGATGTTGCCCATACCAACCGCAGAACCGATACATGCCAGAATGAATCCCCACTTACTCTGGAAACCATCTCTCTGTTCTAAGTTTTTAGGCTCTTTACTCATTACTTTACACCCCTTTTTTGTGTGTAGCGTGCGAAATGATGAAAATGAAGTTCCCCGCAGAAACTGTTCAGTTTTCTGCGGGGAACGCCATTGTTCTTTTCCCCTGTGCACTTTCCACGCGGCACAGGTTACGCCCTGATTATAAAGTTATAAAAAGGTCAGGAGAAATTCCTGTTATGCAATGCCGCAGCGCCTTTGCTGCAGCATTGGCGGGAATACCGCACAATTTATACAATTATGCGGTATCGCCTTTGACGAAAGGATGGAACAGGGGATTATTTCTCTTCGTTCGGGTACGGCTCCAGGAATGCGTGGAAGTGACGCATCGGCAGATTGTGACCCCAAACAATACGCATGTTCGGAATGTTCTCACGATCCTCGTACAGAGCCTTAACAGCTGCGATTACATAGTCCAGATGCTCCTTGGTCAGACGGCTGCGGTCGATTGCGAAGCGAACTACGTTACATACTTCAGCCTGCTGCTCCGGGGTCTTCAGGTCATACTCCATGGAGTAGTCGCCCAGCTCGGATACACGGATGCCGTAGCGGCGGATCAGCTCAAGGCTGAAGCCCTCACCAGCGAAGGTGTCGTGGCCGCGCTTGCCGTCGAAGAACTCATCCATGTTGATGTATACAGCGTGGCCGCCTGCCGGCAGTACAACGCCCTTAACGCCAGCGTCGTAGAAGCCTTCTGCCAGGTAGTTACACTGAGCAACACGCTCGTTCATGTAGTTAAAGTCGCAGGACTCGTACAGGCCAACTGCCAGAGCCATGATGTCACGGCCGGACATGCCGCCGTAGGAATCGTTGCCGTAGCAGGAGATCTGCTTAACCTTCAGCAGAACGCCAACGTCGGTCTTAACGGTGCCGTCTTCGTTGAAGTCGGAGAAGTTCTTCCAGAACAGGCCCTTATCGCGGAATGCCAGCATGCCGCCCATGTTAGCGTGGCCGTCCTTCTTAGCGGACATGGTGAATGCGTCGCAGTAAGAGAACATCTCGGTAGCGATCTCAGCGATGGACTTGTCAGCGTAGCCTTCCTCATTCATCTTGATGAAGTAAGCGTTCTCAGCCCAGCGAGCGGTATCGAATACCAGCGGGATATTGTACTTATGCGCAACGCGGTTGATTTCCTTCAGGTTGCCCATGGAAACGGCCTGGCCGCAAACCGGGTTGTTGGTGATGCAGGTGAAGATCAGCGGAACGTTCTCCGGACCTACGCTCTGAATCAGCTGCTCCAGCTTCTCGATATCCATGTTGCCCTTGAACGGGTTCTTCTCGTAACGGCCGCCTTCCGGTACTTCCCACAGCAGGGTCTTGTTGTACAGGTTACGCGGAATGGAACCCATCTGCTTGATGTTGCCTTCGGTGGTGTCAAAGTGACCATTAGACGGAATGGTGAACTTCTTGCCCGGGTGACGCTTAGCAAGGATGTTGCGAACGATTTCCATCAGAACGGACTCAGCTGCACGGCCCTGCTGGATGATAAATGCGTTCGGGCGCTCCATCTGAGCTGCGCCGCCATTGAACAGGCCGCCTTCGTACTCGCACAGATAAACTTCGTCCATCATCTTCTCAACGTCGCGGCAATCGGTGCGAACGAGGTCGATGATCTTCTTCCAGTTCTTCTCGCCGCCGCGCTCGAAGATGTCGCGGAAGGTGTCGAGCAGAACGTAATAACCGGTGTTGCGGCCGTAAGCCTCGTCGCCGAGGAACAGGCTTGCCCACTGATGATTGGTCATTGCAGTGGTACCGGAGTCGGACAGCATATCAACGGTCAGCATGCCGGACGGGAATGCGAACTCGTTGTAATGAGTAGCCTGAAGAGCGCGCTCACGCTGCTCAACGGTTACTTCCGGAAGATCACGGACTGCGTAAGTGAAATGATGCGGTGCGGGTACGTTCAGCGGATACTGCTTGCTCATAATAAATTACCTCCAGTTGTGTGTTTTGGAGGTACCCCGGTTGTCAAAGCCGGTTTTCCGGTTCCGGCTTTGCTTAGCGGACAGCACCTTTCTTTTTTTGCTGTTTTCTTTTCTTTTTGGTTTGCCTTACGGCAGGAGAGCGGTTACCTCAATCTCGACGAGAGCGTCCTTGGGAAGTCTTGCAACCTCCACAGCGGAGCGTGCGGGATAGCTGCCTTCACCGAAGAAGGTGGCGTAAACCTCGTTCATCGCGCCGAAATTGTTCATGTCGCTCAGGAAGACGGTAGTCTTGATCACCTGATCCATACCGGTTCCTGCCTCAGCAAGGATTGCCTTTACATTGGTGAGCGACTGCTTGGTCTGTGCTGCGATCCCTTCCGGAAAAGCACCGGTTGCGGGATCGATCGGAAGCTGACCCGAAGTAAATACGATACCGTTTGCTGCAATTGCCTGTGCATACGGGCCGATGGCTGCGGGTGCGTGTTCCGAACAGATAACCTTTTTCATTTCCTGCTCAGCCTCCTTTCGTCCTTTCGTGAGATAAATTTATCACTTTTAAAATTCTTTGTCAAGATGTATTTGTGCAATTTGGATGAATGAATAAAAAAATCTCGCGTATTTATCAATATTATCAACAACTATTGTGAAAATTGATAATTTTGAACAGACTTTTTGTACAAAAATACTGCGTAAAATATTTACTTTTTTCACCTCGCACTTAGAAAAGTTTATTATTTTACAGAACATGGTAATTAAAGCGCGAATTTATAAAAAATTTTTGTTATCCTACTAAAACAATGCGATGAAGAATTCATGAAGAATCGCAGAGAGAGCGGCACTGCCGCGGAAAATGATAAAAATTCCGACGCCGGAAAGCTGGGGCAGGGAAAAGACATCCTGCGTTTGCACTTCAAATAAAAGCCTGCGTATGCTATAATAAATTGGATTACATTTCACAGGGAGGTGCACCGCATGCCGGACGAAAAACTCACCGCCTACCGCGGCGGCAAGGCGCTTCGCCGCGGCTGGACAACCGGCTCGTGCGCGGCGGCGGCCTCGCAGGCGGCGGCTGTGCTGCTGCTGACCGGAATCGCGCCGCCGGAGATTCACCTGCACACGCCGGGCGGCATCACCTTCTGCCTGCCGGTCGAGGACGCACATATGAGCGGAAACGCGGCTGTCTGCACCGTCCGCAAGGACGCGGGCGACGATCCGGACATCACAAACGGGGTCCGCATCACGGCTTCCGTGCGCCGAATCGAAAAGGGCGTTACCATAGAGGGCGGCGCCGGCGTCGGACGAATTACCCGCCCGGGACTGGCGATGCCGGTCGGAGAAGCGGCGATCAATCCCGGCCCGCGGCAGCAGATTGCGGACGCGGTGCACCGTGCCGCACAGCAGAACGGATACGGCGGCGGCTTTTCCGTTACCATTTCGGTGAAGGACGGCGAGGCGCTTGCCGCCCAGACCTACAACGGGCACCTCGGCATCGTCGGCGGCATCTCTATCCTCGGCACGAGCGGCATTGTCGAGCCGATGAGCGAAAAGGCGCTCGTGGATACCATCCGATTGGAACTGGACAGCCTGTACGCGCAGGGACAGCGCATTGCGTTCCTGTGCCCGGGCAACTACGGCGCGGATTTCGCGCGGGACACGCTCGGCCTTGACCTTGAACGCGCGGTCAAGTGCTCCAACTTCATCGGTGAGGCGTTCGACCATGCGGCGTACCGCGGCTATCCCGAGATCCTGTTGGTCGGGCACGCCGGAAAGCTGGTCAAGATGGCCGCAGGCGTGATGAACACGCATTCGTCGGTCGCAGACGCACGGCAGGAGATTTTCACCGCGCATGCGGCACTGTGCGGCGCACCGCGCGAAACACTCGAAGGACTGATGGCTGCCATCTCGGTGGACGCATGCGTGGAGCTGCTGGACGAAGTGAATCTGCGTCAGCCCGTCTTGTCGCGCATTGGCAGGGAGATGGAAACCCGCATCGCCCTGCGCATGAAGGGGCAGGCGCGCGTGGAATTCATCATGTTTACCGGAAAATACGGCGTGCTGGCCGAGTCAGCGGGCGCGCGCGCACTCTGTGAGAGGTTGAAACTGCAATGAAGGGTATTTTATATGGAGTCGGCGTCGGTCCGGGCGATCCGGAGCTGCTGACCGCCAAGGCGATCCGGCTGCTGCGCGAGTGCGATGCGGTCGCCGCACCGAAGTCCGCCGACGGCAGACAGACCGCACTGGATATTGCTTCGCCGTATATCGGGCAGGACAAGACAATCCTGCTGTTCGATATGCCGATGACGCACGACAGGCAGCCGCGAAACGCCAGCCACGACGCGGCGGCAGACGCGCTCTGTGCGCTGCTCGACGAGGGCAAGACCGTGGTGTTTCTCACGCTCGGTGACCCGACGGTATATTCCACATACTGGTATGTACACAAGCGTGTTGCCGCCCGCGGCTATGCAGCCGAGCTGGTGCCCGGCGTGCCGTCCTTCTGCGCCGCAGCTGCCGCCATGGGCCGCGCCCTGTGCGAGAACGGCGAAATGCTGCACATCATTCCGGCCACGCACGGCAGGGCGGAGGAAGGGCTTGCGCTCTCCGGCAGCAAGGTGCTGATGAAGACCGGAAAGAGTGTATTAGAGGTCCGCGAACTGCTCCGGCAGCGCGGCGAACTCGGCAGCGCGGCACTGATCGAGCGGGTCGGCATGGACGGTCAGCGGCTGATCGAAAATTTAGATGAGCTTGAACAGCCGAGCGGCTATTTCTCTATTATATTGGTAAAGGAGCAAAGCGAATGATCTACTTTGTGGGTGCAGGCTCAGGGGCGCCCGACCTGATCACGGTACGCGGCGCACGTCTGCTGAGCGAGGCAGATGTGATCGTTTACGCCGGTTCGCTGGTCAATCCGGCGCTTTTGGACTATAAAAAGGACGGATGCGAGGTGTACAACAGCGCGAAGATGACGCTCGAGGAGGTCATCGCCGTGATGGCGCCTGCCGCGAAAGCGGGCAAAACGGTCGTGCGTCTGCACACCGGCGACCCGTGCGTGTACGGTGCGCATAGAGAGCAGATGGACGAGCTGGACAGGCTCGGGCTGGAATATGAGGTCTGCCCGGGCGTTTCCTCGTTCTGCGGCGCGGCGGCGGCGCTCAAAGCCGAGTACACACTGCCGAACGTGAGCCAGTCGGTCATCCTGACGCGCATGGAGGGCCGCACGCCGGTGCCCGAAAAAGAGCAGATCGAGGCGTTTGCGGCGCATGGCGCGACCATGGTCATCTTCCTGTCGGCGGGTCAGCTGGCGCGCCTGTCCGAGCGGCTGATCGCGGGCGGCTACGCGCCGGATACGCCTGCGGCCATCGTGTACAAGGCCACCTGGCCGGACGAAAAGGTCGTGCGGACAACGGTCGCAGACCTCGCCGAAGCCGGTGCGCGAGAGGGCATTACCAAGACTGCGCTCATCACGGTGGGCGGGTTCCTCGGCACCGAGTACGAGCGCTCCAAGCTGTACGACCCGACCTTTACGACTGAATTTCGTGAGGCAAGCCGATGAAGCACGCAAAATTTGTATCCTTTACTCTGTGCGGGGCACAGACTGTGCAAAAGGCGGTAAAACTCCTGCCGGATTTCCGGTGTGAGCGGTACGCGCGGACGGTGGATGCGTCGCTCTCGGGCACGAGCCTTAAGCGCTTTGCGCAGCAGGCGATGGTCGATTGCGACCTGATCGTGTTCGTGGGCGCGACCGGAATCGCGGTACGCGCAGCGGCGCCGTATTTGATGGGAAAAGCCTATGATCCGGCGGTAATCGTCATTGATGAGCAGGGAAAGTTCGTGATTCCGCTCCTGTCCGGACATCTGGGCGGCGCCAACGAGATTGCAAAAACACTTGCGGAAGGTCTGCAGGCTGTGCCGGTGCTCACCACCGCGACCGACGGTCGGCAAGTGTTCGCCGTGGACACCTGGGCAAAAGCACACAGCTGTGCAGTCCTGGAGCCGCACTATATTAAATATGTATCCGGTGCGCTGCTCAGAGGGGAAACCGTGGGCGTTCGCTCGGATTTTCCGATAGACGGGCTGCTGCCCGCCCGTATTGACCTCAAAAAAGACGCGGAAAATGGGTTTACGATTGGATTTCGCACAGACGCACAGCCGTTTGCACACACGTTGCATCTCGTGCCGCGGATTGCATATCTCGGCATTGGCTGCCGCAAGGGCACGAGCGCGGATGCCATCGAGCAGACAGTTCAGGCGGCGCTTGCCTCGGCAAAACTGCCCTGGCAGGCGATCTGCGGCGCGGCGAGCATTGATATCAAGCAGAATGAGCCGGGTTTGCTGCTGTTTTGCGAAAAACACGGACTGCCGTTCCGTACCTTTACGGCCGAGCAGCTGCAGGACGCACAAGGCGAATTCAGCCGGTCGGCGTTCGTGCAGCAGACCGTCGGCGTAGATAATGTGTGCGAACGCGCGGCTGTGTGCGCGACACAGAACGGCACACTTATCTTGCACAAATTCGCGCAGAACGGCGTGACGGCGGCCATTGCCGTGCCGGACTGGCGCGTGACATTTGAAGAACGGGAGGGTGAAGCATGAAGCTGTATTGCATCGGCATCGGGCCGGGCGGCGAGGAACAGATGACGCTGCGCGCAGTGCGTGCTCTGGAAAAATGTGACTGCGTGGCAGGCTACGGCCTGTACCTTGATTTGATTGAGAACCTCATTGCGGGCAAGGAGCGCATCGAATCCGGCATGACACGCGAGGTTTTGCGCTGCAAAGCGGCGGTTGAGGCGGCAAAACAGGGCAAAACGGTCGCTGTTGTATCCTCGGGAGATGCGGGTGTGTACGGCATGGCGAGCCTGCTGCTCGAGCTTTGCGAGCACGAGCCGAACCTCGAGGTCGAGGTTATTCCGGGCATCACGGCGGCCTGCTCGGGCGGCGCCGTGCTCGGCTCGCCGCTGACATGCGACTTTGCGTGCATCAGCCTGTCCGACCTGCTCACGCCGTGGGACAAGATCGAGCAGCGTCTGCGCGGCGCAGCGGCTGGCGATTTCTGCATCGTGCTGTACAATCCGTCGAGCAAAAAGCGCACCGACCATCTGCGCCGAGCCTGCGATATTCTGCTGGAGATCGTACCGCCGGAAACCGTCTGCGGTCTGGTGCGCAGCATTGGCAGAGAAGGCGAAAACTGCACGCTTACAACGCTCGGTGAGCTGCGTGATACACAGGTCGATATGCTGACCACTGTGTTTGTCGGCAACAGCCGCACGCGCGTGATGGACGGCCGCATGGTCACGCCGAGGGGGTATCGCGGCGTATGAAGCTGATGATTTTCTCCGGTACGACAGAAGGACATGATTTGTGCCGGTTTTTGTCGAAAAATAACGTGCAGGCAGAGGTTTTTGTTGCAACAGAGTATGGCGCAGCGGTGATGGAGCCGATGGCTGGAATCACGGTTCACGAGGGCCGTTTGGATGAGCAGGAGATGGAAAAGCGATTGACCTCGGACACGCTGCTCATCGACGCAACGCATCCGTACGCGGCAGCTGTGACCGACAATTTGCGGGTGGCCTGTGCGAAATCGGGCGCATGCTACGAGCGGCTGCTGCGGCCTGTCCTGCCTTATCAGAACTGCGAAATCGTGCTGGACACAGCCGCTGCAGTTGACTGGCTGAACGCGCATCCGGGCAAGGTTTTGCTCACCACAGGCAGTAAAGAACTGGAAGTATACACGGCGGTGCAGGATTTCCAAACGCGCCTGTTCCCGCGCGTGCTGCCGACCGCGTCGGTTCTTGAAAAGTGCGCCGCACTCGGCTTCCCAGGCGCGCACATCATCGCCATGCAGGGCCCGTTTTCGCAGGCGATGAACGCGGCGCTGCTGCGTGAGACCGGCGCAAAAATCCTCGTGACCAAGGACACCGGCGTGTCCGGCGGCTTTGCGGAGAAGGTCGCGGCAGCCGAGGAGGTCGGCGCAAAGGTACTGGTCATTGCGCGTCCGCGTATGGAAAACGGCAAAAATCAGGCGGAAATGCAGGCATTTCTCGCGGATTTGCTCGGCTTACAGCCGGAAAAAGTGCAGCGCATATTCACCATCATCGGGGCGGGCATGGGCACTGCGGACACGCTGACCGGCGAAGCGGTTTGCGCGTTGGAAACGGCGAAGGCGGTGTTCGCGACAAAACGGCTGGCGGCACTGTCGCCCAAGGCGGAGGTCTGCGCGTTCTCCGAGCTGGCTGAGCGGGCAATACAGTGCACAGAAAAGCACATATCTCTGCTCGTTTCCGGCGATGTGGGATTCTTCAGCGCGGCCGGAAAGCTGCGCGAGCGGCTCCTGCCGTACGGCGGGGTAACACTCGTGCCGGGATTGTCCAGTATGCAGTATATGTGCGCGAAATGCGGTATTTCCTACGAAAATCTGTGCTTTAAGAGTCTGCACGGTCGCACAGGAAATATTCTCGGTGCCATAAGTTACCATGCGGCAACATTTGCGCTGACCGGCGGCGAGAACAACGTGCAGGCGGTTTGCAACAGCCTTACGGACGCGGGATTGGGCGCGCTCTCTGTTCATCTCGGGGAAAATCTCGGCGCGGAAAATGAGCGGATTGTGCACGGCACAGCCGCAGAGATTGCGCAGCTTTCGTGCCCGGATTTAGCGGTTCTGCTGATCGAAAACCCGCGTGTGGCGAACAAAAACGGACCGATTCGAGATGAAATGCTCACGCGCGGAAAGGTGCCGATGACCAAGGAAGAGGTTCGGTGGGTGTCGGTGAACCGCCTGACTGTCCGACCGACCGACACGGTCTGGGACGTGGGTGCGGGCACCGGCGCGGTTACGCTCGAGCTGGCGCGCAAGGCCAGCGACGGCACGGTTTATGCCGTCGAGCGAAAGCCGGAAGCGGTCGCGCTCTTGCACGAAAACCGCATAAAACTCGGCGGATACAATGTGAAAATAATTGAAGGACCTGCGCCGGAGGCACTGGACAACCTTCCGGCACCGGACTGCGTGTTCGTCGGCGGGAGCGGCGGCAGAATGCGGGAGATTCTGGCACTTGCCAGGGAGAAAAATCCGGAAGTCCGCGTGGTCGTGAACGCGATTGCGCTCGAGACCTTGTTTGCGGCGCAGACGGCCTTGAAAGAATTGGGGTTTTCTGACATCGAGGTCACACAGCTGGCAGCCACGCGCGGCAAGCCGGTCGGCGCGTACACCATGCTGACTGCGAACAATCCGGTGTTTATTCTGTCCGGGAGGGCCGCAAATGACACAAAATAATGCACCAAGACTGCTGCTTGCGGGCACTGGCAGCGGCTGCGGCAAGACGACGGTCACGACCGCGATTGTGCGGGCGCTGCAGCGCCGCGGCGTAACACTCAGCGCGTTCAAGTGCGGTCCGGACTACATCGACCCGATGTTCCACACGGCGGTTTTGGGCGTTCCGAGCCGCAATTTAGACCTGTTTTTCGAGGATGAGGCCGGTATTCGCAGTCAGCTTGCGCGGCATATCCAGCCGGACGGTCTCGGCGTGATCGAGGGCGTCATGGGCTTTTACGACGGCGTTTCCGGTACGACGGATACGGCTTCGGCGGCGCATCTGGCCCGCGCAACCGGCACGCCTGCGGTGCTGATCGTGCGGCCTAAGGGGCAGTCGCTGTCGCTTGCGGCACAGATTCACGGGTTCCACACATTTGCGGAAAATACGCTCGCAGGAGTGATTTTAAACGGCGTTTCGGCGGGAATGTACTCGTTTTACAAACAAATCGCAGAGAAATCAGGGCTGCCTGTGCTCGGCTTTTTGCCGCCGGTTCCGGAGGCCGAAATACCTGACCGCCATCTTGGTCTGGTGACGGCGGACGAGCTGTCCGACCTGCGTGAGAAAATTGATCGGCTCGCGGATGCGGCAGAGGAAGGCATTGACCTTCGCGCGTTGTGTGCATTAGCACAGGCGGCGAAACCGCTGACCGATACGCACATGCCGCTCGCTTGTGTGACCGATTTTCCGGTGCGGATCGCGGTAGCCAAGGACCGCGCATTCTGCTTCTATTACGAGGATAACTTCGATGTGCTGCGTGAACTGGGGGCAGAGCTTGTGCCGTTTTCGCCGCTCACAGACGAGCGGCTGCCGGAGAATATCGACGGTCTGTACCTTGGCGGCGGCTATCCGGAATTGTATGAAAAACAGCTTTCAGAGAATGAAATCATGCGAAATTCTATCAAAACAGCGATTCAAAACGGTTTGCCGACAGTTGCAGAATGCGGCGGATTTCTTTATCTGCTGCAGTCGCTCGACGGCGCGGCAATGGCAGGCGTGCTGCCGACTTCGGCGCACATGACGCACAGGCTGCAGCCGTTCGGCTATGTCACGCTCACGGCAAACAGTGATAACCTGCTGTGCGAAGCCGGTGGACAATTTCCTGTGCACGAGTTCCATTATGCACAGGCTGTGGATAATGGCACAGATTTTCGCGCGGTCAAGCCAAACGGGCGCGCGTGGGACTGCGGCTTTGCGTCGGACACGCTCTATGCAGGATTTCCGCATTTGTATTTCCGTGCGAAAACTGAAATTGCAGCGAATTTTGTCCGGAAATGCGCAGAAAGGAGCGGAAAATGACACTTGAACAGACTATTTCTGCCATCCGGCCGCTGGATGAGAAAAGCATGACGGCGGCGCGAAACCGTTTTGCAAATATTGCCATGCCGCTCGGTGGACTGGGTCTTCTGCAGGATGCGATTGTGCAGCTTGCGGGTATTCTTGGTCAGCTGGTGCCGGATATTTCCAGACGCGCGGCGGTTGTTTTCTGCGCGGACAACGGCGTGGTCGCCGAGGGCGTGACGCAGTGCGGGCAGGAGGTGACAGCCACGGTCGCGGAAAATATGGGCCGCGGCGAGTCCACCGTGTGTTTGATGGCAAAACAGCTCGGAATGGACGTGTTTCCGGTCGATATCGGTGTTGCACAGCCGATAAAGAGCGAAAAAGTGCTGCAATTTGCCGTTCGGCGCGGAACTGCAAACTTTGCGCATGAGCCTGCCATGACGCGGAAAGAGGCGCTCGAAGCGGTCGAAATCGGCATTAAAATGGCGGAAATGTGTGCCGAAAAGGGATATTCGCTGCTCATTGGCGGCGAAATGGGCATCGGCAACACGACTACGAGCGCGGCAGTCACGGCGGCGCTCACCGGCGCGGAGGCTGCGGCGGTCACAGGACGCGGAGCGGGTCTGTCAACGGCCGGGCTGGAGCGAAAAATCGCAGTGATCGAGGCGGCGCTGGCGCTTCACAAACCCGACTCGAATGACTCGATCGACGTGCTGCACAAGGTCGGCGGTTTGGATATCGCGGGTTTGTGCGGTCTGTATCTGGGTGCGGCGGCGCAGCGCATTCCGGTCGTGCTAGATGGCGTGATTTCGTGCGCGGCGGCGCTTCTCGCCGTGCGATTGTGTCCGCAGTCTGTGCATTTTATGGTCGCAGCGCACAGATCGGACGAACCGGCGAGCATTTTGCTGCTCGATGCACTCGGCAAGCGGCCGTTCCTGACGGCGGGCATGCACCTCGGGGAGGGGACAGGCGCGGCGGCCGGCGTTGCGCTTTTGGATCTGGCGCTGGCGCCATATCGGGAAATGGTGAGCTTCGCGGACATTGGAATGGAGGCATATCAGCCGCAAAAGTAGTTGTTTGTCTGACAGATAGCACAAATTCTTTGCATAAATATTGTGTGTAACGCCGATAAATGCTATCTGCCTGCATTCTTTACAGGAATGCTGCGTGCAGCAAAAAGCACCGAGCGTTAACTCGGTGCTTGCGGTTCGCATTTTCAGCATTTCAGGGCTTCATCTGCGATATTTGCGGTGATTTTATTGTAGAACTCCTGCTTTTGCGCATCGTTTTCAAACGCTGAGAACGGCACGATGACCGCGGAGAATTCATCAACAAAAATATAATAATGCTTGTCGTCGGTTGCGGTGCGCTGAACGGCCGAATACTGGTAAACGGTATCTTCGTTCTCGCCGGACAGCTCGAATTCGCTTTCACGCAGCGTGAGCGTTTTCGGTCCGCAAAGTTGCTTGTTCTTTGCGTTTCTGAGAATTTTCTCGATATTTTTGATCATTTTATGACGCATATAGCGCGGTGTACCCCAGAAGCAGACAGCAGCGAGCGCAACGTAAACCGCGATGGAAACCGGCGTGAGCGTGTGCAGCCAGTACATGAGCGCACTGCCGCCGAGAATGACAATAGCCGCAGTGGCAATTCTCATGGTGCGAATACTGCGTTGAACAATCGCATTATTGTTGTAATAATTCAAATTAAAATCAATGAAATCCTGTTTGGTGATATCGTAATGCAGCTCCATTTTTTCTTACCTCAACTTACTCGGATAAAATTATTGTATCGAAAATCAGAGCGGATTGCAAGTCTAATTCAGAAAGGGGAGCGAAAATGCTGATTTTAGTGACCGGCGGAGCGGCTTCGGGCAAGTCGGAGCACGCGGAACGACTGGTGTGTGAAAAAGCACAGAGCAGATTATATCTGGCGACCATGCAGCCGTTCGGCAAGTCCGCAGAGGCGCGGATTGCGCGGCATCGGGCGCTTCGTGCGGGAAAGGGGTTCGCTACGGTAGAGAGAACACTTGATTTAGCGAATCTCAGGCTCTCTCAGCAATACGACGGAATTTTGCTCGAGGATTTGGGCAATCTGCTGGCAAACGAGCTGTTTGCGCCGGAAGGCGCAGGCGCAGGATCGGCGTTCGACAGCATTGTTGCAGGCGTGGATAATCTGCAAAAATACTGTGAAACGCTGGTTATCGTTTCCAACGAAATCTTTGCGGACGGCGTGCCGTATCCGCCGGAGACCATGCAGTATATTCGGATTTTGGGAGAACTGCACCAAAAATTAACTGGGAAAGCAGACGCGGTATATGAATCGGTATGTGGAATTTTACTGCCGGTAAAGGAGGGGAAACAGACGTGAAAAGTGTAATCAGCGGACTTTTGGTCGCGTTCTCAATGTATTCTGCGATACCTGTTCCGCAGGTGAACTGGGAAAAACAGACCATGCGGTGGGCACTTGGCTTCCTGCCGCTCATCGGTGTGTTGATCGGTGCGATAGAGTGGTTCTGGTTCGCATTTTGCGTGCATTTTGGCGCGGCAGGCGTGTTTTACGCTGTAATCGCAGCGCTGATTCCTCTGGCAGTGTCCGGCGGCATTCATCTGGACGGCCTGTGCGACACCTGCGACGCGCTGTGCTCGTTCGGCGACCGGGAAAAGCGGCTGGCCATTCTCAAGGACCCGCACGTTGGCGCGTTTGGGCCGCTCTGGCTGATGGCATTCCTGCTGGCCGAGGTCGGGTGTTTTGCCCAGATTTACGACCGGCCTGTGCTTCTTCCGCTGGCATGCACAGGATTTGCTTTCGCACGGGCAATGGGCGGCCGCAAGGTGGTTGCGTCACCGTGCGCGAAAGACAGCGGACTTGCACATATCTTTGCGGAAAACAGCGATAAACGCGCGGTATCGCGCATGTTAGTTGCTGAATTTGTTCTGTTTGCGGTGCTTCTCGGATTGTGGATATACCGCGTACCGCACGCGCTTGCTGCGGCGAAAGTGCTCGTTATCGTGCTCGTTGCGTGGTATGCTGTGCATGAGCACATAAGCCGCCGCGTGTTCGGCGGTGTAACCGGAGACCTGGCAGGATTCTGCATCTCGCTGTCGGAATTGTTCACGCTTGCGGCAGCAGCGATTGGAGGGCTGATTTTATGACCGTGCTCATCATTGGCGGGGCATATCAGGGGAAACGAAAAGTTGCCGAAAACCTGTATGCAGACCTGCCGAGGATTGAAAATCTGCACGAAATCGTGCGGAAAATGCTGAAGGAAGACAAAGACCCGCTGTCGCTCGCAGATACGCTGTGCGGACACGTTATCACCTGCGATGAGATCGGCTGCGGCATTGTTCCCATCGACCGTGCGGACGAAAACTGGCGTGAAGCGGTTGGTCGTCTGTGCTGCGCTTTGGCACAGAAAGCAGACGCAGTCGTGCGCGTGATCGCAGGCGTGCCGCAATTCATCAAAGGAGAACAACCATGACGATAACCCTTGCCGTGCTGCTTGGCTTCGCGCTCGACTGGCTGTTCGGAGACCCGAAAAAATTGCCGCATCCGGTATGTGCGGTGGGAAAACTCATCTCAGGAACCGAAAAAGTTCTGCGCCGCATCTTTCCCGCAACGCCTGCGTCACTGACATTCGCTGGAATTGTACTCTGGCTTATCACTTGCGGCGTGAGCTTTGCCGTGCCGTTTTTCTTTTTGCGCTGGCTGTATCATGTGAACTTCTGGCTCGGTTTTGCCGCCGAAATGCTGCTCTGCTGGATGATTTTCGCACGAAAAAGCCTTGCAGACGCCGGTTATCATGTCTACGGCGCGGTCAAGCAGTCGCTCGAGGAGGGGCGCAAGGCCATCGCGTGGTACGTCGGCCGCGACACCGCAGAGCTGTCCGAGGAGGGCGTTATCAAGGCCGCTGTCGAGACCGTGGCTGAAAACCTGACGGACGGTGTGGTCTCGCCGCTCGTGTTCATGCTCATCGGCGGAGCGCCGCTCGGCATGCTGTACAAGGCGGTCAACACGCTGGATTCCATGGTCGGCTATCATAACGATAAATACGAGTATTTCGGCAAGTTTTCGGCAAAAATGGACGATTTATTCAACTTTATCCCTGCCAGACTGTCCGCACTGTGTATGATCGCCGGTGCCGGCATGCTGCACCTCGATAACCGAAACGCGCTCCGGATTTACCGTCGTGACCGCAGCAAACACAAAAGTCCGAACGCCGGTCAGACTGAGTCTGTGTGCGCGGGTGCGCTGCACATCCAGCTCGGCGGCGATGCCAGCTACTTCGGCAAAATCGTTAAAAAAGCCGCCTTCGGTGATCCGATGCGCCGTGTAGACCGCACGGATATTCTCGCAGCGGTCGATCTGATGACGGCGGCAAGCGTGTTTGCGCTGGTGCTGTGCTGTGTAATCCGCCTGATCGTAAAAAGTTAGGATGCTATGCGGGAGAGAAAACTCGCATTTGAAAGGATGAAAAAATGCTTAATTATGTCCACGGCGGCGACATCCAAACCTACATCGACCGCCACGGCTTCGCGCCGCTCGACCTGTCCGCGAACATCAATCCGTTCGGCATACCGGACGCGGTACGCGCGGCCATGCACAGGGCTGTGGATAACTGCACGCAGTATCCCGACCCGTTTTGCCGCGCCGCGCGGCAGGCGATTGGTGCGAGAGAAGGCGTCAATCCGGATTTTCTGTACTGCGGCAACGGTGCGGCGGATGTACTCGACCGATTGGCGGCGGTGCTGAAACCGCGCAAGGTACTTCTCACCGCACCGACCTTTGCGGAGTACGAGCGCACGCTCTCAGGTGCGGAGATTCGGGTGCATAATCTGCGGGAAACGGACGGTTTTGCGCTCACAGAGCGCATTTTGGACGAGATTTCACCGGATTTGGATGCGGTTGATCTCTGTAATCCGAACAATCCGACCGGGCGAACCGCCCAACCGGAACTTCTGCGGGAAATCGTCCGAAAATGCACAGAAAACGGCGCAAAACTGGTCGTGGATGAGTGCTTCAACGACTTCCTGACAGACGCAGAGCGGCACACACGGAAAGACCTGCTGGAATCCAATCCCGGTCTGATTATCCTGCGCGCGTACACGAAAATGTACGCCGTACCCGGTGTGCGCTTCGGCTGGTGCAT
>OLND01001698.1_pt1 | contig 22039 bp, 16 predicted proteins | sample 1672031 | NCBI WGS metagenome assembly OLND01 (sample SAMEA3136638, study PRJEB25190) | human gut metagenome | biome: human gut; feature: human-associated habitat; material: faeces | place: Austria | collected 2013 | reverse complement strand
TCTCCGCTTACTTCATCGGCATGGCTGCCATCATCTGCTCCGGCATCATCCTGAAAAAGACCAAGATCTTCGCAGGCGACCCCGCTCCCTTCGTCATGGAGCTGCCCGCTTACCATGTGCCTGCCTGGAGCAACGTGTTCCGTGCCACCTGGGAGCGCGGCTGGTCCTTCATCAAGCGTGCCGGTTCCGTCATTCTGCTGGCGACCGTCGTGCTGTGGTTCCTGCAGGGCTTCGGCTTCGAGAACGGTGCCTTCGGCATGGTCGAGGATCAGGACAACTCCGTCCTGGCTGCCATCGCCACCAAGATCGCATGGATCTTCGCTCCTCTGGGCTTCGGCAACTGGCGTGCAACCGTTGCTTCCGTGTCTGGCCTGATCGCCAAGGAGAACGTGGTTGGTACCTTTGGTGTCCTGTATCACTTCGGCGGCGAGCTGTCTGAGAACGGCGATGAGATCTGGGCTGCTGTGGCACAGGATTACACCGCACTGTCTGCTTACGCCTTCATGATCTTCAACCTGCTGTGCGCTCCCTGCTTCGCAGCGATGGGCGCCATCAAGCGCGAGATGAACAACGGCAAGTGGACCGCCATCGCCATTGGTTATATGTGCGCTCTGGCTTACTGCGCCGCTCTGGTGGTGTACCAGCTGGGCGGCCTGATCACCGGCGAGGTTGGCTTCAACTTCTTCACCATCGTGGCTGCTGTTGTTCTGGTGGCCTTCATCTACCTGATGGTGCGTCCCAACAAGTACGCGGGCAACAACGAAGTCAAGATCGACGTGACCAAGATCTGATCAAACTGCACGACATGTGAAAGGGTGTGTTTTGTATGATGGAATTCCTCGCTGCAAATTTTAATCTGCCCACGATCATTGTGGCAGTCATCGTGTTTGGCGGTGTGGGCTGGATCACATGGCACTCCCACAAGCATGGCGGCGGCTGCAGTGGGTGCAGCGGCTGCGGCGAAGGCGGCTGCAATGGCAGCTGCAGCGGTTGCAGCGGCTGTCACTGAGCATTGAAATGATCCGCAAAGGGCGCGGGCTGGAACATTCGGCTCGCGCCCTTTTTTCAGAAACAAAAAGTTAGCTTTGGATAACATTGGAAAATCTATCAGAAAAGAGAGTGATCGGCATGGAACTGACGTCGGCACATCTGCGCTATCTGCTGGCGATCTATGAGGTCTCGCGCACCCACCTGGACATCAGCTCCCGCAGCATTGCGGAAAAGCTGGGGGTGACCAAACCCTCGGTGGTGCGCATCATGAATCTGCTCATGGAGCGCGGCATGATCGTAAAGGAGCACTACGGCAAGATCTATATGACCGACCGGGGCATCTGGGTGGCCAAACAGGTGCATGCGGAGATGGAAAGCATTCTGGAACATTTTCCGCCGGTGAGCCAATCCCTGACCGAGGAGGAAAAGACCGCTGCGGCCCTGGCCATGACCAGCGCCCTGCCGGACCGCATTTTTACCGGCGAATACGACCGTCTGTTCGGCGCTGACACCGACCGGACAGAAAGGGAGAAGAATCCGTGATCAATAAAAAACTGCTCTCCTTTGACCGCGGGGCCCTGCGCTTTGTGGGGGCCAACGTGGCGTTCCAGTGGCTGGGCATGCTGTGCAACGTGATCTTTGTGCGGGCCATCGCCCGGCTGGTGGGGGCGGCCTTTGCGGGCATGCTCACCACTGGGGTGCTGTGGCAGAACCTTCTGCTGTGTCTGGGCACGGTGCCGTTCCGGTTTGTGTTCACCCTGCTGGCATCCGGCATGAGCGACCAGGCTTCCAAGAACGTCAAGCGCACCCTGCGCAGCAACATTTACGACAAGCTGACCCGTCTGGGCCCCAATTACACCGAGACCGCCGCCACCAGCGAGGTGGTCATGCTGGCCAGTGAAGGCGTGGAACAGATCGACACCTACTTTGCCAAGTACCTGCCCCAGCTGGTATACAGCCTGCTGGCCCCGGTCACCCTGTTCGTGCTGCTGGTGGGAGTGCACGCACGGTCGGCCATCATCCTGCTGTGCTGTGTGCCGCTCATCCCCATGTCCATCGTGGCGGTGCAGAAATTTGCCAAAAAGCTGCTGGCAAAATACTGGGGCGAGTACACCACCCTGGGCGACAGCTTTCTGGAAAACATCCAGGGCCTGACCACCCTGAAGATCTATCAGGCCGATGGCTGGAAGCATGAGCAGATGAACGCCCAGGCCGAGCGCTTCCGCAAGATCACCATGAAGGTGCTGACCATGCAGCTGAATTCGGTGACCCTGATGGACCTGATGGCCTACGGCGGGGCTGGGCTGGGCATCATCAGTGCGGTGTCTGCCTTTGCTAAGGGTCAGCTGAGCCTGACGGCCACGTTGACCATCGTGCTGCTGGCGGCAGATTTCTTCCTGCCGCTGCGGCTGCTGGGCAGCTATTTCCACATTGCCATGAACGGTGCTGCCTCGGCAGAAAAAATCTTCAAACTGCTGGCAGCAGAGGAACCCGCCAATGGCGAACAGACCGTGCCGGAACAGGCTGCCCTGCAGCTGGAGCACGTTACCTTTGGGTACGAGAAGGACCGCACCATTCTGCAGGACGTGTCCCTGACCATCCCGCAGGGCAGCTTTGTCTCGCTGGTGGGTGAGTCCGGCTGCGGCAAGAGCACCATTGCGGCGCTGCTGTCCGGCAGCCGCACCGGTTACACCGGCAGCGTGACGCTGGGCGGTGTGCCGGTGGAACAGCTGCAGCGGGCCCAGCGCCTGCGTGCCCTGACGCTGGTGCCCCACAATGCCACCATTTTCAAGGGCACGGTGGAAGCAAACCTGCGCATGGCAAAGCCCGATGCTACCGAGGCCGAGCTCTGGGCTGCGCTGGAACAGGTGAACCTGGCCGACTTCTGCCGCAGCCAGGACGGCCTGCAGACGGCCCTGCATGAGGGCGGCAGCAACCTGTCCGGCGGCCAGCGGCAGCGCCTTGCCATGGCCCGCGCCCTGCTGCACGACACCCCCATTTATCTGTTTGACGAAGCCACTTCCAACGTGGACGCCGAGAGCGAAAACGACATCATGGCAGCCATCCGGAGCCTGGCGGGCCGCAAAACAGTGATCCTGATCTCTCACCGGCTGGCCAACGTGGTGGACAGCGACTGCATCTATGTGCTGGACAAGGGCCGCATCGCAGAGCGGGGCACCCACGCGGAACTGCTGAAAAAGCAGGGCGCCTACAGCCGTCTGTACACGGCCCAGAAGCAGCTGGAAACGCTGGAAACGGAGGATGCCTGATATGAACGAACCCAAGCATCGCAGCCCCTTTGTCCTTGTGGGCCGCCTCATCGTGCTGGTCAAGCCCATGCTGCCCATCATGCTGGCGGCCATCGTTATGGGCGTGGCGGGGCATTTCTGCGCCACCTTCATCACCATTTTCGGCGGCTTTGGCATCCTGCGGGCGCTGGGGCTGGCCAGCCCGCTGCGTTCGGTGGGCGTTGCCTTTGCCTGCATTCTGGTATTTGCCCTGCTGCGCGGCATCCTGCGCTATGCAGAGCAGGCTTCCAACCACTATATCGCTTTCAAGCTGCTGGCCCTCATCCGGGATCAGGTGTTCGGCGCGCTGCGCCGCTTGACCCCGGCCAAGCTGGAGGGCCGTGACCGCGGCGACCTGATCTCCCTGATCACCGCCGACATCGAGGCGCTGGAAGTGTTCTACGCCCACACCATCTCGCCCATCTGCATTGCCTGCATCTGTGTCATCGGCATGACCGGTTTTGCGGCCAGTTACCACATCCTGCCCGCACTGGTGCTGCTGGCCGGGTACCTGCTGGTGGGCGTGGCCCTGCCGGTGTGGAGCGCAAAGCGCGGCGACAAGGTGGCCCGGGAGTACCGGCAGGCCCTGGCCGACACCAACAGCTATGTGCTGGAGAGCCTGCGCGGCCTGCGTGATACGCTGCAATATCAGGACACCGCCGCCCGTGCGGCCGGCATCACGGCCCACAGCGAGACACTGGGCGAGAAGCAGAAGGCCCTGAAATACCGCGAGGGCCTGACCGTGGCCATCACCAACACCCTGATCCTGTTCACGGTCATCGCGGTGCTGGGAGTGAGCCTGCAGCTGTACCGGAACGGGCAGATGGGCGTGGAAGGGGTGCTCATCTGCACCCTGTCGGCTCTGAGCTCCTTTGGCCCGGTGGTGGCACTGGCCAACCTTGGTGCCAGCCTGACCCAGGTGTTTGCCAGCGCCGACCGTGTGCTGGATCTGCTGGACGAAGAGCCTGTGACCGCCGACGTGACCGACGGTGCCCACACGGCCTTTGCGGGGGCGCAGGCGGAGCATGTGAGCTTCTCCTATGCGGACGAAGAGGTGCTGCACGACCTGAGCCTGACCATCCCGGAAAAGAAGATCGTGGGCATCACCGGCCGCTCCGGCAGCGGCAAGTCCACCTTCCTGCGGCTGCTCATGCGCTTCTGGGACGTGAACACCGGCACCATCCGCTTTGGCGAGGAGGACATCCGCCGGGTGAACACGGCCACTTTGCGGGCACAGGAGAGCCTTGTGACCCAGGAGACGGAGCTGTTCAACGACACCATCGAGAACAATATCCGCATCGCCAAGCGGGATGCCACCCGCGAAGAAGTGGAAGCGGCCTGCAAAAAGGCTGCGCTGGACGGCTTTATCCGCAGCCTGCCCAAGGGGTATGACACTCCCGTGGGTGAGCTGGGCGGGGCCTTGTCCGGCGGCGAGCGGCAGCGCATCGGTGTGGCGCGGGCATTCCTGCACGATGCACCCTTCCTGCTGCTGGACGAGCCTACCTCCAACCTCGACAGCCTGAACGAGGGCGCGATCCTCAAGGCGGTGCGGGCCGAGTGCCGGGACAAGACGGTGCTGCTGGTTTCCCACCGAAAGTCCACCATGGCTGCCGCCGATGTGACCTACTCGGTAGAAAGCGGCCGCCTGAGCTGAGAAAACAAACTGCAACCCAACGAAAAGGGCCTGTCTCACAAGAGACAGGCCCTTTTATGCTGCATGTTTATGGATCAGTAATTGACGGCTTTGAGGATCTGGCGGCCAATGTAGCGGTGGCCCTCAATGGTGGGGTGGCCATCGTTGGCAGTGCGGGTATAGGGGATGGGCACATAGGTCACATCATACTGGGCAGCCAGCTTGGCTACGGCGGTGTTCAACCGACGGAAGTGGCGGCTCCAGGAGGGCATCAGGGGCACCGGGTTGTTGTAGCTCAGTACCATGATCTGGGCCTCCGGGTTCAGCTCACGCAGGTCCTTCATCACACGTTCCACCTGGGACACAGTGTCAGCATAGGTGGAGGTGCAGATCTGGTTCATGCCAGTGGTCAGCAGGTGCATCACGGCACGGAACTCCGAGGGGGTCAGGGTCAGCTGCTTCAGGCAGTCCATAAAGTAGTCGATGTTGTCCGGGGTCAGGTTGCGGAACATTCCGGTGACCATGCTGTTGGCCAGCTTTTCACTTTTCCAGTTGGTAGCCTCGCCCAGGGCCACGATGGTACGGATCAGGGCGTCGTTGGCACCGATCTGCAAGGTGATGAGGTCCGCTTTCTGGATGTACTCCTTCAGCTCCGGCACCGAAGTGTACTGCACGCCGGAATACTGGTTCATGGCGGGCATGGCACCTGTCTCGATCAGGTCTGCCAGGTCCTTGGTCATCACGGCGGGCAGGCCCAGGTTGATGGCGTGGTCACGATCCAGGCCCAGCTGGTCGGCTACATAGCCCACAAAGCACTGGCCATCGTAGCCTTTGTAATTGCCGGACATATCGAAGCCGTTCTGTACCAGCTTGTACTGCAGGCCGCTCAGGCCCACGCCGGCGGTCACGCTGTCACCGATGGCGACATAGGTGTACTCTTTTTTGGCGGTGGGCTCTGCAACAGGCGCCACAGCATCGTCTTCGGTAAGAGCTTCCGGCTCCACTTCCTGCACGGCGGTTTCCGGCTCAGCAGTCTCTTCGGTGGTGGGGTTCTCTGCAAAGGCAGGAACGGCCAGCGACAGCAGCAGCGCGGCCGACAGCAGCAGGCTTGCAATGCGTTTTGTTTTCATGGTCATCATTCCCTCTTTCCCCGCAACATCTCAAGGCTGCGGAACTGCTTCCATGATAAGGAAATGAAGGGGAAATGTCAATTGACAAAACGTGGAAAATCGCAGGAAAAAGTTGTCAAAATAGAAGCTTTTGAAGCTGAATGCCGGAAATAAACGCAGGAAAGCAAAAAGACCCTGCCGGACAGGCAGGGTCTTGAAAAAACGAAACGTTTACTTGCGGACGGCCTTCAGGATCTGGCGAGCGATGTACTTGTGACCGCACACCGTGGGGTGACCGTCGTTGGCAATGGAGGTATAGGGGATGGATACATAGTCTGCGCCGTACTGCTGGGCCAGGGCCTTGACGGAGCGGTTCAGCAGGCGGAAGTGTCTGCCGTAGGTGGGCAGGAAGGGCAGGGGGTTGTAGTAACCCACCAGAATGATCTGGGCGTCAGGGTTCAGGGCTCTCAGCTCCTGAAGGATCTGTTCCACGTTGGCCACAGTCTGGTCCCGGGTCTGGTCACAGATCTCCTCCATGCCGGAATCCAGCAGCTTCAGGGCAGCCTTCAGCTCTTCCGGGGTCAGGTCCAGGTTTTCCAGGCCCTTTTTCAGGGTCTGGAGAGTCTGGAGATTCAGCTCCCGCATGGTGCCCGTCAGCAGGGGGATCAGCAGCTTGGTGGCCTTGCCGTTGGTGGCTCTGCCCATGGCCCCCATGAGCTGCATCACAGTGTCGTTGGAGCCGATAAGCAGGGTAATCAGGTCGGCGTCTGCCAGCTCCTGCCGCAGGGTAGGCAGGTCGTAGTAGGCGACACCGGAGGCGGTGGAGCCGGTCTTGACCAGGTCCAGGATGTTGCTGCTCATGGCAGCAGGCATCCCGTAGTTCACGGCGTGGTCCCGGTCCAGGCCCAGGGCGTCGGCCACCCGAGCCACATAGCAGTCTTTGGAGTAATCATGGTAGTTTTCCTGCACATCATAGCTCTTGGCGGTGCTGGAAAAGTGGGTGTCCTTCAGGCCCACACCGGTGGTGATGCTGTCACCCAGGGCAACATAGGTATAGGAATCTTCCTCTGCTGCAAAGGCAGGCAGTACCGGCAGCACCAGCAGTGCCAGGGCTAGCAGCAGGCTGACAAGACGTTTTTTCATAATGAACCTCCTTATATGGCAAACTCAGAAAAAATTACTTTTCCAGAGCCTTCAGGATCTGACGTGCCAGATATTTGTGGCCGCAGGCGGTGGGGTGGGCGTCGTTGGCCACCAGGGTGTAGGCGGCAGAGGCAAAAGCCACGTCGTACTGCTGGGCCAGCTTCTGCACCGAGCGGTTCAGGGTGCGGAAGTGCTTGGCAAAGGGGTTGGCAGGAGCCGGCAGCAGGGGAACGGGATTGTAGTAGCCCACCAGAACGATCTGGGCGTCGGGGTTCAGGGCCTTCAGCTCCTGGAGCAGGGCCTCAAGGTTGGCCAGGGTAGAGGCCTGGCTCTGGGTGCAGATCTCTGCAATGCCGCTGTCCAGCAGCTTCAGCAGGGCTTTGCGCTGCTGAGCCGTGATGTTCAAAGAGTCCAGGTTCTCTCGCAGGGCGGCAAAGGAGGAGGCGTCCATCTGGCGGAAGTCGCCCTCCAGCATAGGCAGCAGGGCCTCAAAGACCTGGGGGCCGCCCATGGCAGAGGCAATGCCGTACATGATAGGCACCAGTACGTCGTTGGCACCGATCTCCACCGTGATCACCTGAGCGTGCTTCAGCTCCTGGCGCAGGTCAGGCAGAGAGAAATTGATGCTGGCACTCTGGCAGGAGCCTGTCCGCACCAGCTCCAGCAGGTCGCCGCTCATCAGGGCAGGCATTCCGTAGTTGGCGGTCTGGTCCCGGCTCAGGCCCAGGCCCTCGGCCACCCGGGCCACATAGCAATCCTTGGAGTAGCCCTGGTAGTTGCCGGACACATCGTAGTACCGGCCGTTCCGCTGGTAGACCGCATCCGGCAGGCCAATGCCGGCTACGATGCTGTCGCCCAGGGCAATGTAGGAATACTGGTGCTGGGCTGCTTCCGCAGTTTCCGTCTGGGTCTGCACCGGGGTGGGGTCTGCAGCGGCAGGCTGGGCGGCCCCGGCAGAGACCACCGGCAGTACCAGCAGAGCCAGGGTCAGCAGCAGGCTGACAAGACGTTTTTTCATAATGCTCCTCCTTTTTTGACCAACGGGGTTTTCTTCTATCATAAAAAGAGAACCGGGCAATGTCAAGGCCCATTTTCCGGAATGTGTCGGGAAATACAAAAAAGGCCGTGCACAAAGGCACGGCCGTAAAAAGCAGGATCAGTAGTCGTGGGAGGTGATCTTTTCCTCCAGCTTGCGGTAGTCCACCTTACCGATGGGGGTCAGCGGCAGCTCATCGAGGAACTTGTAGCCCACGGGCTGGACGTACTCCGGCAGCTCTTCTTTGCAGATCTGCTGCAGCTCCCGCACGATCTGACGCTTTTTGTGGTCAGCAGCGGGGTTCAGCACGACATACACAAAGGGCAGGCGGCCCTGCACATGGTCCTTGTCGGTGCAGCCCACCACCGAGCACTGCTGCACGGCGGGGTGGCGGCTGATGACGTTCTCAATCATGGAGGGGAACACCTTGAAGCCATCGTGGCGGATGATCAGCCGTTTGATGCGGGAGTCCAGGAACACGAAGCCGTCCTCATCCATATAGCCGACGTCGCCGGTGTGTGCCCAGACGCGGCCATCCGAGTGGTGGCGCAGCAGGGCAGCCGTTTCGGCGGGCTTGCCGTAGTAGCCCTTCATGATGGCAGGGCCAGAGATGCAGAGCTCACCGCGCTCGCCGATGGGCAGTTCGGTGTCGGTACCGGGCTCAAACACCGACACAAGGGTGTTCACCAGCGGGATGCCCACACTGCCCACCTTGTTGGCAAGGCCGGAAGCAGCGGTGGCGGCAGAAGAAACCTCGGTCATGCCGTAGCCCTTGGCCAGGCCGTACTCCACGCCGTGAGCGGCCAGGAAGTCGTTCACGCTCTGCTCGGCACCCACCGTGATGGCGTCGCCGCCGGCAGCATAGTTGCGGATGAAGGACAGATCCTTGTTCTTCAGCAGCAGCGAAGAGGCCATCTGCTGGTAGTGGGCCGGCACGCCGAACATGTGCTCCGGCTTGTACTTCCAGATCAGGGCACCCAGCTTTGCAGGGTCCAGATTGGGGATGATGATCACGGTAAGGCCCAGCACCAGCGGCAGGTGCACGCCGCAGGCGTAGCCATAGGCAATGAACGGGGGCATGATGTTCATCAGCTTCTGGCCGCGGCGGAACAGCTTTTCGTAAGCACCGAACTGCTGTGCGATGGAGTTGAAGTCCACATCGGTCAGCATGACGCCCTTGGGCGAGCCGGTGGTGCCGCCGGTGTGCACCACCACGCAGGTGTGATCCGGGTCGTAAGGCTCGGCACCGGTATCTTTGCCCTCACCGGCGGCAATGAAATCCTTCCAGCGGATCACGTTGGAAGAATAGCGGTTCTTGTCGGGGGTGGACAGCTTGTAGCCCACGGCCAGATGCAGCGGCAGGGAGTCGGCGGGGGACACCACCAGCACCCGTTCCACGTTGGTGCGCTTGGCAGCCTGCTGGCAGCGGTCGTAGACCACGTTCAGGCAGATGAGCAGGTGGGAGTCCACCTCGGTGATGTAATCGTGGATGCCCTCAGCACTATAGCGCGGGTCCACCAGATTCAGGGAGGCACCGATCATGTCGGCAGCATAGAACGCATAGATGACCTCCGGGGTCATCACGCTGACCACGGTGGCAATGTCGCCTTTTTTCATGCCGATGGCACGGAAGGCCGCCGCCGTCTTTTTGACGTTGACGATGAGGTCGGCATAAGTGATCTTGCGGCCGTAATAGGTGATGGCGGTCTCGGTCAAGTGCGTTTTGTTCTGGCGGCAGACGTACTCGAAGGCGCTGCATTCGGGCGGCGTCTGATCGAAGAACTTGGGGTCATAGTATTTGAGCCAGGGTTTTGCGACGGATGCGTAGACGGGTTCGTGTGGTGTAGTCGTCATAGGATTCAGGACCTTTCTTTTTTTCTTCTTCTTTCATTTTCCCAGAAACGGCAGAAAAAGCATGTTCTGCCGGACACTTTTTGACAGGCAAAAGGCCAAAACGGCCCACCGTTATTGTAGTGGACGGCAGTCGGAATGTCAATGAATAAACTGTGAGAAATCAAAAAAGGACGAACCATCAACGGTTCATCTGGTAAAAACTGTGTAAAGTGATTGGATCGCGACCCGAAGCAGCTCAGGCCTGCGGCAGCCACTGCGCGGCCTCGGCGGCGCTGCAAAGAACCCAGTGCCTCGGGCGCAGCTCCCGCCACTGGGGCGCTTCGGTGGAATAATCGTGCATGGCGGGGTCGTACACCAACAGCTTTTTATTGCGCTCCCGGCGGGGGTCCGGCATGGGGATGGCGGACAGCAGGCTGCGGGTGTAGGGATGGATGGCGTGGGCCACCAGCTCCTCCGCGTCGGCCAGTTCCACGATGCTGCCCTTGTGGATGACTGCGATGCGGTCCGAAATGTAGCGCATCACCGAGAGATCATGGGCGATGAACAGGTAGGTGATGCCGCGCTCCTTCTGCAGGCGGCGCAGCAGGTTGAGCACCTGGGCGCGGATGGACATGTCCAGAGCGCTGATGGGCTCATCGGCCACGATGAATTCCGGCTCCACGATCAGCGCACGGGCAATGCCGATGCGCTGCCGCTGGCCGCCGGAAAATTCGTGGGGAAAGCGGGAAGCAAATTCCGGCAGCAGGCCCACGTCCAGCAAAGCCTGCCGCACTTTTTCTTCCCGCTGGGCGGCGGAGAGGTCAGGCCGCACGTTCTGCAGGCCCTCGCCCACGATGTAGCTCACCTTGGCGCGCTCGTTCAGCGAGGACTGCGGGTCCTGGAAGATCATCTGGATCTCACGGGTGATCTGCTTGTCCAGCGCACGCGGGATTTTGCCGTTGATCTTCTGGCCCTTGTACAGGATCTCACCGCCAGAGGTGGGCAGAATGCGCAGGATGGCCCGGCCGATGGTGGTCTTGCCGGAGCCGGACTCGCCCACCAGACCAAAGGTCTCGCCCTTGTAGATCTGGAAATTGGCGTTCTGTACGGCGGCAAAGGCCTTGCGGCCAGAGCCGTAGGTCACATTCAGGTCCTTCACTTCCAGAAGGACTTCTTTTTCCTCGGCCATCTTACAAGCCCTCCTTTTGCAGTTTTTTCACCGCAGCAGGCGGCTCGATGTGGGGTGCCCGGGGGTCCAGCAGCCAGGTCTTGGCCTTGTGGGTGGGCGAAACTTCAAAGTACGGCGGGCGCTTGACATAGTCGATCTTCAGTGCCTGCGGGTTGCGGGGCGCAAAGGCGTCGCCGCGGATCTCGGCAAAGAGGTTGGGCGGGGTGCCCACGATGTTGAACAGGTCCTCGCCTTTTATGCCCATCTGGGGCATGCTGGACAGCAGAGCCCAGGTGTAGGGGTGGCGGGGGTCATAGTAGATCTCGTCGGCGGTGCCGATCTCTACGATGTCGCCGGCGTACATCACGGCCACCCGGTCGGCAATGTTGGCCACGACGCCCAGGTCGTGGGTGATCATGACGATGGTCAGGTGGTACTTGGCCCGCAGCTCCTTGAGCAGCTGCAAAATCTGAGCCTGAATGGTCACATCCAGCGCGGTGGTGGGCTCGTCACAGATCAGGATCTTCGGGCTGCAGGCCACCGCAATGGCGATCACCACGCGCTGACGCATGCCGCCGGAGAACTCGTGGGGGTACTGCTTAAAACGCACTTCCGGGTCAGAGATGCCAACGTCCCGCAGGTATTCCAGCGTTCTGGCCCTGGCCTCGGTGCCCTTCAGGCCCTGATGCAGGGTCACGGCCTCCAAAATCTGGTCGCCGATGGTTTTCAGCGGGTTCAGGCTGGTCATGGGGTCCTGCATGATCATGGCAATTTCGCGGCCCCGGATGCGCAGCCAGTCCTTTTCGGTTTTCAGGCCGGACAGGCGCACCGGCTCTGCGCCGGGGGTAGGGCAGTAGTCGATGGTGCCGCCGGTGATGGAGCCATTGGTGTCCAACAGGCCCATGAAACTCTTGGTGAACACGCTCTTGCCGGAGCCGGACTCGCCCACGACGGCCAGCACTTCGCCCCGGTGCAGGTCCAGGTCGATGCCGCGGATGGCGTGCAGCACCCGGCCGCGCAGGTTGAACCGGATATCCAGCCCCCGCACCGAGAGGATGCAGTCATTTTCGTTCATCATGCATTCCTCCTTACTGCAGGTGGTTCTTCGGGTCGGCGGCGTCCGAGAACGCGTTGCCGATCAGATAGAACGCAATGGTGACAAAGCTCAGAATCAGGGTGGGGTAGAGCAGCTGGTAGCGCAGACCGGCCTGCATCATCACCTTGCGGCCGTCGTTGACCAGATTGCCCAGCGAGGGTGTCTCCACTGAGAGGCCCAGGCCGATGTAGGTGATGAACACCTCGTTGCCGATGGCTTCCGGAATGGTGAGGGCCATGCGCAGCATGATCACCGACACCAGATACGGCAGCAGGTTGCGCAGCACGATGCGCACCGTGGGGGTGCCGATGCAGCGGGAGGCAACGTTGTAGTCACGGTCACGGATGATGAGGATCTGGTTGCGGATGAACCGCGCCATCTCGATCCAGCCCTTGATGGACATGCCCAGGATCATGGTCCAGATGCTGGGGGAGGCCACATAGGAGATGAGGATCAGCACAATGGCGGTGGGAATGTTGTCAAAGATGTTGTACAGCTCCGTGAACAGAAAATCCAGCCCGCGCACATAGCCCCACAGCACACCGGCAGTGATGCCCACCACGGCTTCGATGAGAGCCACGAAAAAGGCAATGGTCAGGCTGGTGCGGGCACCGGCCCAGATGCGGGCCCACAGGTCCTGCCCGATGGAGTTGGAACCCCAGAGAAAGCCGTCCTGCCCGGGAGCGATGTTGCGGTACTGGATGCCGGTGACGGGGTCCACGGCGCAGAGGTTGGGGTCTACCTGACCGGGCAGGTAGGGCTGCAAAAATGCAAACGCCACCACGGCGATGAGGGCGACGAGCAGCAGCACGGCCACGCGGTTCTTGAAGAAGGCGCGGAAGGTGCTGCCCCAGTAGCTGTAGTTGGAGTAGGACGTGGCCTCGGCCCGCTCTTCGCTGAACCCGGCGGGGGTGAACAGCTCTTCTTCGGGCAGTTTTGCCCATGCGGCGGGGCCGTCCGCCTGTAACTTATCCAGCTCTGCCTCGAGCTGGTGTGCTTTTTCATCTTTCATACGGAAAAGCATTATCGGCCACCTTCTTTCTTGCCAAAGCTGATGCGGGGGTCAATGAGCACCATGAGCAGGTCGCCCAGAATCAGGCCGATGATGCCCACGCAGGCGTAGAGCAGAACGATGCCCTGCACCATCGTGTTGTCGTGGCGCTGGACACAGGTGACCAGCAGGCCGCCCATGCCCGGGATGCTGTAGAGGCTTTCGATGTAGATAGAGCCGACCACAGTGTTCAGGAAGGCGGAGGGAATATACTGCACCAGCGGCACCATTGCGTTGCGGAAGATGTGGCGCAGGGCGATGTTGTTCTCACTCACGCCCTTGGCACGGGCAAGGCGGACATAGTCCTTGTTGCTCTCGTCCACCATGTACCGGCGCAGCCACATGGCGTAGAACGCCACGTTGCCCAGACTCATGGAGCAGACGGGCAGCACCCAGTATTTCCAGTTGGAGGCGTCGAAGAGCAGGCCCACGTTCAGCGCGGTGGTGCCGTACATCTGGATGTACAGATAATACACTGCCGCAGGCACAGCCTGGATGAGGACGATGATGGCCGTGCCGATCTTATCGGGCCAGCGGCTCTTGAAGCGGCCCATGAACAGGCCCATCGGGATGCCGATGACAAGGCTCAGCAGCATGGCGTACACGCCCATCTGGATGGAAATGGGCAGCTTCTTGGCGAGGATGCTGGTGACGGAGGCGTTGACCTTATAGATGTGGCTCACGCCGAGGTCGCCGTGGAGCATATTGACCCAGAAGCGGCCGATCTGCACCGGCAGCGGGTCCAGCAGGCCCATGGACTGTAAGCCGGCCTGTATCTGGGCCTCGGTCATTTTTTCGTAGTTAGCAAAATAGCCTTCCACCGGCATCAGCCGCAAAAGGCAGAAAACGAGCGTGACGATAATAAACAGGGTCAGTATCGAGCGCCCGATGCGTTTCGCCAGATATTTGAGCATATCTGTGCGCACCCCTCTCTTTTATAAAATGAATGTCGGATAGGAATAGAATACAACAAAAAACCACTTTTGGAAAGTGATTTAGCAAAGTTCGTTACAAAAATTCATGTGTGAGACTTCAGAAACGAAAAGCTCTCCGCTTTCCCGTGGGAAAACGGAGAGCTTTGGAGCAGACAGACTCAAAAAGTCTTAGCGGGCGTCGCGGTTGGCCTCGTACTCGCTCATGGAGATGTAGTGGTCGAGGACGTGGATGCCCTTCAGACGCTTGTTGGAAAAGCCGGTGGAAGCGTACTGGCCCTCCCAGTAGTTCAGACGGGTGGCAATGTAGGCCGGGATGCTCATGCCCATGGGGACGACGAGGGCATTGTTGATGAGGGAAGCCTCGGCGTTGGCGAAGGCATCGTAGCGGGCGTTGATGTCGTCGGTGATCTTGACAGCCTCTTCGATGGCCTTCATGTAGTTCATGACGGCGTCCGCAGTGTCGCCGGTGATGAAGCCGTCCTCGACGCCGGTGCGCAGGAAGGCGTAGCGGCTGCCGCGTGCGCCCTCGGCCTGATAGAAGGGGTCGGTCTCAGTCTGGGGGTCGGAGTAGTCAGCGCCCCAGTTGCACTGCAGGAAAGCGAACTTGCCGTTGCGGCGGACGCTGGACAGGAAGCTGTCGGAGGGGCCGGCAGTGATGATGATGTCGATGAAATCGAAACCGTCGTTCAGCACACTCTCGAGCTGCTGCTTGAACACCTGGCACTGCTTGTCCCAGTCGGTGGAAGAGGGATTGTAGGGCATCTGCACCTTGATGGGGAAGGTCACACCAGCAGCGGTCAGCTCCGGGATGGCAGCGTCGCGGTACTCCTTGGCCTTCGCCTCGTCGAAGAACTCGGTGATGTTGGCCAGGTCGCCGCACTTGAGATAGTCCACGCCGTCAGCGTTGGCACAGAAGCTGGGGGGCGTGATGGTGTTCAGCTTGTAGTTGTCGTAGCCCTCGGGTGCCTTGACGGCCAGCGTGACAGAGTTGTTGATGCCGTAGAGGAAGGACTTGCGGAAGTTGGTGTTGTTGATGGCCTTGGCCCAGTTTTCCGGCTCATACTCAGCGTCCATGCCCTCCACGCTCCAGTTGGAGAACTCGTGGGAGAAGGGCATGAAGTTGAACATATAGAAGTAGGTGTAGTTGGTGTTGGGGCGGTCCATGGACACCATGTCCTTGGTGGTGTCGTCGGACAGCCAGCTGTCGAGGATGTCGGAGCCGATGGTGGCCTCGTCGATCTCGCCGCGCTTGATCATTTCGGGGCCGTTGACGCTGGATTCGGCGTTGTAGATGCGGCTGATGGTGTCGATGAAGACGTTGTCAGCGTCGTAGTTCTCGGGGTTCTTCTTCATGACCCAGGTCTCCAGAGACTCGTAGGCGGCCAGATAGAAGGCACCGCAGCTGTAGGTGGTCTCTGCGCTGGTAGCAAACTGGTCGCCGGTCTCTTCCAGCAGCGGGCCGTAAGCAGGCTCGTAGGGCAGATAGCACAGCAGGCTCAGGAAGCCCGGGAAGTCGTAGGTCAGGGTGTAGGTCAGGGTGTGGTCATCCACAGCGGTGACACCCACGGCGTCGAAGTCCACCGGTGCGTAGGTGGCGGGGTCAGAGCCGGGGGCCGTCACGGTGACGACGCCGCTGCCGTCCACGGTGTAGGTGGTGCCGTCATCGTCCACGACGCCGGTGTTGGCGTTGTTCAGATAGACGTGGTAGTTGTAGTAGTCGTCAGCGCCTGCGATGTAAGCGGTGACGAGGCCCACGTTGGAGGCGGCGTAGTCCGGGGTCAGGACGTACTTCAGAGCGTCCACGAAGTCCTGTGCAGTGACGGGGGCCACGACCTCGCCGTTGCAGTCCACCCAGTTCTCCTCACGCAGATGGAACGTCCAGGTCAGGGTGTCGACATCCCAGTCCCAGCTGGTGGCCAGGCCTTCGCGCATGACGCCCTTGTTGTCGTACTCGACCAGCGTATCCACGCAGTTTGCGCCCACGACCATCTCAAGGTCGGTGCCGGTGGTCAGGTAGTTCAGGGTGGCGGGCTGGCTGTCGTACAGGATGGTGTAGCTGGAGCCGGAACCGGAAGAGGCTGCGCCGGAAGCGCTGCCGGAGGAAGAGCCGCCGCAGCCAGTCAGCAGGCCGGCTGCGCAGGCACCGGCGGCTGCCAGGCCGCTGGCCTTCAGGAACTGACGGCGGGAGATGGAAGTGTTCATCATAAATTCCCTCTTTTCTTGTTTTTGCTGTACAAAGGACAGCATCGCGTTGTGCGGTGTCCGCTGTTTCCCGGCAACGGACAAATGGACCATTTTTTATGAAAAAAGAGCAACGGAAATCCATCCGTTACTCCTTTGTAACAGTCCCGGCCACCAAACAGTGTGGTCATGACTGAGTATAGCATTGATTTGCGGCCGCGTCAATCCTTTTCGGGTGCAGATGCTGTTTCTGCAACAGAAACAGCTGTTGCCGCTGCAGCGGCAGGTGCGGCAGAGACGGGAACCGCTGCCGTTTCGGCTACGGCGGCACCGGAAGCATTTGCGGCATTTTCAGCGGCCAGCTCTGCGGCAGCGGCCTTTGCAGCCTCCTCCGCTGCCTTGCGGGCCTCGCGCTCGGCGATCCGCTCCTTGGCGCGGGCTGCGGCCTCCTCCTGACGCTGCTTGGTGCGGCGCTTGATGCGGCAGACCGAGCAGATGCCCTCGGAGCTGTTCGGCGCGATGGGCTTGCCGCAGTCGGCACAGAGGGTCTTGCTGCATTTGTAGACGCTTACCGGGCCGAGGGTGGTGAGCTGGCGGAGCTTCATGCCGTCGATGCCGCTGTTGGAGCAGGCCGCGACGCAGACGCCGCACTCACTGCACTTCCAGGGTGTGACGACCACGCGGGTCTGGCCGTCGGGCATATCCTCGAGCTTGAGCGCACCGGAGCGGCAGGCTTTTTCGCACTTGCCGCAGCCGAAGCACTTCTGGGTGAAGTTCGGCAGATACCAGCCGTAGCGCAGCGGCGTCTCGGAAGCAGCCTTGAGCTGCTTTGTCCGCTGGTGGAGCATAAGGCGGAAGTCGGCGGCGCTGTCCTCCTCGCTGCGCAGGCCGGGCAGCATCTGCAGCAGTTTCTTGGTGCCGGCGCGGGAGCCCTCGGTCATGTGGGAGAACATCTCCCGGCGGCTCAGCTCCTGTACATGGTAGGGCGCTTCGTCCTGCTCATAGGCCAGCGTGACCCGGCTCTCGAAGAGCTGGGGGCCGAGGAACTCCACCAGACGGGTCAGCTCTTTGCGGAGCTGGGCGGCGCAGACGTCGTTCTCGCACTCACCGCAGGGGGTCAGGTCAAGGACCAGCTTCTTGTTCAGAGCCAGATAGGCCAGCGTTTCCCACGAGAAGGAGGCGATGCAGGTGCGAACGGCGGTGTTCTTGCGGGTGCTTTTCTCGCAGCCCAGCCAGAGGGTGTCGTTGTCGGTATCAGCCAGCGAGGTGTCCCGCTGTACCTGCTCCGGCGAAGGGACAATACAGCCCGAGCGGCAGGCGGACACGCAGAGGCCGCAGTCGGTGCAGGGGTCCCAGTCTTTAACGAGGTTGGGGCGGGTGAAGATGGCATCGCCGTAGGGGCAGATGTCCTTGCAGGCCGTGCAGGGGGTGCGGTGGGGGTGGAGATTCCAGCACTGACGGCGGATGACCTCGGGGTGGGAGGTCTTCATCAGGGCGTCCATTGCATAACGGGTAAACAGACCCATAGCGGTATCACTCCTTTTCGGGGGCATCGGTCACGGTAGTGACCTGTGCGTTGTCCAGCAGGAAGCGCTGCACTTTCTTTGCGGCCAGCGCGGCGGCGATGGTATCCTCGGGCAGGGCTTTCCGGATCTCAGCCTCGGGGGTGTCCTGCAGCTGGGACAGGCGGCGGTACTCGGCGTTGACTTCCTCGGGGTGGACGACGATGTTCTCTGCCTCGGCGATGGCACGGGCTGCCAGCACGAAGCGGATACGGCTCTCGGCCTGTGCGCGGTAGTCCTTCTCGAGGGCTTCCGGAGTGGTGCGGCTGTTCTTGCAGTGCTGCTCGAGGGTGATGCCGCTGCGGGAGAGGCGCTCTTTCAGCAGCTTCATTTCGTTCTGGGCGGTGCGGTCGAGAATTTCGGCGGGCAGGTCCACGGTCATGTTGGCACCGGCCATGTCCAGCAGCTGCTTTCCGGCGGCGCGATCAGCCCCTTCCTCGTGAATCTTCTGCTTTTTGGCGCGAAGGTCAGCCTTCAGCGCATCGAGGGAGTCGAAGCCCAGACTCTTGGCGAAAGCCTCATCCGGTGCGGGCGTGACTTTCTCGGCTAGAGAGCGGAGCTCGATCTCGAACTGTGCGGTCTTGCCGGACAGCTCCGGCAGACGGAAGTCCTGCGGGTAAGTAAAGTCGAAGCGGAACACCTCGCCGGCACGGTGGCCGTAGATGGCCTGCTCGGCGGCGGGCATCAGCTTGCCGTCGCCCAGCACGACCATGACCTTCTCCATCCGGCTGTCGGGGATCTCCTTGCCGTCCATGTAGCCGGCAAAGTCCAGCAGGGCGCGGAAGCCGCGCTTGGCAGGTTCGGTGGTGGGGTGGTAGACCGCGTGCATCCGGGCCTGGTGGACAAGCTCGATGTCCACGGTCTTGTCGGTGACAGGGCGGACGTGACGGGTGACAGCCAGGCCCTTGTACTGGCCCAGCTTCACTTCAGGCGTGTTCTTCTTATCCATAGTGGCGTACTCCTTATGACGTAAGCAGGCCGGCGGGCGGCGCTGCAGGTTTTATAGCAATCAATCGAATTATACACGTTTTCGGCAGAAAGGGCAAGCTCACAGCCCGTGAGCGGTGAGCCAGGCTTCGGCCACCTGGGAGAACATTTCAGGGTACTGGGCGTCTTCCTCAGCGAAAGCGCTCAGATAATACTCCACTTCCTCCCGGGTGGGGGCAGCGGTGCGCTTCCAGATGGTAAAGGTGGTGCCGTTGCCCATGTCAAAGCTTTTTTCAAAGGTGAAATACTGGTCCCGCACCGCCAGAAAACGGTCGTTGAACTTGATGGACATCTCGCCGCTGCCGACGTAAGTCTGGGGGAAGGGCTCGCAGGTGATAACGTATTTGGCCTCGAAGAACTGCATGGGGAAATTGTGGGTGCCGGGGACCGAGAAGCCGAAGGCCAGCTTGTCGTTGATGGGGGCGTCCGGCAGGCGGCAGTTCTTGAAGTGGTCGGGGTTGTAGAGCATATCGTGGGGGATCATGTAGCACAGCTCCCCCTCATCGCAGTGGGTGTCGATCCAGTCGGCGATGGCCTGTATCTGGCCAATGTCCTTCCTATCGTAGATGAGCTTGTCCAGCGAGATGAAATACTGGGTGGCCGGAATTTGAATCGGGAAATGCTCGATGACGAAACCCGGCATGGCCAGCGTAGTCAGCGGCGAACACCGCACTGACATGGACAGCATCAGCACGAAGGCCCAGCAGCCCAGCTTGAGGTTCCGGCGGCGCGTGATGCCCTCGGCCAGCGCGGCGGCACCCAGCAGAAAGAGAATGAAGTATCCCGGCAGGAAGAGCAGAAACTGATGCGAGCCGGTGTTCTGCACTCGGGTGAAGAGCAGGATGCTCACCACCAGCTCACACCCGGCGAGACAGGGCAGGGAGGGCGCTCTGTGCTTCGCCGCAAAGGCGAGACCCAGCACCATGAGGAGAATGTTGAACAGGCCCATCCGGCCGATGTGATAGAACGCCTCGAGGGCCAGACCGCCGCCGTTATAATAGGAGTAGCGGCCTGCGTAGTTGTAGGCGAGGATGTGGGACACCATCGGCCAGAGCAGGATGACCATCGCCACGACGGACGCAAGGCCGAAGAGGACGAGGTTTTTGACTCGAACAAGGGCGGCGCTTTTTTCGCCGCCCTTCGCCAACCGCACACAGCTCGCGATGAGCAGCAGCGCGTAAGCGAAGTAGTAGCCCACCACAAAGTAGAGGAACCACCGGCGGGCGAGGATGATGGCGGCAGTGGCCAGGAAGATGAGGCCGAACCGCACCGGCTCCAGCTTGTCGAATCGGAGATCCAGCGTCAGTAGAAGAATCGCAAACGCGAAGATGAGTCCGAACCAGTCCGGCTGGGCCAGCACCGCGCTCATCCGCAGGAAGGGATAAGCCGCCGTGAGCGTCATCCCGAAGAGGAAATAGTACGTCCGGTTCTTCACATTCAGGATCTGCCCGACCTTGACGACGAGGCCCGCCAGCAGCACCAGCAGGGTCGGCAGGATGCAGAACACCTGACTGAAGGAATAGGCGTCGCCGGTGTGGCTCGTGAGGCAGAACGGGAACTCGGTAAAGAGGGTGATGAAATTGGTGTAGTCGTCGGCCATGGAGCCGAAGATGTATGCGAGGCCCGCGCCTGCACTCTGGGCAAAGGCGGCTTCGGCGTCGTACTGCTTGAGCAGGTAGTTGGCGTAATCCCAGACGTATACAAAGCTCCGGCTCGATAATGTCCAGTAAAAATAGACGACAGCCACAGCCCAGATGCCGAAGACGACGGCTTTGTGGAAGAAGTCCAGCTCTACGCCTGCCACACGGAGAACGCAGAGGGCCAGAACAAAGAGCCCCACGCTGGCCCAGAGACTGAGCAGCGGGAAAAAGAAGGCGCTGGCCGGTGCAAGCAGCCCCAGAAAAGCCAGCAGCACCGCACAGCCGCCCAGACCGACCCCCGCCCATTGCAGAGGCGAGAGCCGGCGAACAGCAGCAGATGGCATAGAAGGATGATTCCTTTCATTTAACTTCCGGAAAATGCAAAACACAACTTTCCATCTAACAGTATAACGGCTCCGTCAAGGCTTGTCCAGCCGCAGACCGCGCCAGAACGCAGAATATCCCGCTGCATTTTCAGCAGACGGGATATTCCAAAACAAATATTACTTTTTGGAGTTGTATGCAGCGGCATCTGCCTTGGCGTTCTGGGTGCGGGCTGCCTTGCGGCGTGCGGCAGCGGCCCGGCGGGCGCTGGCCTGTGCAGCCTCGGGACGGGGCGTTTCGGGGGTGAGCCGGAACATCCGGCTGCCCATGGAGGGCAGGTCCACGGTGAGGGTGTAGTCCCGGCCATAGACGCCGCCGTCCGAGGTATGGAGGGCTTTGGGCTTCGACTTGTCCGCGCCGCCCCAGCAGGGGGCCTCGGTGTTCAGAAGTTCTTCGGCCCCGGCGGGGAAGCTCAGGTAGAGCGGGAACTTTTTGTGGGCAGTGTTCTGGGTGTTCATGACGCAGAGGATGGTCTGTCCCGCACCCTTGCGCAGCCATGCGTACACGCCCTCGTCCCGGCTCTCGCTGGCCACCCACTCGAAGCAGCGGGGGTCATACTCGCCCGCGTAGAGGGCGGGCTGAGTGGCGTAAAGGCGACTCAGTGCGCCAAAATATTTCTGGAATGCGTCGTGGAAGGGGTACTTGAGCAGGTCCCAGTCCAGCTCCCGCTTTTCGTCCCACTCCCGGAAATGCCCCAGCTCGTTGCCCATAAAGTTCAGCTTTTTGCCCGGGTGCGCATACATATAAAAATAGAGGGTGCGCAGCTGGGCGCATTTTTCTTCGTAGGTACCCCAGAGCTTGTCGATGATGGTCTTTTTGCCGTGGACGACCTCGTCGTGGCTCAGCGCCAGCAGGTAAAGCTCGTTGTAGAAATAGTGCATACTGAAAATGATCTTCCCGTATGCGTCGGGCCGCTGGCCGAAGGGGGTGGCGAAGTAGTCCAGCGTATCGTGCATCCAGCCCATGTCCCACTTGTAGTCGAAGCCGATGCCGTCGTAGCGGG
>OLND01001680.1_pt1 | contig 22175 bp, 20 predicted proteins | sample 1672031 | NCBI WGS metagenome assembly OLND01 (sample SAMEA3136638, study PRJEB25190) | human gut metagenome | biome: human gut; feature: human-associated habitat; material: faeces | place: Austria | collected 2013 | reverse complement strand
CCGCAACGTCACGATACCGGGCGGCGCGTTGGTCTACCTGACGGACCCGGCCAAAATCGAGAGCGACTACCCCGGCTACACCACCGCCGCCGACGCCGACGTCGAGGCCGGGGATTTGACATTAACCTTCGGCGACGTGACTGTCGAGGACAACGACGACGGCACCGTGACCTACACGATACAGCTGACCGAGCGGGCAGACATCACCCAGCGCCGCACGCAGGATGCGCCAATTTATGGCGTAGGTGCGCGGTTTGCAACGGTGCTGCCCTTCGATGCCGCCACTGGACAGGTGTTCCCCAGCCTGACCGAGGACTGGACGCCCCACCGCGCCTACACGGTGCAGATGACCGCCACCTTGGACGGCCATACCTACGAAATGCCCATCAACCGCGACACGACCTGGCAAATGGAGAGTGCCGACGGCGACGTGGCCGCCACCGAGCAGGTGGACGACCTGCCCGGTTACGGCATGCCGGGGCTGATTCTGCGCGCCGCCTACGTGAAGCAGCAGACCATCCGCATCAAGGCCCCCGCCGCGGCGAATTTAGGACTTCTGGTGTGTACCGCGCCCTATGACGGCTACACTGAAGGCGATTATGAAAACACGCCCCCGGTGCAGGCATTGGCGGACACCCCGGGCTTTGCGGGGTATGATAAGTATTGGTATTTTAATTTGAACGAATTGACAAAGGAATGATCCCAATGCCCCCTCTTTCCTCCCTCATCCCACAAAAATGGCCCGATATCCAAATCGACGCGCCGCTCGGCAGCGGGGCGTGCGGCACGGTGTACGCCTGCACCAAAAAAAGCGCGGTCACCGGCATTGAAAGCCGCGAGGCCGTCAAGGTCGTGCGGGTGGAGTTTTCCGCTGCCGCCCACCGCCAGGCCGAGGAGGAGGACATCCCCTTCGACGAATACTATGCCCGCATCAAGGCAGAAAAATCGCGTGAGATCGAACTTCTTGTCAACCTCAAAAGCCCGCACATCGTGCACATCAACGAGTTCGACGCCGTGGAGGAACCCGACCACAGCGCGTTTTACCTGCTCATCCGCATGGATTTGCTGCAGGCGCTCACGGCATTCCGGGTGGACCATCTGGCCGACACGCCGGAGCAGGCCGGCGCCTACGCCCGCAAGGTCATGCTGGATATCTGCGACGCCCTGCGCGTCTGCCACGAAAACGGCATCTGCCACCGGGATATCAAGCCCGCCAACATCCTGTACGGCGCGACCGGGGACTTCTACCTCGGGGATTTCGGCGTGTCGCAGTACACCGCCGCGCCGGACGCTACGCTCACGTCCTCGGGTACCGCGCGATATGCCGCGCCCGAGCAGCTGACCGGTCAAGCCGACCCCCGCAGCGATTTGTACTCCCTCGGCCTTGTGCTTTACGAGCTGACCAACCACTGGCGCGGACCGTTTTTGCCCGCCTACCCGGCCAAACTCACCGCCGAGGACCGCTACAACGCCCAGTGCAAGCGGCTGGCCGGGGATGCCCTGCCCCCGCCCGACAACTGCCCGCCCGCGCTGGCCGCCGTCATTTTGAAACTGTGCGCCCCGGACCCGGGCGACCGTTACCAGTCCGTGCAGGAGGTGCTGGACGCGCTCTCCCCCTCCGCCGCGCCTGCGACGATGCAAAAAAAGAAGCCCCGCCGCCTGTGGATAGGCGTGGGGCTTGTGGTGGCCGCTGTGGCCGTGGCGTGGCTGACGGCGCGGGTCGGTGGGTGGAAATACTACCCCAACCCTGGCACGGTGGTGGAGACGCGGGACACTACCGTTTGGGACTACGCCCGCAAGAACGGCATCACCGTCAGCGACGCCACGCACGTTGGTTTCAACGGTGGGGCGTATAATTACCCATGTCAGACAAGCGGTTTCTATGAGTATTTTGAACCCGACGGCGTCACCGATTGGGGCGCAACGCGGCTCTCCGCCACCGTGACCGGCGCGAAAAAAAGCGACCCCGACGCCGACGGCAATGTGACCTATACCGTCACCTGCGCCGCCCGCGCCCGGATGGATTTCACCGTCGCCGAGGGGGCCGAGCCGTTTTTGCCCGGCCTGGACCTGCGCGTATTAGAACTGATGGACCTGCGCAGCGGGTACACCTTCCCGCTGGGCAATCTGAACGGCCCGCAGGAAACCACCCCGCGCAGCGTCGAGGTCAGCGGGGACTATACGTTCAGCTACCAGGGACAGACCTTCCCGGTGCAGGTCTCCCGCACCGAGCAGTGGGAGTACACCCTGCCCGACTACACCGTCCCCGGCGCATACCAGACGCAGGTGGTCGTGTACTACGCCTACACCGTCACGGTGCCGCAGACGTTGGACAGCCTGGCGCTCTACATCGACACAACGCCCTATACCGGGTACAGCCGCACGCTGGACACGCGCTCCAAAACGCTGGACCAGGAGGACAGCTTTGCCGGATTTGAGAATTACGAGTTCTTTGCTTTGGACGATGTGGTGTCAGATTTTGCTGACCTGCCCGGCACCGAGGCCCCCGACGCGGGCAGCTACTTGGAAAAGATGGGCGCGAGGTTCATCACCGAGACGAGCTTCACCGTGCCTAACGGCGCGGTGGGCTATCCCACCGACCCCTACCACGACTACGACCCCTACCAGCAGGAGAACGTCCCCGAGGACGCCGCGTTCATCTTCGGCCCCGGGGACGCGGAGGTGAGCATCACCGGCGTGACCCGCAGCGACCCCGACGCCGACGGCAGCGTGACCTACACGGTCGCTTTTGACACCATGGCCACGCTGCGCTACGGCTTTACCAAGGCCTTGCTGGACGACGGCACCATCACCGAGCTGGGCATGGGCCGCTGCTTTGCGGGCTTTGGCCTGTTGGACGCCCAGACCGGCACAGTGTTCGCCCCGCAGCAGGGCGCGGGCAACTGGCCGTGGAGCGTTCCGTACCTGGGGTACAACAGCTACACGGTCGTCGTGCGCCCACAGGCCGAGGCCGACAAAAAATACAGCGACGCCCCCAGCCCCACGCGGGAGGATCCCTGCCAGCAGGTGCGCCCGCTGACAAGCTACACGCTGGACGACGGCCGCACCTGCCGCCTTGGCTTTGCCGAGGTAGGCAGCTGGGATTTTGGCGAGACGACTGGCGGCCAGGGCAATGCCAACGGCAAGACCTGGGCCCTTTTCATCAACAAAAGCACGATGCACGGCGTTTTACAGATAAAAGTGGATGCCGGGTATGACGATTTGGTGCTGTACTATAATGCGCAAGGCTTCGGCGAGAATGACGTGTTCTCCTATGATGTCTGGGCCGGTGACGGCGAGGATGGGCCGCTGTATCTGGATGAATTGGGGTATTTTAAGGGGATGCAGGGGATGCGGTTTTATCGCTTGGACGAGCTGGTTCCCCTGTTCGCCGAGGGGGCGTAGGGGGCGGCATCCCAGCCCCGGGGCAAAGCTCCTTCGGCCACCTCCCCGCTTACGGGAGAAGACTTTCTCTCTACACGACCTCGACTTTAAAAATGTTCAGCGTGTCGGCGTCGGGGCAGCTGAAAATTGCCTCACCAGGGTTTTGGCCCGGGATGCTGCCGCCGTAGCGCAGGATGTCTATGTACAAAAATGCGACGTGCATCGCCATGGGGCAGATCTCGCCGCGCTGGGTGTCGAAGTCCCAGCTGTCACCCACCCGGTGGCCGCGGTGGCAGCCCACCGGGCCTTTGCGGTCGATGAGGGTGATTTTCACGCGCGGGCGGCTCATAGCACCACATCCTCCAGGCAGGTCTCCAGCGGGATGCCCTTGTATTTGTCCTGGTTGTCGGCGTTTTGGGCCAGCATTTTGCTCACGGTCTGCATGGCGGCCTGAGCGGCAGTTTTCAGCGCGTCACCGCGCAGAATGTGCCCCGTGAACACCGCCGAGAAGATATCACCGGTGCCGGGGAATCGCACGGGAAGTTCCTCGTAGGGCAGAATAAAGTGCTGGTCTGCTGCCGCGTCGTAGCCGACGACGCAGGCAATCGGCTCCCAGCCGCCGTCCACCAGCATCCGTGCACTGGTAATGAGCACCGACCCCGCACCCAGGGTGTGCAGCTTGTCGGCCAGGGCGTACAGTTCCTCCCGCGTGGTGCCGCCGCACTGGTAGGGCACGCCCGCCAGGTAGGCGGCCTCGGTGTAGTTTGGCACGATGTAGTCCGCCGTGGCAATCAGTTCCCGCATTAAGGCGACGGTTTCTTCGCCGACGCCGTTGTAGAGTTTGCCCTCATCGCCCATGATGGGGTCTGTGAAAATCCGCGTTCCTTTGGCTTTTTGCGCGCGGCAGAAGTCCCGCACCAGCTCGGTCTGCGGGCGGGAGACGATGAATCCGGTGGATACCGCGTCGAACTGAAAGCCCAGCGCGTCCCAGACTTGCAGGGTGTTTTTCATGTAGCTGGTGGTTTCGAGGATCTCAAACTTGCCGTAGTCCAGTGTGTTGCTGACCAGCGCGGTAGGCAGGCTGCAAACCTCGTACTGCATATGGGAGAGAATGGGGATCATAGCGCTGAGCGCGACCTTGCCGTACCCGGCCAAGTCGTTGATGAGAAGCAGTTTGCTCATAGAGGAGACCATCCTTTGTTGTATATGTTGGCATGTGTAAGGAGCAACGTCCTCGACGCTCCGCAGAGGGATCAACCCTCCCCCTTACAACTTTACAGATAAAAGGGTTACATGCCTGTATTGTAGCATGCTTTGCGGTCGGGGGCAACCTATGATATAATAATAAAAAATGCGAAACGAGGTTTCCTCCATGAAAATCCTACTCACTGGCTTTGATCCGTTCGACAGAGAGAAGGTCAACCCGGCGTTTGAGGCAGTGAAGCTGCTGCCAGGCACGATTGCCGGGGCACAGATCGTCAAGCTTGAAGTCCCCACCCAGTTTGTCCGCGCGGGCGAGGTGCTGGAGGCCGACATGGCGGAACATAAGCCCGATGTGGTTATCTGCGTCGGGCAGGCGGGCGGGCGCGCGGCCATCACGCCGGAGAAGGTCGCTATCAACCTAATGGATGGCCGCATCCCGGACAACGCCGGGTATCAGCCTGTGGATGTGCCCATCCGGGCCGATGGGCCAGCCGCCTACTTTGCCACGCTGCCGGTCAAAGCCATGGTGCAGCGGATGCAGGACGCGGGCATCCCCGCCGCCGTGTCCTACACCGCGGGCACCTATGTGTGCAATTCACTGATGTACACGCTGCTTTTCCTTATCGACCGGAAATTTCCCGGCGTGCGGGGCGGGTTCATTCATGTGCCCTACGCCATGGAGCAGGCCGTCAACAAGCCGCTTGGCACCCCCAGCATGGATTTACGACAAATCTCCCGCGGGCTGGAAAAGGCCGTGGAAGCCGTGGTAATATGCGGCCGCGACACCGCCGTGCCCATGGGCACGACCCATTGATCATGGCCGCACAAGGAGGTCAATCCCATGAATGTATCCCTGCGAAAGGACGCTGACGCGATTATTTCTGCCAGTCTGCGGGCGGTTCTGCCGGATGAAGCGGTGCGCCGGGCGCTGCAGACCTTCCAGCCACGGGGCGGGCGGGTCGTGTTGGTCGCGGCGGGCAAGGCCGCGTGGCAGATGGCCCGGGCCGCGGTGGAAACACTGGGCCGTGTGGACGGCGGCGTGGTCATCACCAAGTACGGCCACGTTAAGGGCGCACTGCCCGGCGTGACCTGCTGCGAGGCGGGCCACCCGGTCCCCGACGCGAACGGCTTTGCCGCCACCGAACAAGCGCTGGCGGTGGTGCGTGGGCTGACGGCGGCGGACACCGTGCTGTTTTTGCTTTCAGGCGGCGGCAGTGCGCTGTTTGAGCAGCCGCTGCTCCCCGCCGCGGAATTACAGGACATCACAAATCAGCTGCTGGCCTGCGGGGCAGATATCGTCGAGATGAACACAGTCCGCAAGCGGCTTTCGGGCGTGAAGGGTGGGCGGTTCGCCCAGGCGTGCGCCCCCGCGCAGGTGTTCAGCATCGTGCTGAGCGACATTCTCGGCGACCCGCTGGATATGATCGCCAGCGGCCCGGCTGCACCGGATTCCTCCACCTGCGCCCAGGCGCTGGCCGTGGCGGAAAAGTACCATTTGACCCTCTCTGCCCAGGCCCGGGCGCTGCTGGGCCGGGAGACGCCGAAGGAATTGACCAACGTTACAACGCAGATAACCGGCAGTGTGCGGCAGCTTTGCGCCGCCGCAGCCGATGCCTGCTGGGCGCTGGGGTACGAGCCGGTGCTGCTGACCGACCGGCTCTGCTGTGAGGCGCGGGAGGCGGGCAGTTTCCTCGGTGCGATTGCCCGCACCCACGCCGGGCAGGGGCGGCGGTTGGCCTTTATAGCGGGCGGCGAGACTGTGGTCCACCTGATCGGGCACGGCTTGGGCGGGCGCAATCAGGAGCTTGCCCTGGCGGCGGCCCCGGCGCTGGACGGCCTGCACGCGGCGGTGTTCGCGGTGGGCAGCGACGGCACCGACGGCCCCACCGATGCCGCAGGCGGCTATGTGGACGGCGGCACGCTGGCCGCGCTGACCGCCCACGGCCTGACCGTGTTTGACACGCTGCAAAAAAATGACGCCTACCACGCTTTGCAGGCGGCAGGCGGATTGATTCTTACAGGCCCCACTGGCACAAACGTCAACGACGTGGCCGTGGCGCTGGTGGCCGGGGATTAAAGCGCTTTTTTCTTGTAGCCGCAGTCGCAGTACGGCCCGCCGGAGGCCGGCGTGTACTGCCATACAAAGTTGGCCACACCATTGGCCTCGCTCATCGTGTAGTCCAGGCGGCACAGGGCGAGCGGGTTTGCAATGGGAATATATCCACAAGACCCCGACCCCGGGAGGCGGCTAAAGCTCCCGGGGCCGGGGTCTGTATGATTTGTGCGGGAATGGCTTAAGTTACATTACTTGCCCAGCGCGGCCAGGTAGGCGGCATTCTGCGCGTCGATCTGTTTCTGGAACGCGGCCACGGCGGCGGCGTAAGCGGCCTCGCGCTTGTCAGCGGCTGCCTGTGCCTCGGCGGCGGTGGCGTAGCGGGTCTCGGGGGCGGAAGCCTTGGGCGCAACAGCGGCGATCGCACCGCTGCCGACATAGCCCTTCACACCCTTGGGGCCGACGACGGTGGTCGTCTCGTTGCCGCAGGTGTCGCAGACGTAGACGTTGCCCTGGCGGGTCCAGTTGTGATAACCGCACTTCTGGCAGGTGGTGTACTCGATGCCCCAGGTGCCGTTGGCGATGGCCTCGTCGATTTCCTTCTGCTGGGCCGTGCGGGTGTCAACGGCGGGGGTGTTGTCCTCGGAAGAAGCGGCAGGGGCAGCGGGCTTCACAGTGTCGGTCTTGGCATTGTCGCCCTTAGCGGTATCGTCGGCCTTGGTGTCGTCCGCTTTGGTAGTATCGTCGGTCTTGGTGTCATCGGGCTTGGTGGTGTCGCCGGCGCCGGCGCCGGGGCCGGTGAAATCCCAGCTGTCGTCGGTGGACGTCTGGCCGTCGCCGGTAACGGTGACGGTGGCCTTGTCGATCTCGCCGCCGATGAAGCTGCGATCCATCAGGGTGACGGTGCAGGTGCCGGGCATCATGGCTTCATAGGTGACGGTGGTCATGCGGCCGGTGGTCTCGGTGCTGACATATTTCAGCACACCCTCGGTGTCGGCCATGTTGGGGCCGTGCTCGATGTACTCGCTGCTCAGCAGCCAATCCATGTAGCCGGAGTAGCTGAACGACCAGGTCTGGCCCACGCTGATGGTGGCGTCCGAGATGGAGTAGACCTGATCCGCGAAAGCGCCGGTGGCCATAGCGCAGGTCATGGTGAGGGCCGCGCCCATGGCGGCGGTGGTTTTCAGTAACGCAGAGTGTTTCATAATAAAATCCCCTTTTTTACGTTTTTTGTATGTAAAGCGGGTGGACATCCGATCGGCTGCTGTCCGCCCGCCCATACACGGTCGTTGTCTGTATCGACTGTACCCAGTATAGCAGGCGGCCTGCCTTTTTGGGGGGAATGTGTATGAAACGTCGTCGAACACGTATGAACGACCCATCCCCGCCCCATTACGCAGTGTAATGGGGCGGGGATGGGGGAAATTATGCGATGCGGGAATCGTCAATCATGTACTCTTTATATTCACGAAGTCCATCAACATATAATGGGTCAGTTTGAGGTTTTCTTTCCAGACTGTAATCACTCGGCACGGTCATAACGGTGTAGGTGATTTCCTCACTCTGCACGCCGTCGGTGTAGGCCGTGCGGCTAATGACGTTGCCGTCTGCATCGTAAGCGTATACATAGTCCGTGACAGTTTCGTCCGTCGGCGCACTGTTCGGCTCAATAAGATGCGGCGTCCCGTCGGCATCCATGGTGTAGGAGTAGGCTCCCTGCTCCACCGAGCGCACATCACGGTATTGCGTCAACAGACCATCTGCAAAAACGCTGGTGTCGTACACCCACACCTCCTGCCCGCTAATATTTCCGTTCGAGGAATACCAGTTATACAGGAATGGTCTGTCCTTATAATAGATTGTCTCATAAGTTCCGTAGTCCGTATCATGTACGAATTTCTGGAGCGTACCGTCTGGCCCATAGGTACTGGTATCACAGTTCCGCTCACCATACTCCAGATAATTGTACACTTCCGTATAACCGGCGTCTGTGTAAGTGTATGTTTTCGTTTCGACTGTATCGCCAACATTTCGGGTCGCACTGGTCACACGCCCTTGGGCATCGTAGATATATACCCAGTCATACGTCCGGTCATAGGAATTGTCATTATAGCCGTTGTACTCATAGTGTACCACATTTCCGTGGTCATCGTAGGTATAGCTCTCTGTGTATAGCTGGTCAGCGCCATTATAAACCACGCGGGTCACCAAGTTTCCTGCCTCATCGTAGGTATTAGCGTAAGTCAGCTCATAATCGCCGTCATACGTGATATTTCGGTGTTCGTCGTAGGTTTTGTACCCATCAGAGTAGTCAATCAGTACACCATCAGCGTTGTACTTGAATACAGTTGCCCCGTCAATTTTGGTTGGCAGCGAAACTATCTTTGTCGCGGCGGGTGTCTCCGCATCCGGGGTGTCCCCTGCTTCGTCGGTCGCAGCGGTCTCGGTCAGCCGGGCTTCGGCTTCGGTCGTGTCCGCACCAAGGCTGGCGGCGGTGTCAAGGTCGGCCTGCGCGGCATCGTAGTCTCCTATGTCCATGTAGAGGTTCGCGCGGGTCAGGTAGACGTCGGCGTTTTCGGTGCCGATTTCATCGATGATGTAGGTCAAGTCCGACGTGGCGGCAGCGCTGTCGCCCAACTGCACATACGCCTGTGCACGGCCCCAGTAGGCGGTTTCGCTGCGGTCGTCCACCCGGATAGCGCGGCTGAACATCGTGACAGCCTGGGTGTATTCGCAGTCCGTCAGGTATTTTTCACCCATAGATAAGGCCCATTTCATTCGCGGCCCGGGGGCGAAGATGAGGAAGAGCATACCGAGGGCCAATAGGATGATGATAACCGCGATGATAGCCAGCGGGTTGATTTTGCGGTGTTGCGGGTGGTCGGGCATGGGGAACAGCTCCTTTTGGGGGATTTTAATTTTAATTTTAGGTTGAGCTTTCGGTATGTAGGGGCGGATTCCATTTCCGCCCAGGGAGGGGTCAAGACCCCTCCCTACAATGCTCCATGAAAATGGGTTGCACCGTAGGGGCGGGGCTCTGCTCCGCCCGCGGCGTAAGGGTGAGTGGCCGTTTGCCCGACAGTTGCGGGCCGGGCATGCCCGGCCCCTATGGGGCAGCGGTGTTTTAATGCGGCGATAACGGAACGGTTGCTGCCATCAATCCACCATGACATACTCCTTATACTTGTAATCCGCTTCGGTCACGGTGTCGAAACTGTAATCCTTCGGCACTTTGGCGACGGTGTAGGTGATTTCCTCGGTCAATACACCGTCGGTGTAGGCCGTGCGGGCGATGATGTTGCCGTCGTCGTCATAGGTGTAGGTGTAGTTCGTCACCGTTTCCTCGGCATCGGTGTAGCTGGATTCGTGTGCTATCTCGTTGCCGCCCATATCGTAGGTATGGCTCTCATAGCCGCTTGCCAGCTGAGTCACATCGCTAAACTTGGTCAGCTGGACGTGCTCGTAATCATGGGTGTAATACTCCCAATCCCAAACTTTCTGCGCGGTGATGCTGCCGTCTGTGGCGTAGTAGCTCGTCAGCGCCGGCTTGCCCAGGAAGTAGGTCGTCTCCTCGGTCTTGTACTCATCGACGCCCTCGTACTGGGTGTACACTTCCTCCTTGCGCAGCACACCCTCCGGTGAGTAGGTGCGGTAGGTGTGGGTGCGGCTGCCGTAGACCCAATAGTCGCTTTCCTCGGTGTAGTCCTCGTCGGTATACGTGTAGGTATAGGTGGCCGCCACGTCGCCCATTAAATAGCCGGTCTTGCTGGTTATGCGGCCCTGGTCGTCATAGGTGTACGTCCAGTCGGTGACGTTACCGGATTCCAGCGGCTTGTCGGTGTCGTAGTGGGTCACGTTGCCGTGGTCGTCGTAGGTGTAGCTCTCGGTGTAGAACAAGTCTGGGTTGTAGGCCTGGCGGGTCAGCAGGTTGCCGTCCGCGTCGTAGGTGTTGGTGTAGGTCTGGCCCAGGCTGCTGTCCGACGTGATGTTGCCGTGCTCGTCATAGGTGTAGGTGCGGGTGTAACCGTTGTAGGCGTAGGTTTCGGTGTAGTCGGTCAGCGCGCCGTCGGCGTTGTATTGTAGGGTGGTCGTGCCGCCGGTCAGCTGGTCGTAATTCACGATTTGCGTCGGCAGCGAGACGGTGATGCGGGTCAGGGCTTCCAGCCGGGATGCCTGTGCGGTCGTGTCCGCGCCGAGGCTGGCGGCGGCGGTCAGGTCGGCTTGCGCGGCGTCGGTGTCGCCCATGTCCATATAGAGGTCGGCGCGGGTCAGATAGACGTCGGCGTTTTCGGTGCCCAGTTCGTCAATAATATAGGTCAAGTCCGACGTAGCGGCGGCGCTGTCGCCCAACTGCACATACGCCTGTGCGCGGCCCCAGTAGGCGGGCTCGCTTCGGTCGTCCACCCGGATGGCGCGGCTGAACATCGTGACAGCCTGGGTGTATTCGCAGTCCGTCAGGTATTTTTCACCCATCGTCAGCGCCCATTTCATCCGCGGCCCGGGGGCGAAGATGAGGAAGAGCATACCGAGGGCCAGCAGGATGAGGATTATGGCGATGATGGCAAGCGGGTTGATTTTGCGTTTTTGGGGTTGGGTGGGCATGGGGGAACAGCTCCTTTTGGGGGATTTATAAGATAAATGGGTGATTGGGGGATGGCTGCGGGCGGCATATATGCCGCCCCTACAATGCGACGATGATTCAATCGTGCGATAACTGTAAGGCCCCAGCAGACTATCAGTAGATGACCTCGCCAGAGACTGTGTGGTAGTCCTCGACCGGTTCGGCGACGTGGTTGTCCATGTACCCATAAACGTACTGCACACTATCCATGGTAAGGCGGCCATCCTCGGTGCGGGTGTAGGTAATTAAGTGGCCCAAATCATCCTGTGCAATGGTAAAGTAAGAAGGCAGCCCATCCTCATTGAACTCTATGTAGGCGAACACATCGGGAAGATAGGCGTACAAGGTATCAATGGTGCCGTCTGCTTTCAGGGTCATTTCATGAATTTCCAGTATATAGTGCGGATCATCCATCGCGTTGACCTGCGCTTCGTCAAAGGCTGCGGAGGCCTTTCCGTCCGTGTAGTCGATGTAGATGTCAAACCCATCGAGCGTAATGTGGGTCAGACGGCCGTCCTCATCATAGAAGAAATCGCCGTTGCCAGTGCCGTGGAAACGGAACTCCCTTGGGTGCTCGATTTTTTCCTCTTCGGGGGCTGCGGTGCTCTCCGGGGTCGGTTCGGGGGTGAGGGCGGCGAGGGTTTCCTCGGCGGCGGTCGTGTCTGCGCCAAGGCTGGCGGCAGTGTCGAGGTCGGCCTGGGCGGCGTCGGTGTTGCCCTGCATCGTGTAGGCCTCGGCACGCTGGATATACACATCCGCATCGTCGGTGGTCAGTTCGTCAATGACAAACGTTAAATCCTCGACCGCGGCGGCGGGCTGGTTCAGTTGGATATACGCCTCGGCGCGGCCAAGATAGGCGGGTTCACTGCGGGCATCCACCCGGATAGCGCGGCTGAACATGGTAACGGCCTGGGTGTAGTCGCATGCGGTCAGGTATTTTTCACCCATAGATAAGGCCCATTTCATCCGCGGCCCGGGGGCAAAGATGAGGAAGAGCATACCAGCCGCCAATACAAGCAGGATGACAGCGACGATAGCCAATGGGTTGATTTTGCGTTTTTGGGGTTGAGTGGGCATGGGGAAACAGCTCCTTTGGGAGGAATTTATACGATAAATGGGTGGTTGGGGGATGGCTGCGGGCCGGGTACTGCGGGGCTGCAAAGCAAACTGGCGGCAGTCATTATGTTATCGTCAGGCGCAGTTGGGCGTTGCCCATTTTGATGATGCTGCCGTCAGTCAGGGGACACTCGGTCGTGATTTTTTCGCCGTTGACCTTTGTGCCGTTGGAGCTGCTCTGGTTCACAAGCACCACATCTCCGCCGCGCAGGCAGAGGTCGCACTGGTGGCGCGAGATCGAGGGGTCATAGTCCAGCACGATGCGGCACAGCCCCGGGTCGCGCCCGAGGGAGACCGTACCGTCCAGCGGGAAGGTGACAGTATGGGCCAGGTCGGCCAGGTCTGTCAGTGTCACGGTCAGCGGGGCGGCGTCCCCGCCAAAAATTGCCGCAGTTCCGCCAAACATGGTCGCTTCGGCCATCATGGTGGCGGGTGCGTCCGACGCGGCGGGCTGCACCGGCAGCGGCGCGGCGGGGGCGGGCTTTTTGCGGCGCAATGCCATAAACGCGGCGGCCAAGGCGGCCAGCAGACCCGCGCCGCCCAGGGCAAAAGGCAGGACACCGGGTTTGTCTTCATCTGGGGCGGTGGGTTGGACCAGGGGTTCCGGCTCGGCAGTCGGGGCGGTGTCGGCAGTGTCCTGCGGCGGGATGGGGGCATCCCGCCCTACATCGGAGGTGGTATTGTCCGCCGCCGCAAACGGCATGGTCAGCGTCAGCGTCACGGTGTTGGCCCCGCCGTCGGAAAGCTGCATCGCCCGATCAGAGCCATCGCAAAGGGTCGCGGGCAGTGGTACATCCACCCGCACGCCGCGGTCCCAGGCACGGATGCCGTTGACGATGGCGGCCACGTCCTGTGTCTCGCTCAGTGCATAGGTGTTGCCGTCGGTCAGGCGGGCCAGGGCGAACAGCTCCTGCAGCTGCGCCCGGGCGGCGTCGGTACCGTCGTCCGCGCCGATGATGTACAGCGGGAACCCGGCCTTGCGGATGAGGTCGGCCAGTTCCTGCCGGGTGTAGCCGTACTGTTCTTCCTCGGCACCGGTGGTGATGAGCACGACCCTCGTCAGAGCGGGGCTGTTTTGCTGCACCAGGCTGTCCAACACGCGGTAAACGCAGTCGGTCAGCTGGGCGGTGTGGTCGTTGTAGGTCAGGCTATCCACCACGGTTTTCAGCTGCAAATAGTCCGTCTCACCGTCACAAAGCGGCGTGACCTCGGCCCCGAGGGTGTCCAGCGTGAACGTCTCGCCGTTCAGGCGCGTGCCGGCCAGGCCGTTTAAAATATCGTGGATGGTATCCCGCTGGCTCTCCGGGATGGCGGCAGAGTTGTCCAGCAGAATGACGGTGTGGGCCGGGGTGTCCAGCCCGGACAGCGGCGTGGCCTTGGCGGGCGTGACCGGCGTGTTGCCCACCATGCAGGTGTAGGCGGCGTCAGTGCTGCCGCTGCGCAGGTACAAAACGGCGTCCTGGCCCTGCACGGTGCCATAGACCCCCGCCCCGCCTGCGGCCAGCGCGGGCAGGCCAAACACCCAGGCAGCCGCCACAGCCGCCGCTAGGGTCAGGAATTTGTGTTGCATCCTATGCCTCCTCCGCCAGTTGGCGCAATGTGCGGGCGGCGGCACGCAGGTCGTCGGTCACGGCCTGCTGGCGGCGCAAAAACTGCACGGCAGCGTCACTCTGCCAGGCCAGGTGCAGCGCGGCGGCAGCCTCGTCCAATGGGGCGGCAGCCTGGCGCTCCAAGGTGTCTGCCAGGGCGGCCAGCTGTTCGGCAATGCGCATGTTTTTCGTTGTATCGTTCATATTCAAGTTCCCTTACAGAATAAATTCCGTGGGCAGGGCGGGGGTCTCGTCCCCGGCTGCCGCGCCCAATGTGTCCAGCAGGTCCGCCAGCTGGCAGGTCTGGGCAGTGAACTGGCGGCGGAAATTCTCCGCCGCTGCGCCGGTCCAATAGGCCCCGGTGCCCCCGGCAATGCGCTCCAGTTCGGCCGCGTCGCGGCGCAGAGTGCGCAGAGTTTCGTTGTAATCTGCCATCGTTGCCCTCCTCACAGCCGGATGCTCTCGACCGCGCGGGTCACGGCGGTCTCGCAGACATCGTAGGTGGTCTGGATTTCGTCCAGGCGGTCCAGCAGGGCGTCCAGCCGGTCCAGCTGCTCGGTCAGCGCATCGGCGCGGGGTGCGTCCAGCGCGGGGGCCAGCTCGGCGACGGTGCGCTGCATCGCGGCCAAACGGTCGCTGAGGGCGGCGATGTCCTCGCCCAAGCGGCGGGTGTTTACCTTCATATTTGCTGCCATTCCTCTGCCCTCCTTATGCGTCGCGGAACCGCGCCATGACCGTCTCGCCCAGCATCGGCGTCAGGGCCGGGGCGGGATCCGGGGCGGGCGGCTCCATGCCGGGCCGGGCCGGGGCAAAGGCCCCCAGGGTACGCAGTTCGTCGGCAGCGGCGCGCTGTTCGGCCTGCTCATACAATGCGGCGATCTCCTCCGCCGCATCTGCCAGGCGGCGCAGGGCAGCGGTATCGCTTTCCAGCCTGTCGGCCAGGGTGCGGGCAGCGGGCGGCAGGTCGGCGCAGACGCTTTCCACTGCACGGGCGGCAGCGGTGCAGCTGTCGGCCATCGTGCGCAGGGCCCCGGTATGTACGGTAAATTCGCTCATGCGTGATTTCCTTTCCTGCATCCCAGTATAGCGCAAGCGGGCCGCGCGTGCAGCCCAACCGGGATGAATGGTCGGTGAACCTGCGTGAATGGCAGGTCGTGTAGTATGGTGTGGGTGCGGTGCCTGCGGGTCGATGCAAGCCCCGACCCGTAAACGCAGGGGCCAAGGGGTTACAACAAAATCAACACCGCGCCCTCCCCTACTCCGTTTTCGGGCAGGGTGCCGCAGGGGTCAAGCCGCGCCGCGCGGGCGGGGTCGTAAAGGGAAAGCGGCGCGTCCCCGGGGGCGGGGGCGTGCGTCTCGGCGCAGATAGCCTCGGCCACGGCGCGGGTCACGGCAGCCACCGGGGCCGTCTCGTCCAGGGCAAAATCGTAGTGCTGCCCGGTGCCGGGCAGGCGAATTTCTACGTTCAGCATGGCGTGTCCTCCCCGGTCAGGGCAGCAGCCAGCGCGGCGCGGATGCCCGGACCGTCGGGGGCGGTGGTCACGCCGTCGGGCGTCTGGCGGCGTACCTTGCAGCCGCAGCCGGTGTCCAGCCATTGCCAGCGGGCCAGCCGCGTGCAGTCGGGGGCGAACAGTTCCACCAGCGCGGCGGTGGCGGCGTCCTCCCGGCAGGGGGTGCCGTCGGCATCCAGCGGCGGCAGGTCTGCGGGCGGGATGAACTCGGGGTACAGCGTTCCCTCCCCCGCGCCGTTCAGCGGCGGCAGGGCGGCCAGCAGCGCAGCGGTGTCCAGGGCTTGCAGCGTGTAGCGGGCCGCGCTCTCGCGCCGCAGCAGCACGCCGCCTACCCTATTATAATAGAGCACCGCGTCAACGGCCCCGCCCGGTGTGCGCAGAAAGACCAGTGCGGCGCGGTCGGCGGATTTCACGGTGTCCAGCAGCGGGGCCAGCGGCGCGGCGGGGGTAAGGCCGTTTTCGCCGCGCACGGCAAGGCCGGCGTCCAGCAGCCGCACGGCGACGAGCGGCCAGTTTTCCGCCGGTTCACCCATCGGCCAGAACAACGGCGCGGGACGGTCGTCCAACAGCGAGAGCAGAAACCACAGCTCGGCCCCCGTAGGGTGATAGGAACGTTCCATCGCTGTATTTTCGTCATGCGTCATACTCCCGCACCTCCTTTTTGTAGCTGCGGGAGAGCGGAACAGCCACATCCCCGCGCAGATAGACTAAATTTTGGCTTAACGCTACGCGCTGGATATTGTCGGCGTTCACCACAAAGCTGCGGTGGACGCGGCGGAACTCTGGCGGTAAAGTTTCCAGCAGCTTTTCCAGCGTGCCGGTGAAAGTCAGCTCCTCGCCCGCCATCCGCAGGCAGAGCCGCCGCTCCCGGGCCTCAAAATACAAAATTTTGCGGTAGGGTACGCGGATGCGCTCGTCGCGGCTTTTCACGACGAAGCAGTCCGCCCCCTCGTGCTGGGCGGCTAGCAGCCGGTCGAAGATCTCCCCCGCAGCGCGGCGGCATTCCTCGGCCGTAACCGGGCGCAAAATCAGCGAATCTGGCGCAAGCTCGGGCTTCAGGTAGACGAGCGGCGAGGTCGTGGCCGCCGCCATGACGAGCAAAAACGCCTCGCGCCCGGCTGTGCGCACAGCGGCCAGGTAAGCCAGCCCTGCAGGGTCGGTCACATCCCAGCAGATGGCGTCGGCCCTCTCGGCCAGCAGGGCCGCGCGGGCGGCGGCGGGGTCTGCATAAAAACGGCAGTCCAGTTCCTCATTGCTGCGGCGGGATAGGAGCTGGCGCAGCTGGGTCTCCAGCAGTTGGCACTCGGCTTTTCCGCTCAAGTAGACAACGACGCGGATCATAATAGGTTCACCCTTTCGCCTGTGGAATCAGGATTTTTTGACAGCCATGTCCGGCTGCGGGCGGCACAAGGCCGACGCCCGGTTTTTCCGGCGCGGCCAGCTCGCGGTAAGGCAGCGGCGCAAAGTCCCACAGCGTTTGCTGGGCCGCACCGCCGCCCAGCCAGACGCCGGTGCAGTGCCGGGCAAAGGCGCGGTACGCCTCGCTGTCGGGTGCATCGGCGGGGTCAAGCGCTGCCGCAAACACAATGTGGTTGCCCGCGCCGCGGCTGATGAGGTTCACTAGCACAGCCTGGCAGTAGCGGCCCGCTGGCGTTTGCAGTCGCAGCAGATCGGTCAAATCCGGCAGCACGACGAGCCACAGCGGCTCTTGGCGCATCGCGGCCCAGCGGGCGTCAGGGTCGCCGGGCAGCGTTTTTTGCAGCTGACTGCGGCGGCCAAACTCGGGGCCGATGGTCGTTGCCAGCAGCGTTTGCACGGCGTCCGCACCAGTGGCATACTCCGCGCCCAGGGCGTCGGCTTCGGCGTGCAGGCTGTCGTTTTGCGACGACAATACGAAGATTCTTGCCTTTTGCGCAGCGGCAGAGCGCATGAGGATTTTTAGTGCGTTCCCCCGGCCCGAACCCGCGCGACCCGCAGCGGCAAAGCAGAAGGTAGTCTGCAAATCGACACCCCAGAGCGCCGCCGTTTCGAGGTCGTACCCAAAGGGCAGGCACACCCCCGCCGCCTGTATGGCGGCGTAGTCCTCGTGGGCGGTCAGGTCGCGCCAGGTGGGCGCGGCGGGGATGCCCGGCACACGGCGAGCTGGTCTGCCGGGCCAGGCGGTGCGCAGGGCTTCGGATTCCCGCCGCAGCGCATCGGCGCGGGCGTAATCGTCGGGGGCGTCGGCGGCCAGGGCGGTCTGGAACTCCACCACGCGGCCGCCCAGCACAGTCAGGCCGCGGCCGGGGGCCGCCTCGGTGGGCAGGCCCTGGGGCATACGGCAGCGCAGGGTCTCGCCATAGCGGGCGCGGTCTGGCAGTTCCAACACCAGCACGGTGCGCAGAGCATCGGCCAGCCGGGCCGGGATGTCCTGCATCCCGAACCCGTTGCCGGTAACAAACAGGTAGATGCCGCAGGCCGCACCCTCCCGCGCCAGGCGCAGCAGAGCGTCATCGTAGGCGCAGGCCGTCCGCTCGCGGAAAGCGGCTATGTCCTCCACCACCAGCAGCACGGCGGGGCAACCGCGAACGTCGTGGGCGGCCACGTACTGGGTGTAATTACCGCCCTGCAAGCGGGTCTGGCGCTCGGTCAACAGGCCGTCCAGCAGCGCGAAGAGCCGCCCGACGCGGGACAGATCCGTGGCGTCCAGCACCGCGCCCACCTGGGGGCAGGCCGCGAAGGCCACTGTGCGGCGGGATGTGCAATCCAGCGCGTAAATATTGAGGGTTTCTGGCGTGTACCGCCGCGCGAGGGCGTGGAGCAGTGTCTCGACAAAAGTGCTTTTGCCGCTGCCCGGTGCGCCCACCAGCGCGTGGTGGCCGCCCGCCGTAAAGTTGACGACCAGCGGCAGCTGACACTGGTTTTCGGGGTCGTCGATGCGGCCCACAGTGGCGGAAAGCTCCCACCGCGCAGGCTGTTCTGGCCATTGCGGGGCGGCAGGCAGCACCAGCCGGGCGGGCAGCGGCGGCAGCCAGAGCGGCGGCAACGCGGGCAGGTGCAGACGCTCAGCCTCGGTGCGCAGATAGTCCACCGTGGCGGAAAGCTGGGTGGCCGCGCCGGGAGCGGGGGCTGCCTTTGCGGCGGGCTGCACCGGGCGGCCTGTCGTGTCAATGCGCTTGGCCAGCGAAGCGGTCTGCGCGGCGGGCGCACCGCTCCACCCGGACTGGAACAGGGTAAACACCTCGTCGCTGCCCACCTGCAGATACCCGCGCCCGGCCCCGGTTAGGGCCGCCGCGTCGGGGCGGTGGAGCACCTCCATACTGTTCTGTTTGTCCTGCACACGCAGACATAGGCGGAAGCGGGTGTTGCTTAAAATATTTTCGTCCACATTGCCTGCAGGGCGCTGGGTGGCTAATATCAGATGTACGCCCAGGCTGCGGCCCACCTGCGCCACGCTGATGAGTTTGCGCATAAACTCAGGCTGCTCGCGCTTGAGCTCGGCAAACTCGTCCACAATGATAAAGAGGTGCGGCACTGGTGTGTCGGCCCCACCGTTTTTGCAGAGCGGCGTATATTGGTTGATGCTGTTGACGCTGTACCGTTCAAAAATCCGCTGCCGTCGGCGTATCTCGCTCTCGATGGCCGCCATGGCACGGCGCACCAGCGCCCCGGACAGGTTGGAGACCGCCCCCTGCACATGGGGCAGCCCGGCGAAGAGATTTGCCATGCCGCCGCCCTTGTAGTCGATGAGGAAGAAGGCGGCATCCGCAGGGCTGAAGGCCACGGCCAGCGAGAGAATGTAGGTTTGCAGCGTCTCGGATTTGCCGCTACCGGTCGTGCCGGCCACCAGGCCGTGGGGGCCGTGGGCCTGTTCGTGTGCGTCCAAAGCGCACAGACCATCCGCTGCCACGCCGATGGGCACGGACAGCGTCTCCCAGGGACGGGCCGCCTGCCAGCGGTCGGCGGCGCGGAGTTCGGCGGGGCTGTGCACGCCGTAGAGCGCAAAAAAGTCAACGCGCTCGGGCAGGGCTTGCGCGGCGGGGGTATCGCTGACGACAGTGCGGGCTAAGCGGCGCACAGCGGCGTCCAGCTGGGCCGGGTCGGCGGCATCCAGCGCGGCCAGCGGCGTAGTGATGCCGTGGACACGCAGCACGCCCGCGCCGGAGGTGGTCTGTTCAAGAATGCAGCCGCAGGCGTTGGGCAGTTCGGCGGCGGTGTCGGCCAAAAATACCGCTGTAACACCAGAATCAGCGGCAGGGTCTAAGAGTGCGGCGGCGAGGGATTCCCCCGCCAGCAGGGCAGTCTCCTCGACAAAAACGACATAGTGGGGGCGGTCCGGCACGCGCAGGGCGGCGGCCAGTGCAGCGCAGACGGTGCGGGCTTCCTCTCGCCCGCAGGCGGCCAGGCGCAGGCCATTTTCGGCGCGGACATGGGGCAGCCAGCGGCAGAAATCCCCTCGGTCGGCGGCATCGGCCCGCAGCAGAAAGGCGAATTTTACATCCGTATAGCAGCACTGCACAGCCAGCTGGGCCGCCAGGCTTTGCAGCATGGTCCAAGCCCCGGCGCGGTTTGGGCCGCCCACCAGGCCCACCAGCGGCTCCCGCGCAAGGTCGAGGGCGACGGGCGCATTATGCAGCACAGCGTATTTTTTCTGCAGTTCGTATAGCTCGGCGGGGGCGTCGGCGGGCAGGGCCAGTGCGGCCCCGAAGGGCACGTCCCCCAGCCCGGCGCGGCAGGTCAAAAAGTCTGCCTGGGCGGGGTTGCGCTGCCACAGATGCCGCCCGGCCAGCGCGTCTTGCAGGCAGTGCGCGGCCGAGGGGTACTGCGCGTGCATCACGCGGGTGTTGGCGTCGCAGCGGTCTTGCAACTGCGCGGCCACCCGGGCCAGCCAGGCGGTGTGGGCGGTCTGCTGCTCGGCGCGGCGGCCCGGCAAAATGGCAGACAAAAAGCCCGCATCCCCGGCAGGGGCGACCTCCGGCGTGATGGGCGCGGCGACCAGCGGCGCAAGGCTGCGGGGGGCACGGTGGCAGACGGTTTGGGACAGAGCTGCGCCCAGCGGCACTGCGGGCTGGTCCCCGGGGGTGAGCACGCCAGGGGCCACGGTCAGGCCGGGGGTGCGCCGCACCGCCAGCCCGCCGTTTAAAATCACGAGCGCGAGGCCCCAGATATCGACCTCATCGCCGAAGGCCAGCGCCGCCGACCCGCGCACACGGCGGCCATTGACAAAGACGCCGTTGCGGCTGCGGTCGTAAATACCGAACGATGTACCGTCAAAACGAAGCTCGGCATGGTACTGGGTGATGTACTGCTGCCCGCCGCTGGAAAAGGTGAACTGCAGCCCGCAGTCCGCCGCGCTGCCGATGTAGATGCTGCCCGGGCGCACGCGGTAACGGTCATAGGCGGCAAAGGGCGACGTCTGCTGTCGGACCAGTAGCACGAGCGCCACCCGCCCGGAAAGGCAGTAGGCAAGGCTGTCCCCTGCTTGCACGGGCTGGCCCGCGTAGGGTATGCCCACATGGCGCAGGCTGGCGGTGCAGGGGCCGGTAAAATGCCAGCCGCCCGCCGCAGACAATGTCAAGGCGATGTCCCGCCCCAGGCCGAAGCGGTCGGCGCGGGCGCAGAGGGTGACATTTTCAGCAGCAGGCAGCAAAAAGTCCTGCCGGGCGGATTCACTGTATACCGATAAGAGAGTCAGCATGGTAGGACCTCGAATGTGTGGATTTTTGTGGGGAGCATTGTAGGGGGCGGCGTTGCGGGGTTGCGAGCGTGGGGCCACGGTTGAGCGAAGCAAACTGGCGGCGCTCGTTGTACGCCGCCAAGCGGTCGACGCCCCGCGGAGGGGTCAAGATCCCTCCAAAGCTAATATTAAAGGTGTTTCAACGGCGAAGTTGCGGGCCGGGCGTGCCCGGCCCCTACATGGGCGGTGTACAAGGACGGGCTGTCACTTATATTCCCGCCAGATATCTTCCCTCAGTTTTTTCTCGTTCTTATGATAGGTTTTTGTGGTCACGATGGTGGCAATCAGCGAGGCGGCCAGGCCCGCCAGCCCCACCGCAAACACAATCTGTCCGGTTGTCAGCATGGCGGTCCTCCTTAGTTCAGCCAGCCTGCGGTGCGCAGCTGGGCCATCAGGTTTTCCAGTTCGGTCATCGACATATCGTTTGCGCCGTTTGCCGCGGCCTGCTGGTATTTCTGCTTTGCCGTCTCATAGCAGGCGGCAACGGCGGTATAATCCCGCGCGGCAGCGTCCTTTTTGCTCTGCATATCGGCGTACAGGAACGCAAGCTCCATGTCGGGGCGGTAGTCGCTGGGGTAGGCCTGCTGCAAGTTCAGCAGCGTGGCCTCGGCGGCGGTGTCGTCCCCGGCCTTGTGCTGCATGGCGTACAGGCTCAGGCCCGTGGTCAGGCCGCCCTGGCCGTCGGCCTCGATCTGCTGCAAGACCGCAATGCCCTTTTGCAGGGAATCGGCGGCGGTGTCCGGCCAGGCTGCGGCGGCTTCGCCGTAGGCGGTCGCCAACAGCTGGCGGTGGGCCAGCGTGTAGCCGGTGGGTAGGCGCTGGGCGGCTTCCTCTAACAGGGGGATGACCTCGGCAAGGTGGTCAGTCTGCACCACGCCGCCGCTGGTGTAAAGCTGCGCCGCTGCCAGATACGCGCGGCTCAGGGCATTATTGTCGGTCTCGGCGTCCAAAACTTGGCGATACATCGTCCACGCCTGGGCGG
>OLND01001676.1_pt1 | contig 22211 bp, 20 predicted proteins | sample 1672031 | NCBI WGS metagenome assembly OLND01 (sample SAMEA3136638, study PRJEB25190) | human gut metagenome | biome: human gut; feature: human-associated habitat; material: faeces | place: Austria | collected 2013 | reverse complement strand
GCGGTACGCGAGCTGGGTTCAGAACGTCGTGAGACAGTTCGGTCCCTATCCTCCGCGGGCGCAAGGGAGTTGAGGAGATCTGCCCCTAGTACGAGAGGACCGGGGTGGACGGACCTCTGGTGACGCGGTTGTCGACCAACGGCACCGCCGCCTAGCTACGTCCGGCACGGATAACCGCTGAAGGCATCTAAGTGGGAAGCCGCCTCCGAGATGAGCTCCCTTTCCGGTAAGGGCCCAGATAGACTATCTGGTCGATAGGGCGCAGCTGCAAGCAGGGCGACCTGCTCAGGCGAGCGCTACTAATAGCCCGAGCTCTTCTTCATTGCCAAGACTACGATCGAGATCGAGAGATGGACGTGTCGCGCGCATGCAACCGCCAGGGTGGCGCGGGGGATCCCCGGGCCCCCTCGGACGGCAAGACGATTGCCGCGGGAGCGCCTCCCGCGAGCGGAACCATGGAGTGGGGGATCACCCGATCCCATTCCGAACTCGGCAGTTAAGCCCCACCTCGCCGAAAGTACTGCGGCGCCAGGCCGCGGGAGGACAGGTCGTTCCGCTCGCAGGGGGCGCTTTTTTGCGTCTCACCCGCCCTAACGGGATGGACGAACCTGTGCGACAAAAACTGTATTATAATTTTGGACACCTGGAAGGGTGTCTTTTTTGTTTTAGGAGGAGCTTATGATCGAACTTGGTGATGAGAAGGTTCTGTATGCGTTCGACAAAGAGCTGGAGCCGGCGTTAGTGGTGCCTTCGGGGGCGACGGTGCGCGTGCGTACGAAGGATTGCTTCGGCAATCAGGTGCAGCGGCCCGAGGACGAGCTCGATGAGATCGATTGGGATCACATCAATCCCGCCACGGGTCCGATTTTTGTGGAGGGCGCGGTGCCCGGCGGGGCGCTGAAAGTCACCATCGAGGCCATCGAGTTCGACGGGCAGACGGCTTCCTGCACCGGCGAGGGCGAGGGGGTGTGCGGCGATCGCTTCGACGCCTGGAGCACGCATCTCTGCAAGATCGACGGAGACGAGCTGGTGTGGGACGAGGAGCTGCGCATTCCGCTGAGGCCCATGATCGGCGTTATCGGCGTGGCGCCGGCTGGCGAGCCTGTTAATTGCGGCACGCCGGGCTCCCATGGCGGCAATATGGACAATACGGCCATCACGGCGGGCGCGACGCTGTACTTCCCCGTATATACCGACGGCGCGCTTTTCGGCTGCGGCGACATGCACGCGGCCATGGGCGATGGCGAGATCAGCGTGTCCGGCGCCGAGGCGGCCGGGTGGGCCACGGTGACCTTGGAAGCCCTGCCGAAGCTGGCGCTGACCGATCCCCTCATCGAGAACGCGACGCATCTCGGCGTCATTGCCTCGGCCGAGTCTTTGGATGCCGCTGCCGACCGCGCGGTTCACGAGATGGTCGATCTCATCTGCGACCGCACGGGAAAGCCGGCCGAAGAGATGGTCATGCTGCTGTCCCTTGTGGCCGACGTACAGGTGTGCCAGATGGTGGATCCGGAGAAGACGGTTCGCTTCATGGTGCCCAAATACGTGCTGGATGCCCTTGGGTTCAAGCTGTAGAAGCGAGTTCGTAGAGAAGCCTCGGAAGAAGCCCTGGAAGAATCTCCGTAGGGGGCGACCTTGGTCGCCCCTTTTTTGTCGTGCGAGGGTATCCCTCTCATGAGGGCTGACCAAGGTCGCCCCTACGGTGAGACGGCATGGCGGGGAGGGCTGACCAAGGTCAGCCCTCGCGGATGTTTCCCATGGAGGAGCGCGGGGGGTTCGGAACCATATTCGGAGATGAGAATAATAGGACTTGCGAATATATGAGAATAAGGATAATATATCCAAAACGCTTTATTCGCGAAGACGTATAACCTATCAGGGAGGAAGACCTCAATGCGCAAAAGTTGGAAACTCGGTGCCGTGTCGGTGGCTCTTATGGCCGCCCTGGGCCTCTTCGGCTGCTCAGGCGGCGACACTACGGAGCAGAAGGCCGACAAGCCGGCTGCCCCCCAGGCGGAAACCCAGGCTCCCGAGGAGACCAAGCCTGAGGGCGAAGCCGTGGAACTGCAGATTTTCGCCGCCAATTCCCTGACCAAGGCCATGGCCGAGGCCGAGGAACTCTACACTCAGCAGAATCCCAACGTCACCTTCGCTGATACGCAGTACGAGGCCTCTGGCACCTTGAACGAGATGCTCGGTGCTGGGCAGTACGCTGACATCCTCATCACGGCCTCCAAGGGCACGATGGACGATGCCGCGGAGAACGGCTATGTCAAGGAGGACACCCGCCAGACCATGTTCAACAACGACCTGGTCATCGTCACCAAGGAGGGCGGTGACCTGGCCGGCCAGGATATCTCCCTCGAGGATATTGCCGCGGGCAAGTACACCCTTGCTGTGGGTGACGAGAATGTGCCCGCCGGTAACTATGCTTGCCAGTCCCTGACGACGGTCGGCGGCTACATCGAGCCCGACGGGGCCACCGGCGCCGATGCCACGGGCAAGGGCGGCGAGTTCTCCGCGACCCTGCAGCCGAAGGTGACCCTCGGCGGCAAGGTGGGCGACGTGTGCAAGTATGCCGAGTCCGGCGAGGTTGACATCGCCATGGTCTACACCTCGGACGTGTACCGCATGGGCGGTGTCGCCATCTGCTCGGTGGTTCCCAACGACACCCACAAGGCCATTACCTATCCGGGCGCGGTATGCACCGACAGCAAGAGCGCCGAGGCGGCACAGGCCTTCCTCGAGTGGTGCATGACCGACGAGGACGCCAACCAGATTTGGGAGAAGTGGGGCTTCGAGCTCGCCCAGAACTAAGGCATTCGCGGTAGAATAACTACGAGCTGCAAAGCGCGTCTTAGTACGCAAGGGCATCTCGTCGGACGGGCGGGGCGCAAAGCCTCGCCCGTCTGGTGTGCAAGAGGTCAATGAGAGTGGTGGCTATGGAAACAGCGAAAGCGGCCGGCGTGAGGCGATTTGCGACGGGGCTCGCGGCTTCGGTGCTCAGGGCGGTTGCAGCTGCGATTCTTGCAGGCGGGATGCTGGGGGCCTGCATGGTCGTGGCACCCTCTTCGGCTTGGGCTGCCGATGCGGAGCAGGCTGTCCAAGATGCCGAGATAGACATCTCCGCTGACGGCGATGCGGCCCGCATGGAAGGCTGCGACTTCGCTGTGGAGGGCTTCGAATGTTCGCGCACGGGATCCGCGCGCGACATCGACGGCCTCAGCTACGGCTACACCTACCGGCTTTCAGGCACCGACCGCGTGGCTGTCGTCAACACGGCCGACTACGCCGTGCTCTTCATTCCCCGGACGGTGGCCGACGAGTTCGGCATCGAGGACGAGGGCAGCTCTCAGGTGCAGGAAATAAAGACCTACTTGGCGGCCCTGGATGAGAACTTCTCCACGGGGGTGAACCCGCTGGCGAGCCAAGAGGAATGGAAGGTGCTCATTGCTGATGCGGAAGGCACTGAGGGAGCATCGCTCGCCGTGGGCGACGTGGTATTCACCTTCGGACGCGAGATCTCGGAGGGCCGCTTCTACGTGACCATCGAGGGTCCCGACGACGCTTTTGACGTGAAGAGCGAGGTGCGACCGTCCCAGATGGACAGCGGGCGCCTCGTGCCAGCGGAGGGCGCCGTCATCGCCCAGAAGGACGGCCCGCTTGAGCAGTTGGGGGAGTTTCTCGCCACCATGGACTACTCGCCTTTATGGGTGACGCTCAAGACCTGCGGCGTGGCCATTGTGTTCGTGTTCTTCCTGGGGCTGGCCGCCGCATATTTCACGCTGCGCATCTCGAAGCGCGCCCAGGATATCTTCGATACCATCTTCACCATTCCCATGGTGCTGCCGCCGACGGTCTGCGGCTTCCTTCTGTTGTCGGCGCTCGGGCGCAACACGGCCTTCGGGCGCTTCTTCCAGGAGATCGGATTCCCGCTCGTGTTCAGCTGGCAGGCCACGGTCATCGCTGCGGTGGTGGTGGCCTTCCCGCTCATGTACCGCAGCGCGCGCGGCGCCTTCGAGAGCCTTGATCCGAACATGCTCGATGCCGCCCGTACCCTCGGGTGGTCCAACGGACGCATCTTCGTGCGGCTCATGCTGCCGCTCGCGTGGTCGTCCATCGCCTCGGGCACGGTGCTCGCCTTCGCTCGCGCCTTGGGCGAGTTCGGCTGCACGCTGTTTCTGGCGGGCAACCAACTGGGCAGCACCCGCACCATCCCCATTGCCATTTACTTCGAGTGGATGAACGGCAACACCGAGGCCACCTGGTTCTGGACGATCGTGCTTTTGGTGTTCAGCTTCCTCGTCATTTTGTTCATCAACCTATGGAGCCGGCATACCACGCGCTATCGCCAGAAGAGCAGCCACGAGGGGCGCTCGCCCAAGCCGCGGAGAAACGACACGCGGGGCGGCGGCCGAAGGAGGAGCGCAAAGGGCCTTCGGGAGGACAGTGCCGGAAGTGCCGACGTTCTGGGAGAGGGGGTGGCCTAGATGAGCCTGGACGTGCGCATCAAGAAGAGCTTCGGCGACTACACCCTGGACGTGGCTTTTGCGGGCGGCGATGAGACTTTGGGCTTTCTGGGGGCCTCCGGGTGCGGCAAGAGCCTCACGCTGCGCTGCATCGCGGGCATCGAGACGCCGGATGCGGGCCGAATCGTTGTGAACGGCAAGGTGTTCTTCGATTCCGAACAGAAGATCAACCTGACGCCGCAGCAACGTAAAACGGCCCTTCTGTTCCAGAACTACATGCTGTTTCCCAACCTGACGGTGGCGGACAACATCGGCGCGGGCATCGGGCGCGAGGTGCCGAAGGCGGAACGGGAGCGCATCGTCTCCGAGGAGCTGGAGCGTTTCGGCCTGCGCGGTTTCGGGCAGCGCTATCCGGCCCAGCTCTCCGGTGGCCAGCAGCAACGCGTGGCCCTGGCCCGTATGCTGGCGGCGCGGCCGGGCATCCTCATGCTGGACGAGCCCTTCAGCGCCCTGGACTCTCACTTGAAAGGGGTTCTCGAGCAGAACCTCGTGAGCCTGTTCGAAGCTTTTGAGGGAACGATCTTATATGTGAGCCACGATATCGACGAGTCGCTGCGGTTCTGCGACCGCATCGCGGTGGTGGATGCCGGGCGCATCGTGGAGATGGATCGGGGGCGGGAGCTGGTGAACCGTCCGCAGTCGGTGGCGGGGCTGAAGCTGTCGGGCTGCAAGAACGCTCCGGCGGCGGAGTACGCCGGGCCGCACGCGGTGCACGTCCCCCCGTGGGGCATTGACGTGCATACGGCCCAGGAAGTGCCGCGAGATGTGAAGTGCCTGGGCCTTCGCGCCTTCTATGTGGAGAGGGCGGAGGGCCCCGGCGAGAACTGCTACCGCGTTCGCGTCGATCGGGTGAGCGATGCCCGCTTCGAGCGCATGGCGCTTCTGGGCTTTCTCGATCGCGACGATGCGGATGGCGCCGCTGTCGCCTTCGAGACGAACGAGATGAGCTACCTGCACCAGCATATGTTCTGGCGCGTGAGCATGCGCGAAGGCGTTGCGTTGCCGGAGGTGGGGGAGAGGCTGTGGGTGCGCATCCCTCCGGACAAGGTGTATCTGGTGAGTCGATAATTCCACTCATCAAAAAGTGCGAGCAAAAGCGCAGGTAAAACGGGTCACTCACCCAGCCTGCGTGAGATTTTTGCGCCCATTTTCTCAATTTCAGGCAGTCTGCGGGTAGTCGTTTTCAATCCCAATCGCCTATAGTTCCGACCCGTGGAACCGCTTCGAAAACCTCCGAGACATAGTTGGTGCGAGGAGGCGAAGCGGCAAAGAGGAGAACCAAATAGGTAAGAGGGGAGGGTCGCATCCGCTGCGATGCGAAGCATGCATGGCTGATTTTGAAACCCGCGAAATGCCGCGAGACGATTCCCAGGAGCGCGAGGAGGCAGCCGCCGAGGCGGCGATGGATGTTGCCGCGCTCGCTGCTGACGATTTGCCCGACGCCGCCGAACTCACCTTCGAGGAGAAGCTCGCGGAGCTGAACCGCACGGTGATGCGTCATCCCTTGAACCGCGAGATCCTGTACAAGACCCTCGCCTTCTGCGCCGAGGAGCGCCCGCTTCGCGAGGCGGAGGACTTCATCGCGGCGCTCCCCCAGTTCGAGCGCGCCACCCAGAACCAGTTCTATATGCTGATGTCCCTTGTTCGCTCTTACGGCCTCGACATGATCGAGCGCGACGAGGACGGCAACCGCGTTTTGCCCGAGCAGAAGGAGGGGCTCTCCGAAGACGAGGTCGACGATCTCGTGGCCGAGATCTCGTTCAAGAGCACGGATGTGGGCGACTGGTTCGTCGATTACAACAAGCCGTCCGCGCGCCTCGTGGATCTGCTTCATCTTGTGCCCGAACGCACCGATACCTACATCGAACTTTTGGAATTCGTCGAGGCGGCCCCGCGCCCCTACGGGCAGATCGAGGAGCTGCTCTTGGGCAGGCCCGCTCTTCAGACGGTGATCGACGGTCGCGTCGAGACCATGCAGCCGTCGGTATTTGTGGACAAGCTCGAGCGCGCTGGCGCTCTGGTTTGGAAAGAAGGTTGGACGTTGACCGAGGAGGGAAGGGAGTTTCTGGAAGATCTGAAGGTGAACGGACAAGCGTAATCACGTGTAAGCAAGAGGAGAGGAAGACAATATGTCAAAAACGAATTTGACACGTCGCAGCTTCGTCAAAGTGTCCGCTCTCGCGGGCGCGGCCGCTGCGGTGGGCGCCTCCATGGCCGGCTGCATGCAGGAAGCTGCGCCGGAAGAGGAGCTCGCCGGCACCGGCGAGGCGGGCGTCTCGAGTACCGAGGGCCTGACGAAGATGCGCACGAGCTGCCATGGCTGCATTCAGATGTGCCCGGCCATCGCCTACCTGAAGGACGGCGTGGTCGTGCGGCTCGAGGGCGATCCGGAGGCCCCGGTGTCCCGCGGCAGCCTCTGCATCAAGGGCCTCAACCAGCTGCACACCATGTACAGCCCGCGCCGCATCCTGCACCCCCTGCGCCGGGCCGGCGAGCGCGGCGAGAACAAGTGGGAGGTCATCTCCTGGGACGAGGCCATCACCGAGGCGGCCACCCATATCAAGGACGCTATCGACCAGTACGGCAACTACGCGTTCTTCGCCAGCGTGGGCGGCGGCGGCTCCTACTCGTTCATGGAGGCCATGACGCTTCCCATGGCCTTCGGCAGCCCCACGGTGTTCGAGCCGGGCTGCGCCCAGTGCTACCTGCCCCGCTGGTCCATGTCGAAGCTCTTCTACGGCGGTGACGACCAGTCGGTGGCCGACAATGCCGTGCAGGAAATCTTCAAGGTGGAGGACAACAAGACCGAGATCGTGGTCATCTGGGGCGCCCAGCCCTCGGTGTCCGAAACGGCCGAGTCGGGCCGCGGCATGGCCGAGCTGCGCGCCGCCGGCGTGAAGACCGTGGTCGTGGACCCGAACTTCTCGCCCGACGCCGTGAAGGCCGACGTGTGGCTGCCCGTGCGCCCCGGCACCGACACGAAGCTTCTGCTCTCGTGGTTCCGCTACATCTTCGAGAACAAACTCTACGACGAGGAGTTCACGAAGTACTGGACGAACCTGCCCTTCCTCATCGATCCGGACACCAAGCTGCCGGTAAAGGCCCAGGAGTTGTTCCCCGATTTCCAGCAGACGACGCCCGAGAACACCCCGGCCTATGTGTGCTTCGATCTGAAGACCAACGCCGTGGCCCCCTTCGAGTACTCCGCCCCGGCCGACTCGGCCGTGGACCCGGAAATCTTCTGGACTGGCGACTTCAACGGCAAGACCTACAAGACCGCCGGCCAAATCTACCGCGAGGAGGCCGAGCCCTGGACGCTCGAGAAGACGGCCGAGGAGTGCTGGCTTCAGGCCGATAAGATCGAGGCGGCCATCAAGCTCTACGTGGAGAACAACGGCGGCATCGTCAACGGCGTGGCCTCCGACATGACCGAGTCGGCCTCCCAGGTGCCGCTCGGCTGCATGGGCCTGGACTCCATCATGGGCCGCATCAACAAGCCTGGCGTCACCATGACCAAGAAGGCCTCCGGTGTGTTCGGTCCCACCGGCGAGGTTGCCGCGCCGACGCGCCCGCTCACCTACAACAACGGCTTCGACGGCATGTTCTCCGATATGTACGGCGTGGGCGCGGTCATCGGCATGTCCGATGCCGAGAACGAGGCGCGCATCAAGGAGCTGGGCGAGGCCATGCCCGATTCCCAGAAGACCCTGAACAAGCTGCTGCAGGACCGCCTGGGCATGAAGGATCACAAGGGCCTCTACGCCTGGTGCCACTCCCACATCCCCACGGTGCGCAACGCCATCGCCACCGGCGAGCCCTACAAGCCCCGCGTGTGGTTCGACATGTCCGGCAACAAGCTGGCCATGCTCGGCAACGCCAAGTCCTGGTACGAGGTGTTCCCTGAGGTGGACTACATCATCGGCCAGTACCCGATGCTCACCTCCTTCCACATCGAGGCGTGCGATCTGGTCTTCCCGCTGCGCGAGTGGCTGGAGGAGCCCATGGTGAACATGAGCCAGCTGGATACCCAGTGGCTGCAGAACGAGTGCGTGCACATTGGCGAGACCGTGTCCCACTCCATCCCGGCCGCCCAGGTGGTGGAGAAGTGCCGCGAGCTGTGGGGAGGCCACATTCCCGGCGGCCTGGAGCTCGGCGAGGGCACGGCCTACCTGGGCAGCCCCACCGAGGCCGCCGTCAAGCAGGGCGTGGCCGACACGCTCGGCGCCCCCGACTGGGAGACGCTGCAGGCCAATGTGGACGAGTACGTGCCGCACGTCACCCCCGACTACTGGAAGTACAACCAGCATGAGGAGATCGCCGACGACGGGTTGCCCGCGGGTTTCGGCACCGAGTCGCGCAAGGTGGAGACCTACTGCCAGATCCTGCTGAAGCTGGCGCGCAACGGGTATCCGTTCTGCTATCCCGAGCCCCAGGAGGCCTGCGAGGACTACAGCCCCATCTGCGTGCCCATCGAGCCGGTGGAGAGCCCGTACGAGGGCATGCCGGGCTACGATCCCGAGTACCCGTTCGTGCTCACGAGCGGACGTGTGCCCTACTTCCACCACGGCACCATGCGCCATGCTCCCTTCAGCCGCGAGCTGTTCCCCTGCGCCGAGATCCGCATCAACCCGGCCAGCGCCAAGGAGCTCGGCATCGAGCACATGGATTGGGTCAAGGTCACCAGCCGCCGCGGCGAGGTGCATGCCCGCGCCTATCTGACCGAGGGCGTGAATCCCAAGACCGTGTGGATGGAGCGCTTCTGGAACCCCGAGTGCTACGACGCCTCTCAGGCCAACCCCACCGGCGGCTGGCGCGAGTGCAACGTCAACGTGCTCACCAAGAACGACGCCCCCTTCAACGAGGTGTACGGTTCCTATACCAACCGCGGCTTCACGGTGAAGATCGAGAAGTCCGAGCGTCCTGCCAACATTTGGGTGGAGGCCGAGGAGTTCGAGCCCTTCATGCCCACTCAGGAAATGCTCGCTGAAGCCCAGACGAAGGATGTGTTCTAATGAAAAATACGCTTGTCATCGACCTGGACCGCTGCTCGGGCTGCGACTCCTGCGTGGCCGCCTGCAAGATGGAGAACCAGATGAACCTGGGTGTGGTGCGCAACCACGTGTCGGCCGTGGGCCCTGTGGGCACCTTCCCGGACATCGAGATGTACTGGCTGCCCATGCAGTGCCAGCAGTGCGAGAATCCCGGCTGCATCGAAGTGTGCCCCACCGGCGCCTCCTACCGCGACGAGGAGACCGGCATCGTGCTCGTGAACGCCGAGGATTGCATCGGCTGCGAGAGCTGTCTGACGGGCTGCCCCTACGGCGTGCGCCAGCTGAACCCGAAGACCAACACCATCGAGAAGTGCACGCTGTGCTTCCAGCGCAAAAACGACGAGAACTGGGTGCCGGCCTGCGTGCACAACTGCTGCTGCGGCGCTCGCACCTTCGGAGACTTGGACGATCCGAACTCCGAGGCCGCGAAGGTCGTGGCCGCCGCCGGCGAGAACGCGCACTACCTGTTCGATCCGGCCGACCTGCATCCCACGACGGTCTACATCCTCTCGGAGAAGACCGCCAAGTGGCAGGAGGAGCCCGTCGAGGTCACCCGCTACGAGAAGAAGTAGCCATTTTGCGTGAGGGGTGCGCTTGCGCCAGCCCGTAGGTGCGCCCCTCGGTTTTCGGTTGCCCCGACCGTCGCTCCCTCCCTTTTGGCGGTCGGGCGCTCTTGCGGGTTCGCAGTTTGAACCCGCAGGACGGGGGCTGCTGCTTTGGTGCGCCGGTGCGCCGCTTTTTCGAGGTCGCAGTTCCTGTCCTGCGGAGCGCTCTGGCGCTACGCGGTTTGTGCCCAACGAGGACGGGCGAGTCTGAGAGGAGAGGGGATACATGGTAGATGAGATGAGCGTCGCTGCGGCCGATGAGGCTGTGGTGACGGAGGACATGATCGCGGCCCTCAAGGGTCGCGCGGCGTTCTACGACCTTTTGGCGGCCATCTACTTCCGGCCGTTGACGGCTGAGCAAATCGATAACATCGCCGAGATGGATTGGTCGGAATATGCCGATGTGAACGAGCTGTTCGCCGACGGGGTGAACGATATCACGCGCTATTTGCGCAAGCGGAACTCCGGCACGCGCCAGGCGCTGGCCGTGGACTTCACTTCCGCCTTCGCCGGAACCTCCTCGTGGAAGGGCCGCTACGCGGTGCCCTACGAGAGCGTGCACACGAGCGAAGAGGGGCTCATGTTCCAGGACGCCTACCACGAGGTTTTCCAGCTGTACAAGGCCAACCACGTGGCCAAGGCCGAGGGCTACGACTTCCCCCACGATCACCTGTCGTTCATGTGCGAGTTCCTCGTGGTGCTCTCGGATCGCATCATTGCCGCCCTTGAGGCCGGCGACGACGCGGAGGCCCTGCGTCAGGTTCGCACGTCCCGCGCGTTCCTCGCCGACCATATCCTCTCGTGGTTCGACACGTTCCAGGATCTGGCGCTTCTGCTTTTGGAGACGCGCTTCTATCGGGGCGTCTTGAAGATTTCCAAGGGTTTCTTCCTCGAGGACGCCGAGCTTTTGGATGCTATCGCCGTCGAGCTCGAGCAGCGCCTCGAGGTGCGAGAGGAGAGGTAACATGGACTTCGCGGTCATTCTCATTGCCACCATCGTCGGCTGCTTCGCCCTGCGCAATCCTCTGAAGGCGCTTCCGGTCGCGTTCTACGCCGCCGCCATCGCCATCGACGTCGTCTACGTGTACGGAGTGTTCTTCGGCCTGCCGCGCGCCATCTGGAGCCCGCTGTTCGTCCTCATTCAGAAGTGTGAGCTGTCGCTGGCCCTGTTCGTGGTCGTCATGTTCATCGGATGCCTGAACCGGGGCGGCCGCGCCTATCATTGGCTGAAGCCCGTGCGCAGCGAGCTGTCCATCGTGGCGTGGTTCCTCTCGCTCGGGCATATGGCCGTGTATCTGGAGAGCTACCTGCCGCGCCTTCTCGGCGGCGGCGAGATCGGGGGCAACGTCATGGGCGCCTTCGTTTTGGCGGTCGTGCTGCTCGTGCTGCTCGTCGTGCTCGGCGTGACGTCGTTCGCCTTCGTGAAGCGGCAGATGTCCACGGCCTCGTGGAAGAAGGTGCAGAAGCTGGCCTACCCGTTCTTCGGGCTGGTGTACGTGCACCTGCTGCTGATGCTTTTGCCCTCGGCCCTGCACGGCGGCCTCGCCGCGCAGGCCTCGGTGGCCGTGTACTCGGTGGTGTTCGTCGGCTACGCCCTCTGCCGCGTGGGCCGCGCCTTGGCGGACAAGCGCGCCGAGGATGCCGTGTCCGCATCCAACGACCTGACTCCCGCCATCTCCGACGAACCGGAAATGGTATCGTAGGCCCATCGGATCACATCGAGGAGCGCTCGGCTGTCGCTGGGCGCTCCTTGCGCTAGGGAGGGCAGTGATGGCCGAGACGAAAAATTTCATGGCGAAGCTCGTGCGAACTTGGCCGGCATTGCCGTACATGGCCTTGGGAGTTCTGCTGGCTTCGGTCTATATAGCCAGCTCGGGAACGGCATGGCTGTCTGATAGCGAGACCAACGGCGGAAACCTTTCGGTGCTGACAGTGACCATGAGCCTGTCGGCCGGCGGCCTCATGCTGCTGTCCACGTTCGCGGTGTCGCGGGTGCGCTCGTGGCTCGAGCGCCCGACGGCGTGCCTCTGGGCGGGGGCGGTCTCCTCGCTCGGCGCTCTCATCGTCATACTCATCGGCCCCTATTATTTGTCACCGGTGCTGCCCTATTTCGTTATCCGCTCGCTCTTCTTCATTGGCGGCGTACTTTTCGGTGTGGGCCTCGGGGCGATCGCCCTGCGTTGCGGGCAGCTCTACGGTGCGCTTCCGCCGCGCCAGGTCATCCTGTACGTGGCCTACTCCCAGTTTGTCGTGGGAGCCTCCTTCTTCGTTGTGCTGGGATCACCCGCCTGGGCACCGGTTCCCGGCGGTCCCAGCTTGGCGGGCATGGCCGCGTTCGTACTGCTGCCTTTGGCGGCCGGCATCTTGGCGTCGTTCTCCCGCTATATCGAGCAGCCGACGCCCACTCTCGTGCGCGACCATTCGCGCCGGTCGCTGCCGAAATCGTTCTGGAAACTTCTGGCCGTCGTCTTTGTGTTCTCTTGCATCGTGTCCTCGGTGTACGCGTCCACGGTGGCGGTCTCCTCCATTGAGACGACACTGTCCGGCTCGCGTCTCGTCATGCTCGCGCGCATGCTTCTGGCGTTGGTTTTGGCGGTGGTGGCCGTGGGCACCGAGGGGGATCGACTCAACTTCGGGAAGCTGTACTCGGTGGTGATGGTGGCCTCCGTGGCGCTTGTCGCCTGCCTGCCTTTGGTGACGGTGCTGCATACCGTGCTCGCCCAGGTGGTGTCGCTGTCCAGCGTCGTGTTCGAGTTGTTCCTGTGGTGCATTCTCGCCTTTATCGTATTCCAGCGGCGCACCTCCGCGGTCATCGTGTTCGGTTACGGCTACGGCGCCTACCAGCTCGGCAACGGCATCGGCTGGCTCTTCGGGGCGCAACTTCTGGGGACGCTGTTCGGCGCCGTCGGCGAGGCCTTCGCCTATATGATCATGGCGCTCATTGTGCTCGCTTGCGCTTTCCTCATCTTCTCGGAGCGCGAGTTCGACCGGCTCTTCGCGCCGGGGGAGGAGGGCGCCCCTTCGCTCGACGAGCTGCTGATGAGGGATCTTGCCGCCGAGAGCGAGGGTTCGGCCCGCGAGGACGAACCGGTGCGCAAGGGACTCTTCGGTTTGGCGATCGAGGCTTTGGCCGCAGACTACCAGCTCTCGCCCCGGGAGACCGACGTGCTGCGCTGTCTGGCCATGGGCTACAACTCGTCCACCACGGCGAGCAAGCTCAGCATCTCCTGGAACACGGTGCGCACCCATACGCGCAACGTCTACGGCAAGCTGGGCGTTCATTCCCAGCAGGAGCTGATTGCCATGGTGGATGACGTCACGGCGGGTGAGGGATAGCGCGTCCCTCGGTGCTGATTGCGATTTATTTCGAGTTCGCTATAATGAGCAGTCAAAACACGTTATGAGGGGTTGACTTGAAAGATTCGCATGGTCGCACTATCGATTATCTGCGCATATCGCTGACGGATCGCTGCAATTTCCGCTGCGTCTACTGCATGCCCGAGGAGGGCGTGTGCGCGATGTCCCATGACGAGATCCTGCGCATCGAGGAGATCGAGCGGTTGGTGGCCGTGGCCGCTGGGATTGGCATTCGCTCGGTCCGTCTCACGGGGGGCGAGCCTTTGGTGCGCAAGGGGGTGGTCGATCTGGTCGATACCATCACCGGTATCGAGGGCATCGAGAACGTCTCCATGACCACCAACGGGGTGCTTCTGCCCCGTATGATTGATGACTTGAAGGCGGCGGGGCTCTCGCGCGTGAATATCTCGCTGGATACGCTTGACGCCGACCAGTTCCACGAGATCACGCGCACGGGACGATTGGAGGACACCCTTGCCGGCATCGACGCGGCGCTCGCCGCAGGGCTCAATCCCGTGAAGGTGAACGCCGTGGCCGTGCGCAGCCTGAACCAAGACTTTCTGGAATTCGCGAAGCTCTCCATCGATCGGCCGCTGCACGTGCGCTTCATCGAGTACATGCCCGTGGGGGATACAAGCGTCGATGCCGGCACGGGCTGGGGCAAGGACGATGTCATCCCCTCCGAGGAGCTGTTCGACATCATCAACGAGCGGGCCGCCGCTGCGGGGCTGCCCGCGCTTCGCCCGGCCGGGGCGACGAAGCCTCTGGGCTGGGGGCCGGCCCGCTACTTCGAGTTCCCCGACGCGCTGGGCACCGTGGGCTTCATCAGCCCCTTGTCGCGCCACTTCTGCAGCGAGTGCAACCGCCTGCGCGTGACCGCCGACGGCAAGGTGCGCCCGTGTTTGTTCTCGGATACCGAGTACGATGTGCGCACGGCCCTGCGCGAGGGCGATGACGCCGCAGTGCGCGACGTGCTGCTGACGGCTCTCGGCGCCAAGCCCGACGACCACCATGACAAAGTGGGCACCGACCGCAAGATGAGCCAGATTGGCGGCTAGCGTTCTTCTGGGCTGTCCGGGCCCGCGCTCGGGGCAAGGGCGCCGTGCTCAGACAGTCCTCGCTTGGTGGAACAGCCCACTGGGCTGTTCCAGTCGCTGCGGAACTCCGCGCGGACCCTCGACCCGAGCGCGAACCCTCCTCTTCCAAGAATGCCTTCCGAACCTGCTAGAAAGGAATTGCAATGACCGAGCAGCTGACCCATATCGACGAGAACGGCGACGTGCGGATGGTGGACGTATCGCAGAAGGCCGACACCGAGCGCGTGGCCGTGGCCGAGGGCTTCATCGCCATGAACCCCGCCACGCTTGCGCTCATCGTGGAGGGCAAGGCCGCCAAGGGCGACGTGCTGGCCTGCGCGCGCGTGGCGGGCGTCATGGCCGCCAAGCAGACGAGCAGCCTCATCCCCATGTGCCACCCGCTGAACATCACGAAGGCCAAGGTGGAGTGCGCGCCGGTGGAGGCGGGCGAGCGCGAGGACGGCCGTGTGGGCATCCACGTGACCACTACCTGCGGCGTCACCGGCAAGACCGGTATCGAGATGGAGGCCCTCACCGCCGCGAGCGTGGCGTGCCTCACGGTGTACGACATGTGCAAGGCCGTGGACCGCGGCATGGAGATCATGGACGTGCGCCTGCTGAAGAAGGACGGTGGCAAGACCGGCCTCTGGGAGCGCGAGGCTTAGCGCGCCGCAAAAAGACGCCGCCTGCTTTCGGGAGCCAGGCGCCCCTTCGACGGTCGAGGTCGAAGGGGCGCCGTGCATCCGGGGAGGAGCTAGCGGGATTCCTCTTCGGAGAACTCGCCTTCAAGAAACTGCAGGCAACGCAGATCGCCGCGCCGGCAGTGGCCATGAGGCCGACCAGTGCGCCGCCAGCCTCGATGCCGTCCCCGGTCTTCGCCAGCTTCGATCCGTCGGTGCTCCCGGGCGCGGTTCCGCTCCCGCCCGCGCCTTGTCCGGAGCCGTCGGTGCTGCCGGAGTCGCCGGGCCCCTCGGCCGTTGCGGCGGCGAGGGCGGCGGATGCCTTTGGTTGCCGGCAGGCAGATTGAACATTCCCAAAAAACCCATGGACAAGTTTCTGGTCTGTGGCACGATGCTTGTCGAGGGCGTTGCTTTCCGCAATTTGCCATCAGGCGCTTTTCCGATACGAGCGAAGAAAGCGGCCTCGAGGGAGGCCGCTTTCATGCCATAGCTTCTGATTTCGTCCAGGCGGTCGGGTGATCCTGCGTGCGCGCGGGGCCGCGCCCGAGATAATCGGGCGGTCGCCGACGTTTCGCGGAGCGCATCGGCGACCGCGAGCGTGCGGCTCGGCTAGTTCTGCGTGGACAGGAACGTGGGCAGCGTCATCTGCTCGATCTGGTCCTGCAGCTCCTCCAGCTCGTCGAGGTGCTTGTCCTCATCGCGCAAGATGGCCTCGAGGATGTCGCGCGTGGCGTAGTCCAGCACGTTGCCGGCCTGCACGATGGCCTCGTTGTACATCTTGATGGCGGTGAGCTCGGAGGCGTGGTCGTTGTCCACCTGCTGGGGGATGGTGGCGCCGATGTGGATGTCGTCCAGGTTCGAAACGATGGGCGTGCCCTCCAGGAACAGGATGCGCTCGATGAGGCGTTCCGCGTGCTTCATCTCGGTGATCGAGCGCTTCTTGAAGTTCTCGCTCAGGCGCTCGTAGCCCCAGTCTTCGGCCATCTCCGCGTGCACCATGTACTGGTTGATGGCGGCAAGCTCGCTGGCGAGCAGGTCGTTCAGTGTGTCGATGAGTTCGGGATTTCCTTTCATGGCAGTGCTCCTTCTTGTTGACGGGCGGTCAGGGAGGACCCGCCGGACGCCGGCGTCCCTCGTCTTCCAGTTATTGTAGGGGCGTGCTGCGGGATCGGCGGCTCGGTCACGGTACCGTAGGCACGCCGTCGCACGCCCGTCAACTCGCCGCTTGATCGCCCCCGTTCCGGACGGTCCCGCCCGCACCGGCCGTCGTCCCTGCCCGCTCGACTCGCGGCCTTTTTTGAAGACCGTGCGATAAGCGAGCAGGGTATTTGACGGATGTGCTAGAATGTTTGGCCGATAGTGCTCTGTGGAAGGGAAGTATATGTCTGGGCATTCTAAGTGGGCTACAACGAAACACCGCAAGGCGGCGCAGGACGCGAAGCGCTCGGCCTTGTTCTCCAAGCTGTCGCGCATCATCACGGTGGCCGCGAAAGAAGGCGGCGACCCGAACCCTGAGAACAACGCATCGCTGGCTGCCGCCATCGAGAAGGCCAAGGGCTACTCCCTGCCGAAGGACAAGATCAAGACCGCCATCGACAAGGCGTTCGGTTCCGGTAAGGACGCCGCGAGCTACGAAGAGGTCGTCTACGAGGGCTATGGCCCGGCCGGCATCGCCGTGTACTGCGAGGCGCTGACCGACAACCGCAACCGCACCGCCGCCGACGTGCGCAGCGCGTTCTCGCATGCGGGCGGTTCCCTGGGCACCTCCGGCTCCGTGGCGTTCCAGTTCGAGCGCAAGGGCCAGATCATGGTTCCCAAGGAGGTCGAGACCGGCGACAAGAAGAACCCGGTGAAGCCGAACGGCGCCGCGGCCGACGAGGAAGAATTCATGCTCGCTGTGGCCGAGGCCGGCGGCGACGACTACGAGGACGCCGAGGACGAGTGGATCGTCTACACCGGCCCCACCGACCTCATGGCTGTGAAGAAGGCGCTGGAAGAGGCCGGCACCGAGACGAAGGGCGCCGAGCTCACCATGATCCCCACCACGCCCACCCAGGTGAGCGTGTCCGATGCGAAGAAGGTCATGCGCCTGGTGGACAAGCTGGAGGAGCTCGAGGACCTGCAGAACGTCTACCACACCATGGACATCACCGACGAGATCGCCGAGGCGCTCGACGAGTAGGGCTCCGATGGCCTGACGACCGTCGAAACCGTTCGGCACTCTTTCGCGCCCTGCTGCGAGGCTTGATCGGCGAACGATGGATTACTTGAAAGACGCGCTCCCGGCGCGTCTTTTTTTGTGGTAGGATAGCACGAACAAACGTTTGCGAATCGAAGGGAACGGATGGCGCGCACCGAACGGACGATACTTGGCATCGACCCGGGTCTGGCGAACACGGGCTGGGGCGTGGTGGCGCAGAGCGGGCCGCGATTGGCGTGCGTGGCCTACGGCTGCATCTCCACGCCGGCCCAAGCGCCGCTCGCGCGGCGCCTGGGCAAGATACACGAGCAGATGGCCGCCGTCATCAAGCGGTTCGAGCCGACGTGCGTGGGCATCGAGACGGTGTGGTTCGGCGCGAACACGCAGAGCGCCTTCGCCACCGGACAGGCGCGCGGGGCGGCGCTCGTGGCGTGCGCCGAGGGCGACCTGCCGGTGGGCGAGTTCTCGCCCAGCCAGATCAAGCTGGCCGTGGTGGGCGCCGGATCGGCGGACAAGGAGCAGGTGCAGTACATGGTGCGCCAGCTGCTGGCGCTCGAAACGGTGCCGAGCCCCGACCATGCGGCCGATGCGCTGGCGGCCGCCATCTGCTACACGACCCACGAGGGCTTCGCGGCGGTGACCGCCGCGGCAGCATCGGGAGGAGGCGCGCGATGATCGCGTTCTTGAAGGGAAGGTTGGCGGGCAAGACAGCTGCTACCGCGTTCATCGACGTGAACGGGGTGGGTTACGCCGTGGGCATGTCGCAGGCCAGCCTGTCGAAGCTGCCGGAGGCGGGCGCTCCCGTGGAGGTGCACACGTATATGCAGGTGCGCGACGACGCCGTCGCCCTGTTCGGGTTCATGACCGTGGAGGAGAAGGCGCTGTTCGAGCGCCTTATCGGCGTGGGCGGCGTCGGGCCGAAGGTGGCCCTGGCGGCGTTGTCGGTGTTCACGCCGCAGGCGCTCGTCGCGGCCATCGCCGCGCAGGACGTGGCAGCCGTGTCGAAGATACCCGGCGTGGGGAAGAAGACGGCCTCGCGCATCATCCTGGAGCTGAAGGGGTCCCTCGACCAGGGGCTCGCGAGCTTGTTCGACGAGGGCGAGGCACCTGCCGTCCGCGCTGCCGAGCAGCTGCGCGGCGCGCACGAGGCGCTGCTGTCCATGGGCTTCACGGCCGCCGAGGCCGACCTGGCCCTGAAGGGCGCGCCGGAGGGCGTCTCGGACAGCGCCCTCTTGCAGTACGCCCTCAAACGGTTGGGAACCGAGCGCTGACGCGCGCGGGCACGTGTGGTACCTTGGTAGGCGAAGCGACGGACGGGACGGCATGCGAAGTTAGGCGGTTATGGCGCACGACGACATCGAGATAGAGGGCTTGGGCTATGTGGCCGACGGTGCGGGCGCGGCGACGGCGCCGCCGCGCGCCGTGACGGCCGAGCTCACGGAGGACGACCTTGTCCTCGACCGCAGCCTGCGCCCGAAGCGTTTGGGCGACTACCTGGGCCAGACGAAGGTGAAGGAATCGCTCGCCATCCTCATCGAGGCGGCGCGGGCGCGCGGCGACGTGGTCGACCACATCCTGTTCTCAGGGCCCCCGGGCCTGGGAAAGACCACGCTCGCCACCGTGGTGGCCAACGAGCTGGGCGCCAGCATCCGCACCACGAGCGGTCCTGCCATCGAGCGTACCGGCGATCTGGCCGCCATCCTCACGAACCTCGAGGAGGGCGACGTGCTGTTCATCGACGAGATACACCGCCTGAACCGCATGGTCGAGGAGGTGCTCTACCCCGCGCTCGAGGACTTCGCGCTGGACATCGTGGTGGGGAAGGGACCGGCCGCGCGCTCCATCAGGCTCGACCTGCCGCACTTCACGCTCATCGGCGCCACGACGCGCACGGGGCTGCTCACCGGGCCTTTGCGCGACCGCTTCGGCATGGTGTTCCGGCTGGCGTACTACACGCCCGAGGAGCTGGGCTCCATCGTGTGCCGCTCGGCGGCGATCCTCGGGGTTGACATAGCCGAGGACGGCGCGCTGGAAATAGCGCGACGCAGCCGTGGCACGCCGCGCTTGGCTAACCGCCTGCTCAAGCGCGTGCGCGACTGGGCCCAGGTTCGCGGCGACGGCACGATCGACGAGGATGTGGCCGCGCAGGCCCTAAGCTTCTTCGAGGTGGACGCGCTCGGCCTGGACGCCGTGGACAACCGCATCCTGGAGCTTCTGGCCGTGCAGTTCGGCGGCCGGCCCGTGGGGCTCTCGACGCTCGCCTCGGCACTCTCGGAGGACCAGGACTCCCTTGAGGATGTCTACGAGCCCTTCCTCATGCAGCAGGGCCTTATGGTGCGCACCCCGAAGGGCCGCCAGGCCACGCCGCGTGCCTACGAGCACTTGGGTATCGCCCTCCCACCTGCCTGACGACGGCCGGGAGGACCGGCGCAAGCGCCGCGGGGCGCCTCCGGCGCTTCCCGCCAGCCGATTTCGACCTGCGACGAAAGGACGAGCCCCATGCTCGAACAGGACTACCTCATGCGCATCTTCCTGCAGTTCGCCGAGATACTGCGGCGCAGCTGGTTCAAGGCGCGCGACGAGCACGACCCGAAGGCCGCGGCTGACATGCTGGAGAACGCCGTGGGCGACGCCGTGGATATCGACGGCGCCACGCTGTTGTCGCTCGCGCCGGAGTCTATGGCCGCCATCCTGCAGGTATCGGGCACCGACCCGCGCGTCACCGAGTACGTGGCGCGCAGCCTCATGCTGGCGTCCGTCTACCTGCGCGAGGCGGGCGAGGACGCCGTTGCCGACCTGCGGCTTGAGCAGGCGCGTGCACTGGCCGATGCCTACGGGCTCGAGCTGCCCGACGACCCGGCCGAGATGGCGGGCCTGCTGGACGACGTCCCGGAGCCTGCCATCGTCGACATCGCCTCGGCCGACGACCCTCGCTCGCCCTCCGTCGAGGCACCCGAGCGCCCAACCGAGTGACGCAGGCTCGGCTTCTGCCCCGCAGGCTTCCCGTATCCTAGCCGGGCCCTTCGGGCGCCCGCCCTCCCGGCGCCTTGCGCTCCGTGCCGTGCGCCACCGGCATCCGCAAGACCTCGCCGAACCGTGATTTGTTAGATCATGGTGACTCTGTGATGATCGGCGTATCGCGCCCTCATCCGGTTTCGTTCCGCTAGAGTAATCGCCTCGTAATCCCGTTACGGGTCGCCTTCGGAACCTAGAAGGAGAACTCACCATGAAACAGAAGATGCAGCAATGGCTCGTCAGGCCGCAAGGAAAGCTCGGGCCCTTGGGGCTTGTCGTCCTCCTTGTCACCGCGAGCCTGGTGACACCCCTCTCGCTCGACATGTACACCCCTGCCGTGCCCCACATGACGGAGGCTTTCGACACCACGGCAGGCACCGTGAACCTCACGCTTGTGGGATACTTCCTGTTCTTCGCCGTGGGCCTGCTCGTGTTCGGGCCGCTGAGCGACCGCTACGGCCGCCGCCCCGTGCTGCTGGCCGGCGTGGTTACCTATACCTCCGCAAGCGGCCTCTGCGCGCTCGCGCTCGATATCGAGATGCTCATCGTGTTCCGCGTCGTGCAGGCGCTGGGCGCGGGCGCCGTGAGCGCCGTTGCCACCGCCGTGGTCAAGGACGCTTTCAAGGCCGAGAAGCGCGAGGCCATCCTTTCCATCGTGCAGATCATGTTCGTGGTGGGGCCCGTGCTGTCCCCGGTGGTGGGCGCCCTCATCCTGCAGGTGTTCGACTGGCGCATGACGTTCTGCGCCCTGGGCGCCGTGGGCCTGTTCTGCTGCGCGCTCGCCGTGCTGTTCGAGGAGACGCTGCCGCAGGAAGAGCGCTACCGCGGCACCGTGCTCGGCAGCATCGGGCAACTGGGCGCCGTGGCCAAGAACAAGGGCTTCTCCTCGTTCTTGGCCATCGTGGGCCTGTACAACCTTCCGTTCATGGCCTACATCGCCGTGGGCTCCTACGTGTACATCTCGTTCTTCGGCTTAAGCGAGCTGGAGTACAGCGTGTTCTTCGCCGTGGCGGCGCTGCTCACTGCCGCCGGCCCCTTCATCTGGCTCAAGGCCTCCCGCTACGTGAGCGCGCGCCGCTTCACCGGCATCCTGCTGGTTGCGGCTGCGCTCTCGGGCGTGGCCATGCTGCTGGCAGGCGAGCTCTCGCCCGTGCTGTTCTGCCTCACGTTCCTCGTGTTCGCCCTCACGGAGGCCTGCATCCGCCCCTACAGCACGAACATCCTGCTATCCCAGCAGGAAGGCGACACGGGCGCGGCGTCGTCGCTCATCAACTTCGCCCACACCGCCATCGGCTGCGTGGGCATGCTGTTGGCCGTGCTGCCGTGGTCGAGCTATGTGCAGGGCATCGGCGTGCTCATCGTGGCGTCCATGGCCTTTGCGGGCATCGGCTGGATCGCCCTGCTCAAGTCACGGATCCCGCTTGCGGGCATCAACGGCGCCTCGCCGTCCGGGCAGGCGGCTCCGCTTGCCCGGGACGGCCGGCCTGGCCAGGGTGTCGTGGATGCATCCTCTCGCGCGAAGGGGAGTGCCCGGTAGCCAGTGCGTTGCGGCCCGCGGCCTGCGGGCCGGGCAGCGTCGGGAAGCGGATGCGCCGGCCGGCCCTGCTGATACGGTCGGCCGGCCGCGCTGCCCCGCTCTTGCCGCGCCGGCGCGGTCGGCGCCCTGCTTTTCCCTTCTGCGCTTCACCGGGCGGCTGC
>OLND01001671.1_pt1 | contig 22255 bp, 17 predicted proteins | sample 1672031 | NCBI WGS metagenome assembly OLND01 (sample SAMEA3136638, study PRJEB25190) | human gut metagenome | biome: human gut; feature: human-associated habitat; material: faeces | place: Austria | collected 2013 | reverse complement strand
TAATTTTGTCTAAATTTTGGGGTTCACTTCAGAATAAGCAGAGTTCCTCTTACAATTTCATACGAAAGCGAAACAATTCACGTTGGAGAAACTCCGAAATTGAAGATTAATTATGACGGTTTGCAAAACGGAGAAACACCGGAGTCAATTATTACGGATATTGAGGCATTTGAAAAGGAAAACGGTGATTTTAGCGGTTTGTATGCAAGCGAACCGAAACTCTTAGGATTACCTGATGAACTTACACCGGGTACATATGAGCTTACACCTCAATTTACGACAGGTTGTTATGATATAACAAGTGTTTCGGGAACATTGACTGTACTTCCTGCGGAAGATGATAAGCTGACAGAAAAAACAATTACAGCCAACATTTACGTACCGGGCGAACTTAATACACAACTTCCTGGTGTAACGGCATACCTTACAAACGGTTCTAATCCGCTTGGTATAGGCGGTTACGACAAGGTTGCACCGACGACACCTGTAAAGGACAATGCTAAGTTTAAAGTAGTTGACGGAAAAATGCAGGTTACAGTACCTGTTCTAAACCCTGTATTCACATTGCAGGAAATCGGCGAATGCAGTAATGCAACAATAGTCGATATGAAGAAAGACTCTGAAACTTATGCAACGACTGACGGGAGTGTTTCAAGAACAGGCAGAATTACAGAAGTAACTGTTCAGCTAAATGACAACAGCGGTCACTATGTATTTAACAAGTGCACAGAATTCCCGACACTTCTGGGGGTTGATTGGAATGTTCCACTTACATTGGACGTAGATTTTGCAGCGTCATATACGATCGGTGACATTACTGTAGCAGACAATACTGTAACAGTTCCTGTAACTGAAAACTATGACATTGACGCACAAATGGCAGTGGCACTATATGACGAAAACGGCGTTCTTATCGGTGTTCAGACAAAGGTTGTAAACGGCGAAAATGTTACAGTTGAAGAAATTGCCGAAAATCTTGCAAAGACTAAAAAGATTTCAGCTTTTGTTTGGGGAAGTACAAAGACTATGAACTCTTGCGCAGAAGTACAAAGCAAAACAATTTCAGAATAATATTTTAATTCGTTACAGTGGGGAACTCGTTTTCTCCGCTGTAATGGAATTTTTGGAGGTTTATGAAAAATGAAAAATTCTTTGATAAAATCAATTTCAATCGGCGTGGCAACAATGCTTGTCGGTGCATCATTCAGTGCGGTTATGGCTGAGGAAACAACGGCTGAATTTACCGTTACGGCAAACTTATCCGTACCCGGTGAACTTAACACACAACTTCCGGGTGTTACAGCGTATATGACAAACGGAAACAATCCGCTTGGATTGGGCGGATATGAGGCGGTCGCTCCGACAGAACCGGTAGCTGATAACGCAAAACTTACCGTTACATCATCCGGTGCTATGACTCTTGAACTTAATATTCCTAACCCTGTATTTACTTTGCAACAGATAGACGGTTGTAGTAATGCGACTATTGTTAAAGCAATTCGTGATAATGAAATTTATTCTTCGGGTGCGGAAGAACGCGAGGGAAGAATTACTGATGTTACTATTGAATTAAATGACAACAGCGGTGTATATGTATTCGAGGACTGCGTTGAATTTCCGACATTGCTTGGTGTGGATTGGACAGTTCCGCTTACTTTAGAGGTTGACTTGTCAAACGTGACAATTCCGGAAGAAAAAGCTGAACCAACAGAAACACCTGTAACAAGTTACGGTTATGCAGATGAGGAAGAAGAAACACCTGCTCCTGAAGAAACAGAAACACCTGTACCGACAGAAACGCCAGTTGTTTCAGCAACACCTACTGTAGCTCCTACAGTTGCTCCCACAACAGAGCCAACAGTCACACCAACGGTTGCACCTACAACATCACCGACACAAGCACCGATTTCATTCACAGACGTAAAAGATAACGATTGGTTTAAATCAGCTGTTGATTATGTAAGCGGGAATGAATTAATGTACGGTACAACAGATACGGAATTTGCTCCTAATGAAGAAACGACAAGAGGTATGCTTGTTGCCATATTGTACAGAATGACAGGCTCGCCTGAGGTTAGATATGACGGCAGTGAATGGTATGCGGCAGGCAGAACTTGGGCTATGGAAAATGAGATTTCCGACGGTACAAATATGCCAAATAACGTTACAAGAGAACAACTTGTGTCAATGCTATGGAGATATGACGGCTCAAATGAAGTAGAGTCTGATATGTTAAATGGTTTTATTGACAGTAATAAGGTTTCGGATTATGCGGTTAATGCTATGCAGTGGGCACTTGAAAGCGGTATTATAAGCGGTGAAAGCGATACTACTCTAAATCCAAAAGGCAATGCCACAAGAGCACAAATGGCGGCAATGATTATGCGATATAAAAATATAAAGTAATTTGAAAGGAAAATATAATGCATAGAAATAAAAAGTTTAAAAGCATATTTGCTTTTGTATTTGTATTTTCAATAATTATTTCGGCTTTTTCCGGTATCAGCGTAAACGCGAATAATACCTACACGGTGACGGCAAATCTTTATGTACCCGGTGAATTGAATAAGCAGTTGCCGGGTGTTACTGCGTATATGACAAACGGAAATAATCCGCTCGGCATAGGGGGATATGATTCCGTTGCACCAACTTCGCCCGTATACGACAATGCAAAGTTGACAGTAAAAAATGACGGTACAATTATTTTGAATGTTCCGATTCTAAACCCTGTATTCACATTACAAAGTATAGGCGGTTGCAGTAATGTATCTATTTTAGAGGCAAAACGTGATAATGAGGTTTATGCAACAACGGACGGTCGTGCGTCACGAAACGGCAGAATTACAAATCTTGAATTGGAACTCAGTGACAAAAGCGGAAAATATGTTTTTACCGATTGTGTTGAGTTCCCGACATTGCTCGGTATAGATTGGACAGTACCGCTAACGTTGGAAGTGGATTTACCCGACATTCCTGAACCGCAACAACACAGCAGTACATCTTCATCAAGTAATGACAATAATGTAAGTGTGTATTCGGAAGAAACTACTTCAGAGCATACTTCGGAAACAGGTAACAGCGGTGAAGTGAATTATGACAGCTTAAATGCTGCAATACAAACCGTAGAAAGTGCAATAAAAGCAACAACAGTTTCAAAAGACGGCAGTGATGTGGAACCGTCTAAAAAGTGGGTAACGCAAAAAGTTATGGACGAACTTAAATCAAGCTTGAAAACTGCTAAAACTGTGTTATCATCTTCATCACAAGACGAAGTAAATAAGGAAACATCAACTTTAACAGCCGTATATGCGAATTTTCAAAAATCAGAACAAAGCGGTAAAAAAGGCGTATCTGACAGTACAAGTAAAAATGCAAAATTATTAAAAGAGGGCAAATATACTATCAGCGCCAACATTTGGTTTAATAAAGAAGATACGGGATTACCGCTTAATCCTCATATAACGAACGATACATTCCCACCGATGAATCCAGTAGCGAATAATGCTGAACTTACAGTTGCAGCAGACGGAAGTGTAACGGTCGTTATACCGATAGTTATACAAGACAAAGTTATGACTGTCAGAAAAATTGACGGACTTAATTTAAAAGACCAAAAGACAAACGACAGCGGTGCTATAAGTGAAATCACGGTTGATTTGGGTAAATTGGAAGTTTCCGATACAGTCGTTCAAATGCAGTGCAGTGCTGATATTTGGATGGGTGATTTGGCAATGAGTATTTCAGGTTTAGACAAAGAACATACTTGGCCTGCTACATTTGAATTGAATTTATCGGATGTTATGACGGTTGACGGTGAAAAACTTCCGAAAGTTGAATTAGTAATGCTTTCAAATGATGAGGCAACTGCGGCAATGGCGTCAAGAACAGGTGGCAACAATAATGATAACGAAAAAGCAATAAGTGACGGTGAGCATAAAATCAATGTCGAGGCGATAATCGGAATAACAGCCGGAAGTATAATCGTTATTGCACTTATATTGTTCGGATTGTATTTCTATCTTATCAAAATTAAGAAAATGACAATGTTCCAGATACAGTGTTCTGTAAAAAGAGCATTTAACAAAATAATCGGAAGGAGATAGCTTCGGTGAAGAAAAAAGTTATTTCAATATTGCTTGCTATGGCTGTGGCAGTACCGTTCTTATCGGCTTGTCAAACCAAAGACAATACAAAAGAAACCACTCAATACGTTGATACATATGAAAATACGGAACGTCCTATGGGAAGTGCGGAGGCTACCGACGTTAATGTCGGACTTATAATGGGACCGCCGTCAATGGGACTCGGATATTTTATGTCTGAAAATGAAAACGGAAATACATATAATAATTACAATTTTGAAGTTGCGGGAATAGATTATTCCGCTGTTTCGGCGTCTTTGAATGACGGAGATTATGACATAGCGACAGTTCCGTCAAATGTAGCGGCGATATTATATAATAATGACGCTATGAAAGAAGATGTTTCGGTTATAGATATAGGTAATCTCGGACTTTTGTATGTGCTTACAACAGATTCCAATATAAATAAGCTGGAAGATTTAAAAGGCAAGACGGTTTATTCAATAGGAGAGGGCGGTCCTCCGGAGTATACGTTTGATTTTTTGCTTGACAAATACAATCTTACAAATGACGTAAACTTTTCATTCAGACCTACTCCGTTTGAAGTGGTAAACCTTTTGCAACAGGAGGAAGGTGCGGTAGCACTTTTGCCGCAACCGTTCGTTGAAGTGGCAAAAATGCTTGTACCGGGACTTCGCGAGGCTATTGACGTTACGGCGGCTTGGGATAAGCTGAATATGGATAGCGGGGCGGGATCTGTTACAACCAGTGGTAAGAAGTGAATTTTTGGAAGAACATGAACAAGCCGTAATTGAATTTTTGAAAATGGCGAAAAAGTCAACAGACTATTGCTTAAAAAATGTAGATGAGGCGGCAGAGTGGACTGAGAAATACGAAACATTCCTAAATCCAAATATTGCAAAAACGGCGATACCTAAGTGCAATATATGCACTGTAACGGGCGAAAGTATGAAAGAAAAACTATCGGGATTTTTGGAGATAATCTATAATTCAAATCCTGACGCAGTCGGCGGAAAATTGCCCGGTGATGATTTTTATTATATGCCTCCGGAGGATATTGATTAATGGATGTATTACTTAATCGGAACAAATCAAAATTTACGGTAAAAAAACTTCTGATAATCTTGTTTTGGCTTATACTGTGGGAAGTTGCGGACAGAGTTGTAAATAACCGAATTATCTTATGCGGACCTATAAGTATTATTTCATCACTGATAAATCAAATTACAAAAAGCGACTTTTTGTCAATTTGCGGTGCGTCATTCGTCAGAATTTCGGTAGGTTTTCTATTGTCGTTTGCACTTGGTTTTTTGCTTGCAATAGCGGCATATAAATTCAAATTGCTTAAAGAATTTTTAGAGCCTGTTATGACAATGCTAAAAACAGTGCCTATGGTTTCGTTTGTAATAATGCTTTTGATATGGGTTGGCAATCAAGCACTTACAATTTATTTATCGTTTTTAATCGTATTGCCGATGATATACACGAATATGCTTGCGGGACTTGAAAGTGTGGATAAAGAAATGCTTGAAATGGCAGAAGTGTTTAATATGTCGGCATGGCGAAAATTTATGTACATATACCGTCCTGCATTTATGCCGTTTTTGCTTAGCAGTTGTAAAATATCACTCGGTATGAGTTGGAAGTCGGGTATAATGGCAGAGGTTATAGGCACGCCTAAGCCGTCAATAGGACGTGAAATGTATGCGGCGAAATCATATCTTCAAACGGCGGATTTATTTGCGTGGACTATCGTGGTTATTATTTTGAGTTTGGTATTTGAATTGATATTTATGTTTGTTTTAAGCCGTATGGCAAAGCCTATGGGTAAGTTCGTAGGTAAGGAATAGAAAAGGAGAGAAGAAATGCTTGAAATACAAGGTATTAATAAATTCTTTGGCGAACATAAGGTTTTAAAAAATGTAAATACCGTCTTTGATGACGGCGGTATTTATTGCCTTATGGGTGCGTCCGGTATGGGAAAGACAACTCTTTTAAGAATTATTCTCGGACTTGAAATAAAGGACAGCGGTGAGATAATCGGAGTAAATAAAGATGAAATATCCGTTATGTTTCAGGAAAACCACCTTTGCGAAACTCTTACACCGATTGAAAATTTAGCTTTGGTATGCCCTAAGGATATAACAAAAAAAGAAATACAAAAAAGTCTTGAAAAGATACTTCCGTCAGAGTGCTTGAAACAGCCTGTTTCGGAATTGTCAGGCGGTATGAAAAGACGAGTGGCTTTGTCAAGAGCGGTTATATATCCGAGTAAATTGGTTATTTTTGATGAACCGTTTACGGGATTGGACGTTGAAACAAAAAAAGAAGTAATCTCATATCTTTTGCAAAACCAAAAAGGCAGAATATATATAATTGCAACGCACGGCGAAAGTGATGCACAAATGCTTGGAGCAAAGAGAGTTGAACTTGCTAATATATCGGAAAATGACGGAGGAGAATTTTAATGTACAGATTGGGACTGGATATAGGCTCATCAACGATTAAAGCGGTATTGATGAGAGATGACGTGATAGAACAGGCTGAAATTGTACATCACTACGGCGATTTGCTAAACGGACTTGTAGAGATATTTACAAAAATCAAATTCAATGATGTCTGTAAGATGTATGTTACAGGATCAAACAGTCGTATAATGGAGGATATGTTGCCGAACAAATATTTTCTCGGCGATATACCTGCCATTGCGGAGGGTACAAAATTCTTATGTCCTACGGCAAAATCCGTTATAGAAATCGGCAGTCAGTCGGCAAGGTCATAACGAATTTAGACAATCAAACACCAGAATTTTCGGTAAACGAGCATTGTGCAGGCGGTACTGGCTCATTCTTTGAGGACCAAATGTCAAGGCTAAAGCTGAATATTGAAGACTATTCGACAATTTGCGAAAATGCAAAGAGTATACCGAGATTATCTGGCAGATGTGCGGTGTTTGCAAAGACGGATATTATTCACCGTCAACAAGAGGGTGTTGATACGGCAGATATTTTGCTTGGACTTTGCTATGCGATGATACGAAATTACAAGGCGGTTATAGTAAAAAATCTTCCTGTAAAAAAGGATGTTGCTTTCAGCGGCGGTGTTACGAAAAATATCGGTGTAATCAGAGCGATAAAGGATATTTTCAAACTTGACGACAATGAATTGATTATAAGTGAATATGCAAACTATTCAGGTGCGGTAGGTGCGGCGGTGAAGTCGGAATATGAAATTTCGATGAAAGAATTAAAGTTAAAGTTAGATAAAAACAATGAAAACAGAAATAAATTGCATAGGCTAAAGCCATTGAAATTATCGGACGGTACAAAAAATTCAGAGCCGAGTGTAACAGGTAAAATACCCACCGAGGGTTGTGCTTTAGGAATAGACATAGGATCTACAAGTACAAATTTGGTGCTTATAGACAGTGATAAAAAACTTGTTGATTTTCAATATCTCAGAACAGGCGGTGACAGTGAGAATGCCGTCAAACGCGGACTTGACAGTATAAAGAAACGTTTCGGAGATGTCAAGTTTATTTCGGTCGGTGTAACAGGCTCGGGACGTGACAGAATAGGTAAGCATATCGGTGCTGACACAATTAAGGACGAAATAACCGCTCAAGCAAAAGCCGCAGCATTTGCAGACAGTGAAGTTGACACAGTATTTGAAATCGGCGGACAGGACTCAAAGTATATATCAATAAAAAACGGTGAAGTTGCCGATTTTCAGATGAATAAAATTTGTGCCGCCGGTACAGGTTCGTTTGTTGAGGAACAGGCGGCAAGAATGAATATTCCGATAAGTGACTTCGGAGCGATGGCACTAAGGGCAAAAGAGCCTGTTGACTTGGGCGAAAGGTGTACGGTTTTTATTGAAACCGCTATAGCCTCCGCAGTTGCACAAGGTGCAAAACAAGAGGATATTGCAGCCGGGTTATGCCACTCGATTATAAAAAATTATCTTCACAAGGTAGTGGGAAAAAAGCCTGTCGGCGAACATATAGTTCTTCAAGGCGGTGTTAATTACAACATCGGAATAATCGCGGCATTCCAAAGTGCGTATGGCGATAAATTAACGGTGTCACCGTATTTTTCAATAAGCGGTGCACTCGGAGTTGCATTGATTGCATTGGAAGAAATAGGCGATAAACAGAGTACATTTAAAGGTTTTGACAATACAAACATACAAGAAAAAACAGAAACTGAAAATACGGAAATAAAGCAGAACATCACGTTTTATAAAAAGACAAGAGAATTACTTTTGAAAAATTATAATCCTCAAATTGACCCCAAAAAGAAAACCGTAGGAGTACCTATGGTACTTATTCTACATAAATTTTTCCCGCTTGTAAATGAATTTTTCAAAAATCTCGGCTTTAACGTGGTTGTATCAGATTACACAACCGAAGAAACAATCCGCTTATCACAACAATACGCACAGGGTGAAACGTGTTATCCGATAAAATTGATTTACGGACATATGGCTCAGTTAATAGAAAAGAAAGTTGATTACATTTTCTTGCCGTCAATCCATACAATGATGCATGAGCATACACAGGCAAAATATTGTTACGGTTGCGTATATATGCAGACGGCGGCGAAGTCTGTGGCTGACGCTATGAAAATCGAAGAAAAGGGTATTAAGCTTTTAAATCCTGTTTTTGACCTTGACTTCGGTAAAAAAGCTATGGTTATGTCAATGCTCAGTATCGGCAAACAGCTTGGTTTTATAAAACCTGTTGTTATGAAAGCACTTATAAGCGGTGCTATGGCAGTAAGAAAATTTGATTCGGAAGTTGAAAAACTCGGTGAGGAGCTTATATCGTCACTTGACAAAAATAGTAAGGTTCTTGTGATGATTACGCGAAATTACGGTGTTAATGACCCTGTTTTAAATATGGGTATTCCCGAATTGCTTCTTGAACGAGGTTATAAAGTAATAACGCTTGCACATCTTCCCGGACACGGAATTGATATATCCGAAGATTATCCGAATATGTATTGGCCGTTCGGCGAACATATTTTGTCAGGCGCAAAAATTATTGCAAATCACCCGAATTTGTATGCGATATATCTTACAAATCACGGTTGCGGACCTGACAGTATGATTCAGCATATGTTTAAGGAAGAAATGGGTGATAAGCCGTATTTGCAGATTGAAGTTGACGAGCATTTTTCAAAAGTCGGAGTTATAACAAGAGTTGAGGCATTTTTAAACAGTCTTGAACATTACGAAACAAAAGAATTACCTGAAAATTTTGATATGAAAAATGTCAGAAAAAAGAAAGCGAATATCGGTTTTGCACCTGAAATTGATAAGGATTTGTATATTCCCGATGTGGGATATTACACAGATTGTTTGGTTAAATACTTTGAGCAGATATACGGAATTAAAGCAAAACCGATGAAAAGAATAGCCAGCGATATTCTTGCACTTGGCAGAGAAGAAACAACATCAAAAGAATATTTGCCGTTTCCTGCGATTGTCGGTCAAGTAAAGGATACGGTGAAAAAGTATGGGGAAGATATACAAATTTTAATTCCGTTTAATCAAGGTGCAGAGGCTGACGGACAGTATTCACGTGCAGTAAAATGTGTGCTTGATAGAATGTCATATGACAAAACGGTGATAGTTTCGCCTATACTAGAAAGACTTACGGAAAATGCAAAAGATATTGATTGCTTAATGCGTGCGTTGGTGCTTGGCGATATGACATATTTAACAAGAAACAACCTCATAGAAAAATATACCGAAATACCGACTTGGGAACAGCTTTGCAATATTGCCGAAAACACAGTAGAAAAGCAGGTTACAAAAACTATATCCGCAGTCGGAACACCTATGAGCCTTACCTCACTTGATGACGGTGTTATTGAAACTCTTGAAAACAAAGGGTATGAAATATTAAGAATGTCACTTGCGGAATATATGTGGTTTTTGTTATACGACAATGCAGAGAGTAGGAACGAAAAGGTAAAACTAACTGATATTTGGCACAAAATGCAAGAAGTAAACAAAAGTTTAAAGAATAAATTGTTTGAAGAATATTATGAAGATTTATTCGATATTGCCGACAAGTATATGTATAAAGTATCGGGCGGAAATATCAGATACAGATACGCAAAAGCGGTACTGATGAGCCGAAAAACAGACGGTGTACTGACATTTGAACCGAGATACGAAAACGCATCTATGGTTATTGATATGAGGAGACTTGCGGATAAGACCGATTCACCTGTATTTCGTGTGTCACTTGACGCTGACTGGGACGAAAGCTCATGGGCAAGGCTTGAATCATTCTTATATTACTTGTAAAGGAGGAAGATAAGATATGCAGAAATTATCTGACGAAGTTATAAAAATACTGAATAATTGCAGCATTTTCGAGAATATTCCCGAAGAAAGATACCCAAATATATTTGAATGTTTGAGAGCAAAACAGGAATGTTTTGAAAAAGGAATAACGATAACGGGAACAGACAATAATAAACTTGCCGGAATTGTAATTTCCGGTACGGTTGAAATGCTGTTTTATGATGAATTGGGACACACGATTAATGTTAAGCATTATAATGCGGGTGAATTGTTTGGAACGGAGTTGGCTTGTTCAAGTCAACATACAAGTCCGACAACATTGTGTGCGATAACAGATTGTGAAGTTATTTTTCTAAGTATAGAAAAACTCCTTGACGCACGCGCCCTGCCATGTGTTTACCGTTCAACAGTGACAATAAACCTGCTTCGTGACTTTGCAAGACAGTCAATGTTTTTGAATATGAAAATACGCATAATGGCACAGAAAAGACTTCGTGACAAAATCAAAATATTTATGCAAAACAGTCATATAACAAGTGACGGTATTATAAAAATACCGTTTAACAGACGCGGATTGGCAGAATTTTTAAATGTAAACCGTACAGCTCTTTCAAGGGAATTGAGCCGTATGAGAGATGAAAATATAATAGAATTTGACAATAATATTATAAAGCTTATTGACTTTGAATTTCTTTCAATGTAAAATATACATAAAAGAAACGGAGGAAAAAAATGGACAGCTTGAAAAATGTGCCTACAGAGCCTGCTTTGCTTACAGAATTGATAAATGCAAAGAAAAATCAAGTCGTGAGTATGGCATTATCTAAACGCGATGACGTGACAGTATCTGTTTTTTCATTCTCAGATAATGAGGGCATAAGTGAAGAAGAATATTTCGGAGATACACTTTATTATGTTTTGGAGGGGAAAATGTCAATCGGCATAAACGGAAAGACATATGAGCTTAAACAAGGCGAATGTATGGCGGTTAAGGCGAAAACAGCTCACGCAATCGGAAGTAAAACGGCATTTAAAGTAATGCAGATTACGTTATAAAAGAAAGGATAAAATTAAATGAACAAGTTTATAAAGAACATAGAACAGTCAAAGGTATTGAAACTTAACGATATTGTAGATTACGCGGATAATCAAATAGCAAGCTTAACTCTTGCGAATGAAGAACATGTCGGAATGACTATAATGGCATTTGACGAGGGCGAAGGAGTAAGCACACATGCAGCAGGCGGTGACGCAATGGTGTATGTACTTGACGGAACAGCAGATATAACGGTTGACGGTGTGACATCAAGAGTTGAAAAAGGCGATACAATCGTTATGCCTGCAAATATTCCTCATTCAGTAAAAGCGGTTACAAAGTATAAAATGTTGTTGACAGTTATTAAATAACAAAAAATGAGCCTTGAAAGGCTCATTTTTTTGTATGTGTTTATTAGCTTAAAACAGTACCGTCTGCAAGGGTTATTGTGTGACCGTTGAAGTTTATTGTACCGTTGTTTTCAAGACTTGTTACAGTACAGTCGCCTGTCAAAGTCCAAGTACTGGCGGAGTCGATTGTAACAACTGCATTATTATCAACAGCAGTGCCGTTTTGTGCGTTGTCAATGATGTTTATTGTACCTGTAAAATCAGATGAATCTGTAAGAGTCATATTAAGAGTGGAAACGGTATCTACTGCAATATCACCGTTAAGCGTTTGATTCGATGCGGTAAATTCAACTTGTGCGCCGTTTGCACCTACTTTGCCCCAACCTCTTGCAGCGCTGTTACCTGTAACACGCATTAAATAAGCGTCAGCATCTTTGTTGGTAATATCAACGTTTGACAAATTGATGATTGAGTGAGTATTTGTAATATAGAACATATCTCCGTTATTACCTGTCAGAGAACCGCCTGTCATATCAAATTCAGATGTTCCGACTTCTGCGTCACCTGACATTGATTGATAAATCATAACGTTGTGTACGTTTTCGTCAGAACTGCTGCCTTCCGTAGAACTCATATTGCCCGATACGTCACAATTATTAAGCTTGATTGAGTTTTTACCCTCAATTACAAGTGACTCAGAATTGTTTGAGGTAAGAGTGGCATTTGAAACAGTTACGTCGGCTGTTGAATATACGGCAGGGGAGTTGTAATCGTTTGAAGTATAAGTACCCTTGTCAACAACCACTGTACCGCCGCCTCTGTCCGAACGAATTGCTGCGGCAGAGTTGCCGCTTGTGTTTACAGTTAGGTTTGTAGCATTTGTTGTACCGCCGCCTGTTGTCTGAATACCTCCGGAATTATCGGCAGTTGTTGTAATAGTTGAATCGGATACATTTACGGTTGTGCCTGCACCGTAACTGAAGATACCGTTACCGTTTTGTGCAGATGAGTTTAATGTTGCATTCTTAATTGTAACATTAGCACCGTTTGTTGCAAGCAATGAGGCATTTTGACCGTAGAAATCGCCGTCCTCTGTATTTGACGAAGAACCGGCTGACTTGTCGACTGTTACAGAATCAAGTGTAACTGTTGCACCGTCAACACGAAGTGCGTTTTCGTCATCACCTGTTGAAGAATATGATGTTGATGAATATGTTCCGTCCTCAGTGATTGTTGTAGCAGATGTGCCTTGTGTTACTGTATCCGAACCGCCAAATCCGCCCGGCATATTACCGCTCGGTGGTTGCATACCGCCTTGATTAGCACTCGGATTGACGGAATCAACTGCGTTAATTAAAATTACGGCTGTTTCCGCACGGGTAAGTGACGAAAGCGGTCTTAATGTTTCGCCGTCGCCCTCGATAATTCCTTTACCTACAAGTGCTTTTACTGCATTTTCGGCATATGCTGAAATTTCAGATCTGTCAGTATATGATGATAAATCATCTAAAGCCGATAAATCATTGCCTTTGTATTGCAAATAGTTATATAACAATATCATCATTTGTTCACGTGTTAAATCGGCATTTGCGTCAAAAGTCCAACCGTTGTTGTCGGAGATGATTGATTTTTCTTTAGCCCAATCTACCGCCTCGTCATACCAATTACCGCTTGTCTGTTCGCTGACTGTATTGTCGTCTGCTCTGTAAAGCATCATAATAAGCTGAGCACCTGTAACGGAGCTTTCAGGTGAAAATTCTATATCACTCATACCGGAAATAAGTCCTTTTCTGTATGCTTGTGATACTACATTATAGTACCAAGCATCACTTGCAACATCGGTGAACGGAATTGATACATTCATATCACCTTGCGGTTGTTCGCCGTTAGGCATTTGCGGTGGTTGCTCACCGTCGGATTGATCTCCGTCAGGTTTTGCAGGCGGCTGTTCGCCCTGTGACTGTGTCGGCATTTGCGGTGGCTGTTCCGTAGTATCGGCAAATGCCTCAGGCATTATCGAAGTAAGCAAAGCCATTGTGATTAATAGAGTTGTAATTTTTTTCTTTAACATTTTGAATTCCTGGTATAATGTAAAAAAGACTCATCTAACAGTCATTTACATTATACCTTTCTCCTTTCTATCAACCTTTTAATCCGTGGTTGATTACGGTTTGATACATTGGTATTATATAAACATGTGATGTGGATTTGTATTTCTGTCTGTGGCTTTGACTACTTGAAGGAGGTTCTTACCACGCCTTGTTTCTTAGTAATGATTAGTTAGATGAGTCTTTGAATTCGTATCTTGTACCAGGTTTTACGGAACAAGTGTTGTGGATAAACACATTACATATTTTTTTGAAAGGAATGTATTATCATGATTTTAGTCGGAATTGACATTGGTAAAAACAAACACACTTTTTCCATAATTGATAAAAACTCTGGAGAAATACTTTTATCTCCTTCTGATTTTTCTAATAATCTGAAAGGTTTCTTGTTCCTCATCCCAAAATTGAGCAGCTATACTAAATCGAAACTTCTTATCGGCATGGAAGATACAGGTCATTATCACTTTGCCTTACTTAAGTATCTTCTTGACAGACGATATACCGTTGCCCTGATTAATCCTACAACCACTGATCTTACAAGAAAATTACAAGGCGGTATTACTAAAAACGACCCTCTTGATTCTCTCACCATCTGCGATGTGATTTCCTCTAATCACCGCAATAAACCTTATCGTGTTACAACGTTAAATCGCTTTGACCTCTACGAGCAGAAACAGTTAACCCGTCATCATCATAATCTGAAAGAAGAGTTAAACACATACAAAAATCGTCTTCAAAAATGCATTGATATTGTATTTCCCGAATTCAACTCTCTGTTTCATTCTAAATATGGGATTGTATATATGAATATTTTAAAAGCATTCTCTTCTGCCAAAGCGATTGCAAATGCTGATATACGAAGTATTCGTAAATGTTTTGAATTCAAAGGACAAGGAAAACGAATTTCTCTTTCTGCCGAGCAACTAAAACTTACTGCCAAGTCTTCTATTGGCATACCTTCTGTCGCTGAAGAAATTCAAATCAGACACCTTGTAAGCCAAATTGAATTATTGGAAAAACAACTTTCTGAGATAGACAAAAGGATAGAAGAGTTTTCCCTCAAAAACAACTCTCCTATCCTCACCATACCGGGAATATCACATTTTTCCGGTACTTCTATTATATCAGAACTAGGAGATATTTGCAATTATACAAAGGCATCTCAAATCATCAAATTTGCAGGTGTTGCTCCATATCACTACGAATCCAGTCAATTTACGGCACATCATACAGCCATCACAAAGAAAGGCTCTAAATATCTTAGAAAAACTTTGTATCAGATTATTTTACCTGTTATCAGTAATAACGAAGTTTTCTATGCCTATTACACCAAAAAGTTAAATGAAGGCAAAGGTCACAGATGCGCTCAAGGCCATTGTATCAGAAAACTCTTAAGAGTTATTTATCATCTCTTAAGCACAAGACAACCATTTAACCCCAAACTTTTGGTATAACTAAACATTAAAATCCCCTTTTTCAAAACACCTCCCACAGAGGGGTTATTTAGCGTGCCACAAAATCCACAATTATTTATATATTTTCAATGTTCATTTTCAGTTAGCTAAATTTTATGTTTTTTCAAAAAACACTTGATTTTTATATAGTTAGCTCCATACTATATGACGAAAATGCGATTTCCAAGAGCGCACTTCGTAAATCGTCATCTATATCCATTGCCATTATCTCCATAGCGAATTTTTCTATGCTGTGTTCGTCTAAAAGTCTGTAGACCTTCTCTTTCATATCATAGCTATACTGCGCCTTCAGCAATAAATCAAAGATTTCAGATTTGTAATCATTGCCTGAAATTTTTACTTCGTCATTAAATTGTACAGCTATTTCACCGTTTACATTTTCTGTTTCAACAAACATGCTGCCGTTACGATAATGCTTTTTAAATATCTTTTCCTTACCGTCCTCGGTTACTGTTATGTCACAATCCTCGATTTTTCTGAATTCCATTATGTATCTTCGGTCTTTTACAAAAAGGCTTTCATCTCCGTCAGGCTTTGAAACAGTAAATTTTTTGCCCCATTCAAGCTGCATTTTTGTGACAACACAAGCTCCGTTTTCATATTCATTCGTGCAGCCGTCGTCCTCGTACATTTCAAAGGTATTGTCCGCGCCTGGAAAAATAACTACATTGAGCGTTTTCGGATTGCTTATATCATTTACCGATTCCGTTACTGCCATCGGAATAATTCCGCCTGCCTTTACAAGCACCGGAATGGTATCAATATTTCTGTGCATGATATGTCTGCCACCCTTATATGAATGCGATGTGAATAAATCAAACCACATTCCGTCCGGAAGGTATACGTTTACACTGCCTCTCAGTGTTACCTCGCTCATAGGCGATGTAATCGGCGCAACTATCATTTCCGAACCGAACCAGTATTCATTTTGATTATATTCATAAGCCAAATCATCCGTAGAATAGTAATAGAGTGGCAGCATAAGCGGCAGACCTTCCTTATACGCGCGGTAGTTCATTGTGTAAAGATACGGTATCAATCTATGACGAAGCCGCAGAAAATCCGACATTGCCGATTCGGCTTCCTTATTATAAAGCCATACCTCTTTAGACTGAAAGTCATTGTTTGTGCTATGCAGACGCATAATTGGAGAAAATACTCCAAACTGAACCCATCTGGTTACACGCTCATCATTTCTGTCACCGTAGGTATGACCGCCTATATCATGACTCCACCAGTTATAGCCAATATTTGATGCATTTACCGTAAAATACGGCTGAAATTCAAGACTGCCCCAAGTGCAGAGAGTATCACCGGAAAAACCGATAGGATATCTGTGACTTCCCGCTCCTGAATATCTTGAAAAAATCATAGCACGTTTGCCTGTTTTCTTCATATCAAGATAATGATAATGGTTAAGCATCCACAGCGGGTCAAGTCCTTTTATGCGCGTTGTGTTTCCCTGCTGCCAGTCCATCCACCAGAAGGATACTCCTTCTTCCTCCATAGGGTTTAATACTTCCTCAAAGTATGCTTCTAAAAAGTCAGGATTCGTTGCATCAAATGCCACACGCTCGCCATTTTTAACATCAACACCCATGCGTGCAGCTATCGCTTCATATGCCTTTTCATGTTTTGCTATTCCCTCTGCGGGATGCAAATTCAATGTTACCTCCATACCCTCGTTATGGAGAAAATCCAAAAATGCTTTATGGTCGGGGAACAGTTCATCATCCCATGTAAATCCTGTCCAGCCTGAGCCGCATTCAGGAGGTATTTTTGTAGTGTGCCAATCCATATCAATAACTGCAACAGAAAACGGCAAATCTTTTTCTTTGAATTTCAGCATGAGATTTTCATATTCCTGCTGCGTATACTTATAGTATCTGCTCCACCAGTTACCAAGCGCATATCGTGGAATCATTGGTGGATTACCTGTTAATTTATAATAATCGCGAAGCGCATCAAGATGGTTCGTTTTATACGCAAAAAGATAAACGTCTGTCGCTTCATTGCGAGGCTCTATCCAGCCATCATCCGTTAATATAAGGGAATGGCTGTCGTCAAGCGATACTATGCCGCGTCTTGACATTATTCCGTCCTCCAGAGGGCATGCTCCGTCTGCACCGTCCAAAGTACGCGCTGTTCCTTTAAGATTGTCCGCATCCATACCGAAATGCCACGGCTGAAATGATGTACCGTTTTTGCCTCCCAAAATAGCAGATAAACTATTTTGGGAAAACTCTCCGCCGCAGTATGTAAGCTCTAAACACTCGGTTTTTATCGTGATTGAGCCATCTTTTTCAATAACCGTAAATTCGGGCGTGTCAAAATCGCGATTAACAACCACCTGTGTTGCCCTGTCCTCAAAAATTCCGTCAGCATTATATTCCATTCTTATCAGGGCTGGCGTAAGTACGGTAAAACGCCAGTCTTTACCCTGCACCACAGACTCCGCCCTACAGTTTCCCGTTGTTTTGTATTGATACTCTTTTTTCATATGATTACTCCTTTCAAATTTATCCAAGCTCACTTCCCTATATTGTTTTAATATATATAATTTTATTCAAATAATGTAATGGGTATAAACATGGTGCCGACACTTCCATTCGCTTTTAATTCCAACATGAAATCATTACGCCCATGCTTCATTGTATGGGGGTATAACAAATTCCGCATAGTTAATCGCAGAACCGCCATGCGCCTGATCTAAAAATATTGCCGTTTCCCTGCACGGAGATACATCCCATTCTTCAGGCATCAAATGCCATTTTACAGTAACCCAGCGCTGACGGTGAAGTTTATTGATTATCGTAAGAGATATCTTTTTCTCTTCTTCCGATTTAATATGTATGCCGCCGTTATATTTTACAATTTCATCAAATATTACCCCTTGTTTTTTTACACTCAGCACATGGTTTTTAATCTCATCACGGAAGGGTAGTACGAGCATATATCCCCAGCTTTATATCTTGTCCCTTGAGCTGCTCTCCACTGTTCATTATCAATTCTGTTCCACATAAAGTAAATTGCTCCGTATTGTATGCAAATTGAAATTCACATCCGCATAGTCCATCGTTATTCTGCGCTAGCTTTTTCGTATAAACCGGAACAATAATCTCGTTTGTCTCGTTCATACTCTGCGGTGCAAAGAATATACACGAATTTTCTTCTGCCAATGCCAGCACAGGCATACAAACTAATAACGATAGCACTATCACACATAATCTTTTTATCGTTTTCTATACATCCATTTCATCACTAATATATTGTTCATCACAGAATACACGGTATAAATAAGAGGGAGAGAGGGTCTTATTCGGGTAACAAGTTGCCGTATATTCTGACATCAGCAATATATTATTAAAATTTTACTATGTACTTTTTAATATTGTTTTAAACAGCTCAAAAGCAAATAACCAGTGCATACTTTCAGTTGGATGATTTATTTTATTTGACAAAAGTTTTACTGTGTCAATGCCGATTTGCTCCATATCCTTCCATATTTTATAGCAATCACACACCATAATTTTATATTTGTCGCATATCTGACGCGCACATTCCATATATTCATCCATTACCCCATTATTTTGCCGTTTTGCAGTTTCCTCCATCAGCTTTATAATTTCAGCGTTCGTTTCAAATTCATAAACACGGCTATTAGTCATATTGGGTGTCATAAATATAGTTTGTATCCCATAAAACTTTTCAAATATTTTTTCCAAAGAGTCTTTATATTCTTTTATTCCGTCTATATCCTTCGTACTATCGTTAAGTCCAAAGCATACTATAACCATATCAGGCTTATGACAAAGCATTTCATCTATGCGAGCCAGTCCCATAGTCGCTGTATCACCGCTTATTCCGTAATTGAGTATATTTACTGATGTGTCTTTAATACAATATTCAAAAATCTGCTGAAGCTTTTTTGAATATGCTTCCCATGGTCTGTAAACAGGCTCAAACGTTTTTCCCTCAGCCACACGCAATTCAAAACACCCCTGCGTCACGCTATCGCCAAAAAAAGCAATAGTAACTGGTTTCTTGTTTTTTATTTTGTCCGCCAGCTTATTCATAGACTCATCTCCTTATTATTATCATTCCGCTTACAGGCACATTAAATTTTTTCAATGTATTTCTCAAAAGCGTACCTTTTTCAATAATTTTACCTCTGCAATTCAAAATATCATATGTTCCATCTATATTCTCTGCATTGATATAAAGCGCATCTTTTTGCGCGGCATTTACATATACTGCTTCATCAATTCCGCTTTCTATATTCCATACCACACCCGAAAAATCAACCGCAACAGCACGATTGCCTTTTTGGGCATATGCCATTGAATACAGCATTTCGGGCTGATATACATGTAAAGATCCCTCTAAAAGAACATCACAGTATCTATCGCAGAAGCTTAAATAAAATTTAAGCATCTCCATATGCTCAGCAGGTATATCATTAAGCTTAACCGAAATCTGAGGCACGCTGAACAATACGTTTGTTATCTGCCTTGCCGCATTCTCCGCGCTCCCCGACATATCCCACATCAGCATATCGCTATGCACAACACCGCACCCCGACATCATCCTCAAATCAAGAGTTCTCATTCTGTTTGTCAAAGCATCATACGGACAGTCGCTTGCTCTGAGCATATTGCCGTAAGTCTGCATAAGCGGTCCTATATAATTTTGGCGAAACTCTATCAATATGTCAGGTTTTATCGCTCTTAACCTTTTCAATATATCGCCAAGCAACTTTTCTATTGCATCCTCAAGCTGTTCTGTATCCATTTCTGAATTGTATTCATTTGAAGATTCCGTCATACGCAAGGAATCTATAAAATCAAGCTTAAATCCGTCTATTCCCCATTCTCTAACTGCATTTTCGTATATACCCGTCAGGTAATCTCGTACCTCACGATACCTTGGGTCAAGCACGCAATAATCATTATCGGCGCTGTCAAGAAATTTGCCTTTAAATTTATTCCATGCCTCGGAGTATTTACCCACAAACGGAACACTATACCACAGGATAAATTTCATTCCCGTACTATGTACTGCGTCTACAAAGGCTTTCATATCTCCTATTCGTTTTATCGCGGGCTTCCAATCACCACAATAAGCATATCCGCGTTCGCTATTGTCCGTCTGCCATCCGTCGTCTACAATCACCGCGCGCATACCGAGCTCATATGCTTTTTTACATTCGGCAACAACCGCTTCTGTGTCTATGTTCTGATGGTAACTGTACCATGTGGAATACATAGGATGTTTTGCTATGTCCGGAACGCTCATATCCGGCAAATTACCTGATTTCCGCCACCACCCTGAAACATCACGCATTATGTCATAAATACGAATATTCCGCATATCAAGCCTTATAATAGTTTCATACGAGCTTCGCTTAGCCGTCATACAGGTGAAAAATTCTATATCCATCTCAATAGCTGCATTTTCCTCGCACACCCCACATTTTATCGAGACGGGAGTTTTAAAGTCCGCTATTGCACAAGTCATGCTGTTAATACCATCAGCTCCGTATAAGCACTGCACAGGTGCGCCGAATGCCGCGCTTGATTTACATTCTGCCTTGCTCCAGTCAAATCGTATATTCCTTATGTATTCGGCAGTCGGACTCCATTGCGCAAAAACATTCTCGGATTTTACATAAAATTTAATTACAACAGGTTCAGGATTTATTTTTTCCTTAAAATCCAGCCTCAATTTCAGTAGCTTAATATTTGCTTCATTACTTATATCGCAAAGCTCATAATCATATTGCGTGTAAATCTTAATGGTATTTTCATATAATGACATACTTATATCTGCTCCTTAATGATAAATTTATTCTCCCCTGTGCGGAGTTTTTGTCCGTTGTAAGTTGCATTTACATTTTGAGGAACCTCAACACATAAATTTACAGCTCCATTTTCCCGTTTCCATTCCACGGTAATTCTGCCGTATTCAGTGCTATAATAACCGCGAACATAACTTAATTCTTTTACATAATATGGTTTTATATCAATCCTATAACCGTTTGTATTGTCAGGCTGTATTCCTATAATATCTGTCATAAGCCATGCCATAAAGTGCGAATACATATGATGGTTTTTGGACTCTGTCATATTCCACCTTTCATACAATGTTGTTGCGCCGTTATTCAGCCAGTTGATATATGACGGAAATCCCTCGGCAGTGATTATCTTATACGCATATTCCTGCAAACCGCACTTGCTCAAAGCCCTGTATAAATATCTCAGTCCGACCATTCCGCAGTCGTGATGAAAATTCTTCTGTTCTACAAGCTCTTTTAACTGTTTTTTCAACAGTTCAAAATCATCGTATATATCAAAATATATAAGCATTGCAGCCGCTGTCTGCTTATTAACGCTGCACCTTCCGTTTGTCAGGTATTTTTCCTTTACCCGCCTGACTGCATATTGCTCTTTTAGCTTAATTTCATCTGTATTCATACCGTCAAGCTCCTGTGCAAGCAGCAATATTCGTATAAACTTTATTTTTAGCAGGGCGTTTATAAATACTGAATCGACCTTATCATCATTATCGGGAGCCGCCCAGTCGTCAAGACCGAAATTAAGGTTTCCGTCCTTATCCTCTTGCATGTCCAGATAGTCCAAATATCTTTTAAAATACGGTATGCTGTCTGTAAGAGGCTTTTTATTTCCCGTGTGTAAATACAGTCTGTACGGTATCTGACATTCCTGCAAAAACTGTTTTAGATGCACTTTGCATACAAAATCTTCGCATCAGAGCAGTTCCATGAATCACTGGAAGAAGTTTTACCACATTTTGAAGCCATTCAGACATGGACGCCACTGGAATGTAAGTACCACCCAAGAAACCT